>Ga0065711_1000623_pt1 | contig 77339 bp, 38 predicted proteins | sample Hoacrofraction12_FD_59098 | JGI IMG/M metagenome (GOLD analysis project Ga0065711, IMG submission 59098) | Hoatzin crop microbial communities from Cojedes, Venezuela - Epithelial fraction 12 v2 (version 2) | ecosystem: Host-associated > Birds > Digestive system > Esophagus > Crop | place...
GGACAAGGTCCTGTGCAGCCTGCTGTGGGTGACCCTGCTTCAGCAGGAGGGTTGGACTAGATGACCCACAGAGGTCCCTTCCAACCCCTAACAATCTGTGCTTCTGTGAGTGTTTTATCCCACGTAGTATAATGCTAGGAATCTTGAATTGTTATTGCCCTTGTTACTAATTGTTCTGTATGTAGAGTTCTTCAAAAGTAAACGTGATGTGATGCATTTAATATCCAGTACTAAATTGCTGCCCTCTCGCCTATGCTATACAAGCCGTGCCCCGTTCCAGATTATCTTTCTATAGAGCTGTAACAGAAGCTACATGAGAGAAATCTGTATTCGATGGTTCTTAGGGGACAGATAGCAAGTCAGGGCAAATGTGTTGATGGAATTAAAAACTTCATTTTCAATACCTGTTGTCTCAAGGGATCAAGCATGTAAGGAATCTCCAGATTACTTCCAGCTGAACACAGTTCTCACCTATGCAAGTTTATTGTGGATAGAGGAAATAAAACAGGCATTTTGCCTTGGGCACCAAAATGTCTTGCTGCTCTGTGGATCTCCCATATAAGAAAAAGCGACATTTATATGCATACTAAGTCTTACTTCATGCTCTTCCATGACAGTGAGCTCTCCTAGCTGATTGTTCATTGAATTGTAGATTTAATAGCACAGATGAATTCAGCAAAATAATTGTGGAAGGATGAAATAAAAATTTAGCAAACAATAGTCACTTGTGTATAGAGACATATGTAATGCCACTGATTTTCTTTGCCTTTAGCAAGATATCTATGAAAAAAATAACTTTCTGAATATTTGATTTAGTTCACAGTTTTATAATTGGCACTTGTCAGCGTACAAGTTTTATTTCTGTTTTAAGATGCATGGAAGAAAAACCCTGGCATGTGTAGCACTAATTATTCCATTCCCTTTCAAGAAATGAGAGATTTGGAATTCAGTATCTCCTGAAATGAGCTATAGTTTTATACTGCATATTTATAAGCTTTGTAACTATTGTTAAGATCAAATCTAACATGACTGATGTAAAATATGTTAATGTTTATGGAAAATATCTTCTCAGTTTTCAGTTAAGGTTTGTAAAAGCTAGAACATTTTATTTTATCTCATTGTTGTGATTTATTAATGGTGTCCTTTACTGAACTGTGTTTTTGTGGGATAAAAGGGAATGAGAAGGGAAAGCAAGCTATGTTGATTTTTAAAAAGGATAATTGAAATATGCTTTTATCATCATTGATTTGTTCTCTTTCCCTTGTGCAATTGTCCTCATAATACCTTGAGATTTTACTATTAGTACCATGCTTTTTGATTGAGGGGTGCTTGCAACAATTTTGTACGTTATTCTGACAGACTGCTGATGTGTCCTAGAAGAAATGCACAGGCTTAGTAAGCTTTTGGTATTAACTCAGTTTTGTATAAATAAGGCTTTTGTGTTAGAAGCAAAGTTGACAATTATTCCTCAAAATGAAAAAGTAAAAAATGAGGAATAATTTACCATCTGTCTTTAAACAGCTAGAAAATAGCACTTATTTCCTTCTCTCCAGTCAATACTTTTAAATCAATATAAATACATTTAAATGAGTTTAATGAGTTTGTACTTTATAAGATTTTTTTTTAAAAAAGCGCCTTGAATTAAAAATGTTTTCCCCAAATCCCAGAGTATCAGTAGCCATGCTATTCTTTCATTCACTTTAGCTTCTTTAATTCAATTCAACTTCTTTAATTCCCATTCCTGAAACTGCTTTATCTATTTTATTTTTAATGCACATAAATAATGTCTCTGGTTTTGTCTTTCATATTATACAAGAAATAAGCAGATATCTGCCAAGGCTTGCATTTTTCTGCTCACTAACACTGCAGCCAAGAAATCTTGTAACTATGTAACACCCTTTTCTAGATTTACATCAAAATGGAAGCCTATAGAAACCCTAACTAAGAAGTTTACCTTTTGTTGAAGCCTGATTATGCAGCTGTGGGGAGTTTTTATGTTGCTGAAAGTGTTTGGCCTCTGAATCTCTCTCTCTCTCTCTGGTCTGTAAAATCCTGTTCCATCTGATAAATTTGTCCATTAAGGTCAAAGTTTTAATTTAACCCTGGGAAGTCCATGAGGTGTAATTTATCCACGCCAGTAGAATGCTCATGCTGGGGACGGAATGTAGTTGGTGAGCATGAGTGAATAATTTAATGTCCATGCCCATTTGATCCCAGGTCTTCCTTCCAAAAAAATGATGCTAGTCGTAATGTGTTGCCACTGATTTTCTCTCCACTGGGAGATGGGCTGTAACCACCAACATACTTTATAGATATTTTTTTGAAGGGCTACTGGAAACAATTTAAACTTGATTTGACAAATAAGACTGTCATTTATGTAGAGATAACTTTACCTTATTGTATCTGTTCTGAGAGTATGGATGACTTCTCAGGGAAAGACATTTTGCAAAAGCTTCCTTACACATTTCTATAAATACATGGTTAAAAAAACCAAACCAAAACAAAACCAACAAAAACCTCTCAAACCCCAAAAGTAAACAAGCTCAAAAATACTAGCAAAGTCTTTTTTAATCCAGACAAACTTAAAAAAAATTAGTCTGTTACTTCATTGCTGTTTAAAATATGGAATTATAGCATAAATTGGATTGGAAGACATTTCTGGAGGTCATCCAGTCCAATTCCCTGTTTAACGCTGCCTTGAAAGGTAGGTTCTTAATAGGTTACTGAGAACCTGTTACCCTTTAGCTGTCCCTTTAGCTTTTGACCATCTCTGAGGGTGGAGATTTCACAAACTCTCCTGGCAACCTGTTCCTATGTTTGTCTCCTCAATGAGGGGCTGCATCTTGTGATGGTTCCATCTTGTCCTTTCTTTTTGTGCCTCGCAGAAGAGCTGGGCTCTCGCTTCTCTATAACCCCTCACCAGCTAGTGGGATCCTGCAATTAATTCCTCCCTTAACCTGCTCTTCTCCAGGCTGCACAAGCCCGCCTCTTTTAGCCTCTCTTCATCTGTTACGTGCTCCAGCCCCCTAATTGTCTTGGAAGTTGTCTGCTGGCCTTGTCCCACTCTTGTCCAAAACTGGGCACTACTCTTTATGTGGCCTTGAAAGTGCCAGACAGAGATGCATAACATCTTCTCCTGACCTGCTGGTATGCTCTTGCCAGTGCAGCCCAGAGTGTGGTTAGCCTTCACCACTGCCAGGGGCTTCTGCTGGCTGCTGTGCAGGCTGCTGCTCCTCAGGATCCTCAGTCCTTTCCTATAGAGCTGCTCCTGAGGCAGCACAACATCCTGTGCTGTTGGATGAGCTGCTTCTGCTCTAGCTACAGGACTCCATGAGGGTTTTTGTCAGTTTATTTTTTCAGATTGTGAATGTGAGAGTTTGTGTTAACATGCCAGGTTGAAAACTTCAGGGACTTAGGAGTTGCTTCACACGCAGCTCAGCTGTCCCGTCTCAGCAGCAGCTGCCTCCAGGGGAAGGGGAGAGTGGGCAGTGACACACAGACACCTGACAGCTGTAGGACTCTACCTGTGTGGGTGAGTTAGCCGCCTTTGCCCGCTTTTGTAAAATACTGCAAGGTCTATGCATTTCGGTACCTGCCCTCGGCACGTGTTACTCATTTGTTAAAAGCCTGCTGGTCATTCCCCTTCGTCTGCTGCACCCGACTGCAGCCCTAACCTCCAGCACGTGAACTGTTCGCCTTGAGCTTGGTCGTGTACATGAGCTTGTTGAGGATGCATTCCATTCCATCATTTGGGTAATTAAAAAAAATATCGAACAGTAACAGCTCCACTGTCAACTTTTGATCAACCTTTTAGTAAGTGTCCACTAAATGAAATTTGTATTAGTGATCACAGTCCCTTGAGGCCTGCTGTCCAGGCAGTTTATGGCCACCTTGTAACTTGTGTGTCCAAGCCATGTCTTTTCAGTTTAGTTACACGGCTACTATGGGACACTGTGTAAAAAGCATTGTGAAAGTGCTCCTTCATCATCTGTAAAGCCAGTCATCTCATTGTAGAAAGCAACTGGGTTGTTCGTGCATGATTTACCTTTGGTAAATCTATGCTGGCTGTTTCCAAGCACCTTTTTGTCCTTCATGTGCCTGGAAATGCCTTCCGTGAGAATTTGTTCCTTAATCTCCGTGGGAACTAAGACTTATGGTGACTAGTCTATAGCTTCACAAACCCTCTTTCTTGCCCTTTCTGATGGTGGGTGTAACCACTCGCTGTGACCTCTCAAAGCTGATAAGCAGTGGCCTTACAATGACACTGGCTAGCTCCCTCAGCACATGTCCTGTTTGGTCGCGTGGACTTGAGTGTGTCTAGTCTGCTTAAATGGTCTCTAACTTGATCTTCCTCTTCCATCAGCATTGTTTTTCTCTCCCAGACTGGGCCAGTTGGTTCAAGGATGAATTTAACTATTCATCAAATACTGAAGAGTTACTAGACTCTTGTTAAAACTGAGTTGCTGCTTTCCATAAGAATAAATTGAACAAAATGAGGGAAGCTACTTAGCACTTTATTTGGTTGAAGACTGTTGGCTTTTGTTGAAGGCTTTGTATAGATACAGTTTCTCCAAAGTAGTTTCTTACAGCATCAAGCAAAATGGTTAATTTCTTAGTAACATAAAAAAGCAAAAAAAAAAATTATTTCATAGTAGCAGCTGTTGCAGTAATTTGACTTATGTGATATGAGTGACCATTCTACTCCTCAGAATTAGCATTTTGTGATTTATGTACTTAATTGCAGTTCAGAAGATCCCAAGCTAGTGTATTTACAGATCTCATAGCTCAAGTAAAAAGAATTTTTTTCTTGCTGCAGAAATTTTTAATGAGATTTGATGAACGTGTTCTAGGAGACTCATACTTCATTATTCTCTTCTCTCTTCACTCTTGTGCAAAAGAGCATCAGAACTACTTTGGAATAGATGAAAATCTTGGACCTGTAGCAGTCAGCATCCGGAGGGAGAAGGTTGAAGATGCCAAGGAGAAAGAAGGATCTCAGTTCAACTATCGTATAGTTTTCAGGACGAGTGAGGTAATGTTAATGGGAAAGGGATATTTCTGGTACCATTAGTCAATGTGGTTGCTCCTGGAACAAAATTTTCTTCTTCTGTATTGCATAAAATTTTTCTCCTTTTGAGTGGGCAGGAGGTAAGTTGGCTGAAGGAAAATGCAAGGGGCAAGCAAGGGAGCAGATGATAAGAACAAAGCTCAAGATAAGTTTGGATCAAGCTGCTTGAAGTTAAGCTTCTAAGGAGAGAAATAAAAGATTAAGTAATGTAGGAAAAAAAGGAGCGGAAAAATATGAAAGCTAGTACTGTGACTTCTTTGTATCTTTGTGTTTTGTTTCAAAATACTTTCTCAGAAGCTTTTTTCCTCGAGATGTGTTTATATACTTCTATGTACGTGATTTGTGGAAGGAATATTTGTATGTTCATAAAAATAATTGTCTTATTTGGAAGAATAGCTCGCTTGTGATCATTGTGGAAGAACACGTCTCAACTTCTATTGCAAGCAAATTAGTGTCTCTTGCAAACTAGTTTATCACAGCAACTAACTTTGATTTGTATGAAAATACACGCTATTATTATTGTAGCAAGCAACTCTAAATTTTCATAATCCTTAGGACTGTTGCTTTTTATTGAGACTGGGACATAAGGAAGTGTTAGCTAGACCACCTGACAGCTCTGGACTCATGTGCTTTTACAAACAGATATAAAAACAGATATATCTTAATTTTTTTAGGCTATTTTTTTCTTTCATTGCCCAAAAGGAGTGACTCTGTATGTATGTGTGGAGAGGTGATTCAGCTGACTCATTTCTAAGAAATTACTCTCTTTTTGTCAAATCCAATGAAGATAAAGCAGCAAGGTTTAAAAAATAGGTGGATGGGTTAAATGAAGGTGCCATTAGCTGTGGCTTACCTCACCTGTCCAACCTCACATTCAACTACTGTGTCTGCTAGGGTAGTATGACATTAAAATTATGAATTTTTTGTTTTTCTGGTGTTTTAAATATTTTTTTTCCAAAAATGTAATAGTCTTAGGAATTAAAATAAGTTAAGAAGATCATCAGTGAATTTTCTTTAAACAAAAAGTATGTTTGTTGCTGAGACAATAAGCACCTGTCTCCTCTTTAAAAGTTGTTTAGTAGTCTTTTTACTGGTTGAAAAAGAGGGATCTTTTTCTTCCCATTCTTTCTTCCATGCTTTTGCTAAAACCTAAAGTTTATACCTTTAAAAGTCATTGTAGTATTAGAACTAAAAATATTTTGTGTGTTTTACCTTTACTGCAGCTTACTACACTTAGAGGAGCAATTTTAGAAGATGCTATACCATCCACTGCTCGGCATGGCACAGCAAGAGGTCTGCCTCTCAAAGAGGTACTAGAGTACGTAATTCCAGAGCTGAGCATTCAGTGCCTGAGGCAGGCTTCCAACTCACCCAAAGTACCTGAACAGCTGCTTAAACTGGATGAACAAGGGGTATGTAGCACATGACTTTTCTTTAAAGACTATTCCTTTTTTAAAAAAAAAAATCAGGTTAAGTATTTTGCAGCCAATGTTAATAAACATGTATCTGTAATGCAAACAGTTCACTTTCTCGCTTTTGGAGATACTTGGTACTTGCGTTGACAAAATAGGGTTTGTTTTTCTAAGCAGATTATTTTTAAAAGACATTGCAACTTAGGAAAAAAATGTTGGTCTATGGAGATTCTCTTTAGATGAGTGACTGAAAGATTATAACTGAAATTTTAACGTCAGTAAGAAGTGATTTTCACAATCCATATTTGTACTTTAACATGTACAAATGATGAATGCAAGTGAAAACACATCTAACATTTTATTGTGCATAGGTGAGGAGGCAAAAGGATATTATGTATTAAGTCTCTACATCTAAAATTTTGTGCTGTTTTTCACAATAACATTTTCTCATCAACGTGCAGTAGTCTTACTAGAATAGAATGCTTCTGGGTTCAGACAACTGAATTTGTGACTGAGACTAAAGAAATAACTGCATGGCAATGAAATATTCCTACGGCTGAAATTTGGAGAGAAAATGGTGAGGCTTACTGTGTTCAATAAAGTGAATCTGCTTCATTCAAAGCTAGTGATTAAATTTACAGCTTCTGAATATTTTATGAAGGACAGACTTGTGATGGCTTTTAAATCAATTTCAAAACCAGTTTTTTAAAAAATGTTCATTTAAAGTGAAGATTGCACTTTCTAGTAGAAGTCAGTATCTATCTGCTGAAGTTGAATCTGTTGATGGGTGCAGCTGATTATGAAGGTGGTACAATTAATTTTTTAATGCTATTTCAGTTTTGAATGTAGTGATTGTGTCTAACATTGATGGTGTCTAGCAGAATTCTTCTGTCTTCTGTTGTGGCTGTAACAATTGTTCAAAACTGAGTAAATGTAGACAGAAGAACAGAATTGTGTTTTTGGGGTAGATTGTTAAGCTAGTTCTGTATGTATATTTTACTACTTCTGTAGAGTGCAGTCTTTGAGGAGGACTTTTAATTGAAAATTCATTTTGTCACATGTCCTTTTTTTCCTGTATCTGTCAGTTCTTCTGCTAAAACAATAAAGGGAAATCAGAAGCACTCACTTCTGAATCTAAGAGTTCCTGATGTGCTGTGTGATGTCCTGTGTGATGTCTTTCCTGTTTGAGCTCCAGCGTGAGTTTAGGTTAATCTAATAATATTCACTGCTCAGAGGGGCAGTATGTTCTAGGCAGTGTGTTCTAGCTAAAACTTCATCTCTGAAATGATAGTTGAAAGTGGATGCAAATTGGATGGTTGACCTGATTTGAATATATAAATAAAGGATCTGCATTTTCCCAGTTTATTCTGGCATATAATCATTAGCATTAGATTTGGCTGTAAATTAACGAGAAAAGTCAACTACTTATCTATAACCTGGACAGGATTTTAAAATTTTTTTTAATCTCTCTCTAATTCCCCTCCCCTACCCATTTCTGCTGAAGGTTGTTTATTGTACATATGCTTTTTGGTTCCCCTCACATCCCTCTGGGTATGTTCACTTCTCTCTAGGCAAAAGGCTGAAGTTTACAAAAAGCCAAAAGCAATTAGGAGCTTTGAATGCAGTGATATTTAGTGGCTATTGAGTGTCTAATCACTTGAGGTTCCCTGCCAGAAAAACTGTAAAATCTTCACATGATGGCAGTCAACAAGTTGTTGTTACGTGATGAACTCTGCAAGATAATGACAAGATGCCAAAATTCAGTAATGGGTGTTTCTGACTAGAGCAGTCATTTTGGGTCAGGCAGGACTGCTATGCACATTTAATGCATATCAGATACATAAGTATTTTATAACATTATTAAATTGTTCTCAGTGTTATATTAAATGTAAGATTTTTAATTTAGAAATCATGAAAGCAGAGCCGTGTCTGCAATTATTTACTTGATAAGACTTGAATAAGCATGCAGTACCATTTCAAAACTGGCAAATATTATCTGTTTTAAATATTCTGTGATTCTGTTAGTTTTTCATGCTAGTTAAATGTGTCACGTAAGAAGGTCCAGCCAAAGCTCATTTAGTTACTACTTTCTTAGGCATTGGCGTTCTAAGGGTACCTCGATTTCTGCTTCTGCACAGTCCCCATGATTTTGGCATGAGAGTTCTTTTGCTTGAGTCTTCTAATTTCATAGTCATGAGTGCTCCTAGCACACGGGTAGAAGGTTGAGAATACTGCAAAGGGGCTCGCAGATGCTGCCTTGGTTAGGAATGGTGGTACTGGTGGAATCAAATTTGTACATAATTGCATGGTGTTTACAGTATTTGTCTGTGAATTGAAAAGCCAGGATTACTTCTTTCCTTGAGCTGGGGACTTTCAGATCCTCACCTTCAGTGTCTCCTAGGACAATGTTTAAACCATGAAATGGTAGGTTGTTTTGGAATATAGAGGTAGATTTCACTCCTGTTTGGAATTATATTTATATTCATGAACAAATTTAGGAATGACTGGTGTCCTCAGAAAGAATGAAGGAGTGTGACTGCATATTTCTAGACTGAATATCTTGCCCAGGTGCTTCTTTGCTGTTAGTTGTTGCCCCTGTTGTTGGTGGTTCAGTTAGCATTTAACTTCTCCACTCCTCAATTCTAGTGTGAAGTCAAGGAAATTAACTTCAGTTCCCTGTGGTTTAAGCTAAACTATTTGGCAGAGAGCTGGGACAGAGGTGGCAGCGTGCTCACAATCGTTTTAAGTCTCTGTTGGGGAGTGTTAAGTAGCAGCGCTGCTTCCTGTAATCTGAAGTTTATATGACCGGTTTCCTCCATGAAATGCTCATGCTAGCTTTCCACTGAATAAAATAGTCACCAGTGTGTAATCTGGAACCTTTCGTTAAAAGCCTAACTTTCTCTAGGCAGTGCTTCAAACCAGGGGTCAAACAAGGCAGCACTCTGGATGGGTAGCATCTGATTGTGGTCTAAAGGGCATGATGAGAGCAAGCTGGTGTCTTCATCCTGCCCTGCTCCAGGGTTCATCGGTCTGACTCAGACAGCTCCTACAGTGCATCTGTAACCCAGAATCTCCTTTTATTTCAGATGGTCATCCCTCCCATTCCACATCAAACTTCGGCACAGCTCCTAGTTCTGCTGTGCTGCCCAGGTGAAACCTTACTGCAGCACCATTCCTCATTCCTGTCCTTACTAAGCCTGTGCTTTGTTCCTAACTGCTCCCTGGCCAATGGCCTCCTGCCAGAGCATGTTCCAAAAGGGCTCACCCCTACATAATGCAGCTCCCAAAGGCAGAGGATGGGTTGGGGCTCACCAGAGAGGTGGGAGGGCTGCCCCCGTATATTACTCTGACTCCCGCTGTGCTGCAGGTTTTCTACACCAGTAGACCAAGCTCTGTCGTGTGCATTGCTGTCAGTATAGATCTGCTGAAATCACAAAGCTAGGCCTGTTTGTACTAGTTAAAATGAGAAGATGTTTTCCCACTGATAGGCTTAGCTTCATAGTAAGAACAGCTCCAGGCTCAATTGTTTTGAAGTGTTTGCTCTTGACTGTAATAGTCTAGTATTTCCCTGTTACTTCATTTTAATACATTTACCTTTTGGGCATGAGATTCTTGGTGTCAATGATTCTCTCTATGGCCTTCAAAAATCTTCATTAACTTGGACATCTTGGGGACTTTCTGTGTGTTGCTTATGCATGAAAATAAATAGTTAAAGTAAGAATGCTGTCAAGTTAAATCTCAAATTGCATGGGAGATGAAGAATACTAGCTTAGAAAAGCAGCAACATCATGAAAGCACACAAGACTAGGTTAGTGAAACCGTAGTGAAAGCTTTTATTTCCCCAGGGGTGATGAGGATTTGGGTAGTGGTTTTCTTCTTTTGGTTTAGGTGGTTTTTTTTTTTTTCATTGGCTGTTGGCAACAGCCTTTATACAACTCTCTGCTTGGAGTGGAGAAATGCAGCTTTTATTGAAGAGGGAAGGTTAAGGATTATTTTAAGTCTAGAATAATTTTTTTGACACTTTATTCTTTCACATATGTTTTTTTTTTTTTTAGTGTGTCTTATCTTGTATCTTTTCCTCAAAATTTCTGTAAAACATCGGTGCAGTAGCATGTCTACGGATTTGAGTATTACAATATACCAGACTGTGTGTTGCATATCACTAAGGTGAAACAGACTGTTCTTGTGAACTTTTCCCTAATAGGAATATTTACAGTCTTTGCACAACACACGTTTTAGACACTAATCCTGAACTTTGATTAGGAGAATGCTGTACAACTGGAGAGTTAATTGAAGTCATGAATGTAGATGAATGTCTTGAGGGAATCTGGTGTGACTGATGGTCTCTGTCAGTTTGTGAAGCTCTAAAAGTTGTCAGTGAAGAATAGGACTAATCGAAGTTTCCTGCTTGTCATCTTAAGTATGCATGAAAGCTAAGAAAACAAGACAATACTCAGCTCAAGAAGTAATCATCTCTTCTTATACTTAACTTTTTATAGTTTTTATACTCAATTTTTATAGAAGTAATTTATCTCTTTTTAATGTTCTAGAATTGAGACTCTAGTTTGTTTAACAAAACTCTTCGACTACAATCTGATTTCTAACTTGAAGTATACTTTTGAAAATGGGGAATAATTTTTAACAACAGGTGATTTTTATGAGGAGAGCAAAAGATTACATATAACAGAAATTACTGTTCTAGGGCCTGTTTTAACTGAACTGCACTGAACTTTAAAGGGTAAAAAAAAAAAGGAAAATAAGCTCTCCTTGATTTGAATCGGAGAGAGTTGTACAAAAATGGCCAATTAAATTAAGTTCTCATACTATAACATGCAGCAGAGTGTGCTTTTATAGATAACAAAGTCAAAAGTCTTCATGTACTGCTCTGATCTGTGATAGTGAAAATCCAGTTTTCTTTCAAGGTAGCTGTTGTTTTTTGGTTTGGGTGTGGTTTTTTTTCCTTTCTATGGAAACTTAGTTTAATATTGACTTTCTTTTTCTTCCGTAATTTTTCCTTTGCTTTCTTTTTTTATTATTTTTATTTCAGCTGAGTTTTCAACATAAGATTGGTATCCTTTACTGCAAAGCAGGCCAAAGCACAGAGGAAGAAATGTATAACAATGAGATGGCAGGACCAGCTTTTGAAGAGTTCCTTGATCTGCTGGGCCAGAGGGTACGGCTAAAAGGATTTACTAAATACAGGGCTCAGCTAGACAATAAAAGTAAGTTGTGTTTCCAACCTATGGTAGAAACGATATTTATCCAGTTGATCTTCTGCAAATCCCATTTTTTCTTTTCATGCTCTTGACTTTGGGTTTTGATAAGTAAGATTTTATGGTAAATGAGGAAGATGAAGCATACGATGAGAGTATGTATCACACCTTGTCTGAAAGGTTATTTACTTTTTCTCTGACATTAATAGAACTGAACATTAAAGCAATTTATTTCATTTGTTTACACTTAGTTAAAATCATACTATGTCAGTGATATTTTTTTATATTTTTTGGAATTTCCCAGCTACACTACTTCAACATCCTATCCTTAAAAAGGCAAAAGAAAAGATATGTGTTTCAAAACATGGAGTCATGACAAGGGACAATTTTCCTTATTTCAGCTAAACTTTTGTGGTTCTTTTTAATCAACAATTGATGTTTTTATTTGAGGAACAAACAATTTTTCTGGTTTCTCACACGTGCAGTAAGCATGTTATCATTCGGCAGATGAGAAACATTAATGTTTCTAACCACTGTATTTTTACTGCCATTTCCTTAGGTCTTTCCATTTCCCTAAGTGCGATAGTATAATAATTTAATTGTACAAATTTGTTGTGTTTTGTAGAAAAAGTAGGAACTGAAGTATTGCTGTTAAAAAAGTCAATGATGTGTTTACCCACTTCTGTATGAGCACTGCCTTTCACTGCCCTTAACTTTAACTTGACTCATCCTAAGTTTAATGTAGTTTTAACAGGATTTTGACAACTGATCACTATGAGTTGTGATGTAAGGATAGCTAGGTATTCATATTTTTTATTGTAACTTACTATTTTTATAGATACATATAAGGAAGAAATTTTTTAAAATGAGGGTGGTGATACACTGGCCCAGGTTGCCCAGAGAGGTGGTTGATGCCCCATCCCTGGAGACATTCAAGGCCAGGCTGGACGGGGCTCTGAGCAACCTGGTCTAGTTGAAGATGTCCCTGCTCACTGCAGATGGCCTCTAACAGTCCCTTCCAGCCCAAACCATTCTGTGCTATGATTTGATTTGTACTTATTTTTGCTGTAGCTTGCCTATTGCGTCATGAAAATAAAACTTTTTTTCAAGAAATTGTATGTGGCCTGTGTATAACAGCAAATGAATATTTTTGTTATCAAAGTACATCTTTTTAAACTATTAAATCCTGCTAGTTGTGTGCATATTCTACTTTTTTAATCAAATAGGGAAGTTGCTTGAACTGTTAGAGATAAGCTGCCAAGAAGGAAGCTTAGGAAGATGTACTTAGAATCATAAAATCATTAAGGTTGGAAAAGACCTCTAAGATCATNAAGTCCAACCATCACCCCAACACCCCCATGCCTGCTAAACCATGTCCCAAAGTGCCACATCTACACATTTTTTCAAACCCCTCCANGGATGGGGACTCCANCACTGCCCTGGGCAGCCTGGTCCAATGCCTGACCACTCTTGCAGTAAAGAAATTTTTCCTAATATCCAATCTAAACCTCCCCTGATGCAATTTGAGGCTGTTGCCTCTTGTCCTATCGCTAGTGATTTGGCAGAAGAGATTAACCCTCCCCCACCTCACTACACCCTCCCTTCAGGTAGCTGTAGAGAGCAATAAAGTCCCCCCTCAGCCTCCTCTTCTCCAGACTGAACAACCCCAGCTCCCTCAGCCGCTCCTCATAAGACTTGTGCTCCAGACCCTTCACCAGCTTCACTGTCCGTAGGCCCATCTCCAGCGGGAAATGAGGTACGCGAAGTTGGTGATAAAACCTCATGCTTTTGCAATGGAGACCAGCTTTGCAACTCAAGAGATCTTTCGCATTCTCCATCTCTAGTATTGGTGGGGGATGGTGAAAAAAGTGAGCTGAATCCTATGACAGATTCTAATTTATTACTTACAAGGTGGGAAAGCTGCAATTCCGTAGCCCTGTCAACCTGTGTAAGCAGCACATTTATTTTTATTAACATTATTGCCTCTTTGCTTAGATCCATGCTTGTTTCTCTTTAATAATTCAGGCTTGATGGAGACTATTGTATCCTATTTCAGTACAGTATCATAACTCATTTTTCAAATTAATGTGTAGAAATACTTATTAACATACTGTGGAAGTCAGATTTCTGGGATGAATTGATAAATAGGATGAAAAATTCAAAGTAGTAAGAGGTGTTTTTGTTTTGCTGGTTGTTTTTCTCCCCCAATCAGAGCACGACCAAATACCACCTACTAATTTTTACATATGACAATATATGCTGATCTGTCAGCAACTTCAGTTTCTGTATTCGCCATTCTTCAGTATGAATGTACATTGCTGGCTGGCATGGTGTACATATCGTACAGTAACATCATTTTAATGTTTTACTAGTGTTGTGTACCATTAGTGATATTGGCCTGTCATAACATGTTCTCATAGTTTGCAACAAACAGAATGGAATTAAAAGAGTTCACAAAGAAATAGTCTTCAGTTTTATATTGTATGTAAAATACTGGCTTAATTATCTTTTTGTGTTATACTTGGATTTTTTAATATAATGGCACAAGTATTACTGCATGTCATATTTATAATTGAGTAATACCTTGCTCTGCCTGCCTGCAGGTTCAGAATAGTGTAATAATTTCATCTCTAGTAGCTACATTTTTGGTAGGCATAACGTTACAGTAATATTTCTTGCTCAGTTTTTATAGGATTCACATTTATTAAGTTTTTCTGTTCTCAGTGTTTGATTAGTTGTGGGTTTTTTCTTTAAAAAGTTTGGGGTTTTTTAATTTGGTCTGTTTATTTAATATTGTGATAAGAAATTAAGCGTTCCACTTCTTATGGAATATAGAATGTAGGATTGACCTGGCTGGCAGGTAAGGCCCCCACCCTCCCACCTTGCTCGCCCACCCCCCAACAGGATGGGGGAAAAAATCAGAAGGGCAAAAGCAAGAGAAACTTGTGAGTTGGGATTAAGACAGTTCAATAAGTGGAGGAAAGAAAGGCAAAAAACCACCCCTCCGGCATGCTCCCCGGGGTAGGACACAGTGTGAGGAACAGCGAAAGCCCTGGTGCTGTGGAAGCACTATTCAGCAATGGCCAGAACATTGGTTTGTTATCAACGCTGTTTTGATGACATGTAGAAAATGCAGCACCATATGGGCTGCTGTGAAGAAAATTAACTCCATCCAAGCCACACCCAGTGCAAATGTGAAAAACATGTGGAGTACATTAACTAGAAACTATTTTCTGCCCCTCTTTTGTGCTTTTTTTATGGCACGCAGTTCTAATTCCCAAGATCAAGAAATGAGAAAATTAGAGGAAACATTACCAGTTCAACGCTATATAATTTGTGTAGTATATGTTTTAAAATGTATCAATGTACCAGAAATGAGAAATTAAAATATTATTATTGGAACATCAATATTTTCATTTGCAATGTTCAGACTTTAGTTATGGATTGGATTATGGATAAATTGGATGATGTTTGCATTTAATTTCCTTATATACCTGTTTTAAGAGAAAAGAAGGTGAAAGAAATTGAGGAAATGTGACAATTTTATATCTACAGAGGAATGATGCTGTTTCATTTTCATTTAATGAAAGGAGCTTTTCTGCAAAAAAAGCAGAAATGTTTCACAACTGAAAAAAAGTTTAGCCATTTTTTTCAAACTTTGTTAAATAAAACCAATGTTCAAAAAGGAATGAGGTGTCTTCTGTGCCATAATATGAAACTAAAGGGTAGGTCTTTAGCTGATGCAAACTGGTTTTATTCTGTTGGAAAAAAGTTTTAAATTGCATGAATAGATTTAAATCATAGCATGCAAAGAGTGGTTTCCTAAGGAGCAGTATGAATGTTCTATTTTACTGACCTTCTTGCGGTTGAATTTGTTTTCAGCTGATTCAACAGGAACCCATTCCCTCTATACTACCTATAAAGATTATGAGTTAATGTTTCATGTATCAACAATGCTTCCATACATGCCCAGTAACAGGCAACAGGTATGTTTTTTAACTTTTTGTTGTAATTTTACATTATAGATGTTTGTCATTGAGGATTTTTTTAAAGTAATACTGATTTAAAATGGAATTATTTTATTTGAAGTATGATTCAATTGTATTTTTTTTTCTTGAAGTATTATAAGACATGAGAATTCTCATAGGGTTTTTATACTATATAATTAGGAACTTGCCCTATCTCCCCCATTTCATGATGTGATTAAAAATTAATGTTGTCTGTGATGAGTGAGTTATTTTCAGTTTGGACTGGATATACATCTTATATATGTTTTAAACATTGAATGGAATGAAGCTTGAAAGTAGTCTTACGGTTAAAATATACATGTAATAAGATTTTTAAAACAGTTCCACTTAATCTTTGTATTACAGATCTTGAAATGTTTATTAATGTGTCAGCTTAGTAATAAATGCTTAATGATATCCTTCAAGGTGTCTGCTTGTGAAGACAGGAGACTGCAGTGTACTTATTTTATTTCTGGAGAATTCCCTTTGCTTACATAATAATTTAAAGCATTAAGGATGGCTAAAAAACAGCACAGCATCCAAAGTGTGCGGTGCACCAGTAAGGTTGCTCTGTCTTGCCTGCCTCGGATGTTTCTTTCAGCTGAATTAAGAAGCACAAGCACATTTAGTATAATATATCAACATTAACACGTAAGAAAAAAAAAGTCAGTAATATTGCTCATAGGTCAGACTAATGATAGTTCGTGTCTTTCTGTGCTACTACTCTGCGTTTTTCTAGATCTGTGGAAAGAAGCATTGGATTTATTTAGTTAGTTTTAGAATATTCTCTTTTTACCATGCAAGATATAAAGATTTCAGTCATTCTGGAGGGTTGTCATGAAACAGAGATGCTATCTCACTTTCTTTTTAAACAGCATACAGAAGATGGTTACTGGTTGATAAACCATGTGTGAGTCGTATCTTTCACATCTACCCTATCAATAGGTCTTGTGGTAAGAAAGATGTGTCAAGGCAGCAAGAAAAAGATGAAGAAAATGATTAAAATTCTCGAGAAAGGATAAATGAAAATCAAAATGGAAGAAAGTATATAATGTTTTTATGTATTGTAAATAGTCACTACATAATGTTCTGAACAGTTTGAAGAACTGTTTTGAGTGAGCAGTTAAGACAGCTGCAAATTTTACTCCATTACACTTAGGATTTAGATGTGGTTTAAAGAAACTAAATTAGGAATCAGAAGACAAACTCTTCACCATAGGAATAATGTGACAGTTTAGATGACTCACATTTTAAAAGACGTGGCTTTCAGAAGACCTAATGTTCAGCTATATCACACACTCGGCTGTGCCAATAGCTAGTAATCAAGGTATGGGGTCAGCATCACTGGTTTGAGATTGCTCCACTTCTCTAAACTTACACCTAATTACAGCATTAATTTCGTGAACACACTAGGAGTTGTTCTGTCTGTAATCAGTCATAACTATCTCAGACTGGAAAGCACGTGTGAATAGAGAAAACAGTACAATCTTAAGCAGATATAGTACACTGAATGAGCTTGCCTTAAAAGGAAAAAAAAGAATATTTTCATAGCTAATCACAGGCACTGATGGTAAATATGGCCTTACTTGGAATTTATTACTTTTGTCGTTGTATTTCATGACTTTCCCTTGTTTGTGCGAACAGGATGTCCTCTTCCCACAATCCACTAATTTTCATAATTGTTTGCTGCTTGTCAGCTTCACTGCTGTGTCGCTCAGGCATCCCCTGTTGCTGTCCTTTCACTGCTTCCTGTGCCTGCCTTTCTTTCTCATCATTTCCTCATCTGTTCATCTTTATAGTTAGGTGCTGATTCTTGTGTATAGCAAAATCTTCCAGTTTCAACTCCATGGTTTTCCCCAGCAACAAGTACTCCTTTCCACATTATTTTAGTAAGCTCTCATCATTGTCACTTTAACGGGTTCAATACGTAGCAGAAGCACCATGTGGTTAGTCATGGCTTTCTTGGGATCAAAACAGTGTGGCAGTTTTCCAGGTTCGAGTAGTAAGTCCGTCTGAAGACCCACCACGTCATTTTTTTTTTTTAGGTGCTGGGATCTAGCAGTATTTGCACAGCATGGACCCTGTTTTAATGAAATGTGACAAGTGCACCCAAATGACCAGGATTTAGCCAGCCTTAATGTGCAAAAGGGATCTATGATCGTTGTTTAATTTTCTTCTATGACTGTTTAGTTCCCAAATATGTACTGAAGCGTGAAATGTATGAACAGTGTTATTTCTCACAAGCTAGGACAAAATTCAATTAGGTCTTTTACCTTGAGACATTATAGATGCTGAAGACCACAGGTGCGTTTGCATCAGTTGTGCTGGAGACAGAGAGAGATTTAGAGGTTCTGTGAAATATGAATGTTGTTTGTCTCTTCGGGGTTTGGCTCACGAACTTTTACATACCCAAGTAAGGGCAAGTTAGGGACAGTTGTAATTTTCCTTTTAGGTTATTTTGGCAATGAAGACCCCCCATTCAATGGCTATTTTTTGCTAGCATATTGTATATGTACTGTCAATGAGGTTATTGCATCCTATCCCCGTGTCACTTGTTTGGTGATGACTGGGCAAGGTATTGAGTCGCTCTTCATCATCAGGAACTACGACCTTCAAGGAGCAAGCACTGAACATTGCTTATATTCCAAATACCTGTGAGCCAAAAATAGGCCACACCAGAACTGTTTGTTGCTTCTTCCAGGACATAACTACGCCCTGCTTGGTCCCTGATCAGGACATCCCTCTAGTTTTAGAGCCAGCAGGAGATCCCAAGAGCAAGGTAATTTTCACTTTGGCTGCAACATAGGCTGGGAACGTTCAAGTCAGCTGCTCCTTCCCTAGGACAGAGAAGACTACCAGCCCTGGTGTGGCCAGTTCCTTTTCCTTTACTGGCCTTTTCTTCAAACCAAAGTTCAAAGCTTTCCCCTTTAAACTTTACCTTTGCAACGTCCCTTTCCAAACCGTTCCCTTGCAAGTTTCCCATTCACACATGTGCAGTCAGCTTGTGTACACAAGGTCAGGCCTGATTAGTCCAAATTAGTTCAAATAATTGGTGTTCACCTGGTTTAATGAAAACTTAAAAATGAAACAGATATGCAATAATGAAATAAACTTGTTGAATTTAAGTTACTGTTGAAATGACTGGGATAACAAGATGTGGTTATACCAAACTTGGTTTAACCAGATCTGCTGAAATACTGTTTAGTGTTTGTTTCTGGTTATGGTACTGGTTAAGAACACAAATTGAAAATAAAACTTTTGAAACCACTTATTTTAGAAATGTACTAAAATAAGTTTTAAAGTTTTTCTTATTTGGCTCTGAGCATTTCATCATTTAATTGATTGTAGAATGTATTTCACTGCTATTTTGACAAGAATTCCTTCTCATTTCACAGTCTGACTAGGCAAATTAATTCCACGGAAGTGAGTAGATTTTTATGGCTGGCCATAAGCTGTAAATATGCTATGTTTTAAGACAGTGCTTTTCTTCAGAGATGCATATCTGAAAATTGAGAATTAAGTAGTTAATATCTCAAAATTAATATAGTAACTATCATTTGGTGTAAATAATTTTAATCTATTGGATTCTGCTTTTCTAACATACTTTCCTTACCGGACTCCCCCTTGCGTGTCTTGTATTCTTACAAAAAACTTCACTGATTTCCTTTTGGCTGCCTGTTGTACTTGATTGGATTAATTTTCAAATTCTACCATGCCAATTTAAACTGATACTGGAATGATATCAAAGTGTGTTTGATGTCTCCTTACTGCAAGTAATCCTCTATAATCTCTGCACCCTATTGAGAGCTCCTATTATGCTCTGCTTTGGCAGCAGACTCTTTAGAGTATGTTAGAAAGTCAGAGTAAAAAAAATTAATAATACAACCACCCCCAAAACCCCCAAACCTGAGCAGACCTCAAAATGGGAGAGGAAGGGGAAACTGAGAACCCACAGAAAAACGCTAGGAGGTAAAAGTTGGGAGGAAAAGCTAGGTTATAGAATGGAAACTAGAGAAGGGTTTCTTATCAGCCTTTTTGCTCAGTTCCGGTTTCCTTCAATTCCTTTTTCATTTTCAGTATGCTGTCCTTATCTCACATAACCCAGGGAGGTATGTGCTCCCTCCTTCTTCTCCGCTCAATACTTTATTCTTTTCCTATTCCTTTATCCTATCCAGAGCACTTTTTTCCATCTTCCAAATCACCCCAGCTGACTTCTCTCCCCTTTCCAAGTTCTTTGCATTATGGTACTCTGTGCACAGCCACGACTGTGCTTTGCCTTTGCATTGTGTTGAAGTTCACTGACCACTTACGCATGACAGTTGTTTATAACAATGTTACACTGATTTTATTTTAAAATGTTGAAGAACTCACTAAGATCTCTGCAAGCTTGGTAAGGTTCTTAAAGATGATGGCCTGACTTCCTGTTTCCCATTTTTGTGCATCTTAGAAGTTCAAGCTCTTGAAAAATAGTTTATGGATAGGCTATGGAAATTGCCATGGTTTTGTAAAGGCTATTTTTACTAGTAAAGTTTCAAACATTTCTAGAACTTACCTCTTATTAAGTGACTACTATTCGTGCTTAAGCAACATACAGTGGCAAGCAAAATCTCTTCGAGGTCTACAAAAGTAGAAAATATTTTTGAAAACGGTGTTTGTCTTGAGAAATTATAACTTTAAATAGGATGTTATTGCATTCTAATTTTTATGGTTTTGCTCTGTGGAAATGTATAGGCGTAGGCATGAACCACTATAGCAAGAAAGAGTCATTGGGCAGTTAGGTGGATCACAAAGGCAGAAATGAATCACCTTGTACCTCATAATTGGAAGGTTTGTTACGGATTTAACTGTGGTGTGAATTCCAGCCGGTGAGATAATAATAACCTCTAAACATGAACTTGCGCTTTACTACTATGATCTAATTGTGTGGTTCACTAGGTCAGCAAATTAAAGCACACCCGACACACTTTGTTCTGTGATCAGTTCCACGTAGTGTACTTCTGTAATTTGTACGCAGCAGAGTCTGTATCTTAAATTACTCAAATAGCCACTTATTTAGATTTTAGTCTTAAAAACCTGAAAACTTGACAGAGCCACATGACTTACACCAAATATTGTTTTCTGTTCTTATACCTGTTTTAAAGTTTCATCAGAAGTCTTATTTCTTTAATCTGCATTTGGGATTTGGATTATGTTTAAAATATTGTAGATATACCGAGTGCTTCAAAATTGTGACTTTGGCCTTTCTTACTACCTGTAGAATACAATCCTTTGTTATTTTAGGAAATACAATGAAATAGACTTATGGGCCATAGACTTTAGCATGTGCAACTTTGCTTTTTTTTGCTTGGTACCTGAAATACTTTTAATGGAACTGAGAACAAAGAAGCAAATACTCTTTTATTAGAAAGATTATGTTCTGTAAAATCAGCTCCATAGAGAATTTTTTACTTTTTCCATTGTAAAGTTTTCAAATAAATTTATTCTTGTATCCTGTTTAGTTATACATGAGCTAAGGTACAGCTTTAAGTATATGCTATCAGTTGACAATGCAAGGTCTTTGGCAGACTGGGTGGATATTTAAAACATAGCACATGCTAGACTACTTTTTTCCATCTGGTAATATACATGGATGTTTTATAAGCAAAGATATTTAAAAAAAAATGTAAAAAATTAGAGAGGTACAATATACTTCTATGAGGAAAGTGAACATCATTATACTGTGTTGTTTTCTTGTTTTTATGGGGAGGAGAGAGAGAAGTAATCCCTTACTGCTGGACGTGTTTTGTAGTTTTTATTAGGTTTTAGCCTGTAACAGTGATTTAGTACTTTGAATTATTCCTTAGACATATTTTGATGATAAAAGCTACCAATTACAAGAATAAGTTTTTGATTAATGAGTTCCTAATCACTATTGTTTCTCTGTGAGTCTCAGCTCTTGTCCTCAAGTATGCAGTTGTTAAAATTTGTGATGGGTATTCATGATAATCTATTTTTAAAAGATTAAGACCATAATATTAAGGACAATGTTTAATAAAAATGCAGCATGCAGAAGAAAGGTTTATTGGGAAAGAAATGCAATATTACATTTTTCGTATAGAAGCAAATATTACACTGTAAAGAGGGAACGGATGTACAGTTCTCTGGATAGTGAGAAATGGCAAGAGATGTAAAATTTTTTTATTACTAGAATGAAGCACTACAGTAAGAGAAGGATATTTTTCTCGTAGAATAAAACAGAAATCAGCAGAAATCATGCAGAACTAGTGTGGGGATGTGAGAACTCACTGGTGTTTTTGTGAACTTAGCCCAATTTCCTTTCTCTTGCTTTTTGCAGTTCAGTCCGATAGCCTTTATCTGTAGGTATCCAGGATAAGCTTAATTAAAAGTTATTTCTGAAAAATTAATCTTTGTTTATTTAGGTTTGGTATTTTTTTTCCTGAAATGAAGAAATTGTGATTATTTTTTTTATAACTAATTTTTTTCAATGCATGTTTCTTGTCTAGCTGCTAAGGAAAAGGCATATAGGAAATGACATAGTTACCATTGTCTTCCAAGAGCCAGGAGCACTTCCTTTTACTCCAAAAAATATTCGTTCCCACTTTCAACATGTATTTGTCATAGTCAAAGTACATAATCCTTGCACTGAAAATGTGTGCTATAGGTGAGTAGAGCCTTATAACTATTTAAGTTTGTTACTGATACTACAATGGAACTGCTTCTTCTAACAGTTTTGTATTTCTTAGAGATATTATGTCTATAATTTTAAAATTTCTGCTACATTTTCTGTGAGTTTGAAACCTCAAGGTCTCCCTTGCACACATCTAGAGTTATGGGGCACAGTTTGTAGATGTAAATGGAAATATGCAGAACTCTGTGTTGCTGATTTATGGGCACAAAATGGCGATATGACGGATTAGTGAAAATAAGCTTTGCAGACATAGCAATAGAAATTAATTTAGAATTTGTATTGCACGCATCCTTTTTCAAAGAAAGTGATTTAAAATCAAGTATTTTAAAAGGCTAGTAACCTCTCTAAATCCCCGAGGATGACAATATGACACTGGGATAAGCGATGGCCTTTAAGCACATGAATGAGGACTTTTGGGGACTATAAAAACATCTCAAATTTCAGATGACCTTAACTCTTACATTTAAGTTACTGCATCATGCAGCAAGGTAACTGGGGTGGAAGCATAGTTCTGAACTGTTTGGGAACTGTGCAAATAAGAAGGACTTGAAGCGTAATGCTACAGGTTTAACATGCCTAAATGTTAGTTATTCATTGTTTAGAATGAAATTAAAGTACATCATGAGGTCAAGTCATATTACTGTCTTTTAGCTGTCTTTTAAAACTTAAGCTGTCTTTTAGAACTTGCTTTTGTTTCAGTAGCTGTTTTGTGCTTAATAATACATGACATTCCATAAGTTATGTTTTTCTTGTTACTAAATGGTGTCTGTCTGTCATCACAAATGTGACTGCATTTCAGTCAGACTAGGAGTAGTACGTAGTTTGCACGGTTTTTTGAAATCCTTTTGCAGTCAAAATACATTATGTAGATATTAGTTGTAGGTATAATTGTATCAATGAATAAATATTCCTATTTCTTTTACATCTTGCTATGAACTGTCTATATCAAGGGTTGCAGGTATCTTGAAACGTTATGAATATAGAGTAGGCAACTTCATACTTTGTCTTCACACTTCATTGTAGTAAAATGTCTGAGGATTAAAATACATTCTGTTTCTATTTATATATATTTCTTAGTTTTAAGATCATGCAGCTGAGTGACAGCTGAAAATGATAGTCAGACTTACACATAAAAATACTTCTCTCATTTATGTCTCACAAAGCATTTTTATATTTATTCCATTCACAGAGACAGTGACACCCTAAGAAGTCATCCTTGATATTTTTTGTGTTAGTAAGATGCATCCATAATGTCTTATATATATTTAAAAGAAAAAAGCCATTTCAAAACCGACATCCCAATCAGTCTAAACTGTTTGAAAATTGGCATGTCAAAGCTAAACGCAGCTGCGTAAATGGACTGCACAGACCACAGTTCTGCTTATCATCTGATCTTTTTTTCGGGAGTTAACCGATGTATTTTTTTCTTTCCATTTCCAGTGTTGGTGTTTCAAGATCAAAAGATGTACCTCCATTTGGTCCACCCATTCCCAAAGGAGTAACTTTCCCCAAATCAGCAGTTTTTAGGGACTTCCTTTTAGCCAAAGTTATTAATGCTGAAAATGCGGCACATAAGTCGGAAAAATTTCGAGCCATGGCCACAAGGACACGTCAAGAATACTTGAAAGATCTGGCAGAAAATTTTGTTACCACAGCTACAGTGGATACTTCAGCAAAGTTTAGCTTTATTACTTTAGGGGCAAAAAAAAAGGAAAAAGTGAAACCAAGGAAAGATGCACATCTGTTCAGTGTTGGAGCGATTATGTGGAATGTGATTGCACGAGATTTTGGCCAGTCTGCTGACATTGAATGTCTGCTTGGAATCTCCAATGAGTTCATTATGTTGATTGAGAAGGAATCAAAAAATGTTGTGTTTAACTGCTCCTGCAGAGATGTTATTGGATGGACGTCTGGATTAATGAGCATCAAAATATTTTATGAAAGAGGAGAATGTATTCTTCTGTCTGCAGCAGATAATTGTGCTGAAGACATCAGAGAAATTGTTCAAAGACTTGAAGTAAGTAGTTTCTAAACTGGAATTCCAATTTTTTTTATGAAGAGTTGCTTGTCTGCATCTTTTTTGAGATATAATTAAAAATGTCCTATGTTTACACTTCGGGAATGTTTTCAGTTTTCAGAGACCATTACAAACAGTAATCCTCACAACAGCATATGAGATAAGTGCTATCAACCCATTTTCAGGGATGAGGAATCTGATAGACTTGCCCAAGACCATGGATGGCTTCAGTGTTGAAATCAAAATTGAAAAGCTAAGCTTTTGTCTTCTCTTGCTGTAGCTCAAATCACACCTTTGTAGGTAGAAAAATACCTTAATTTAAAAAGATACAAAATCTTAGTGTGTGAAATATGCTCACTTTGACTTTTTAGAATAACCCATGAGAATATTAGCAGAAAGATTTTTGTAAGTGATTCTGCTGATTTGTTCCTCTGTGCTGTGCAACTGCAAGAAGTAAAGAAAACTAGACCAATTAATGCCAGTTTTTACAGCTGACTGGACAAAGTTGTTCAGACGCTTCATGACCCTGTTAGCACAACTGTCCTGTAACTGTTTCAGCCAGTACAAATGAACTGACAGCAACTCCAAGGTAAAAGTGCTGATGCATCTACTTAGTGCGGTTACACTTCACCCTTTGGTCTTAATTTAAGTGATCTAGATGGTCTCTGTTTTGTTTATAGTAGAAAGCCCAGTACTGCAAAGAAATCAGTACGCTAGCCATTTTCGCACTGGAACAGTCGGATTGCAGCTGATGTTTTAGGGCCTCGGTAGTTCTGCAGTCACGTTTAGGATTGCTCAATGTCACGGTCTAAATAATAACCTTTTTCTTCCAAGGTACAATTACTGTTTCAATAGATGAATGTCTTTCAACTCTTCTTGCCACTGTTATATTATCCTTTTCATTGAGGTTTTCAGTTTCACTTTCCTGAGACAGATATTTCACTTCTGAAAAATAGCATAGGTGTAGTTTAGTCCTATTAAGTATTGCTAAATGAACTATATAAATTCCTTAACACAGATGGAAAACAAGATTCGAAGTTCTAGTGAAAACTTCTGCTGTCATCAGTGATGACAATTTCTTTTGCTGTTTTTCACTTATTCGGTTTTCCAAAACATGGAAATACCCCAGTTGCTGAGGGTAGGTCTTTAAAAGTCAGTAATTAAAAACACAAAATGAAATTATTATCTATGTTTACTTGAATGCTTCCTCTCTTTTGTGGTCAGATTTTGAGTTAAATAATGACAAATTTGCTCTAAGCCTCAAAAATTTAGCATCAGTTACGGCCGCATTAACCCAATTATTAGCTTCAATCTCTGTTTCAGTGAACTCTGGCCGCCTTCTCGCTTTCACTGCCATCTATCCAACTTTCACATTGCTTAAAAGAATTAGCTGTCATTACTTGTTTTAAAACTTTTTTCATCCCTCTTTCTTACTGCATATTTTCCTCCTTTTTCCCTGCTTCTTCCTCTCTTTTGAAAGCTGCATATTAATGTTATTCCCTAGTTGTTTTGTGATGTAGAATGCTTTCCTCAATCCTTATATACATTTTGATATAGAAGCTCAGAGATGACCATTACAACCGTGAAAACGTACTTAAAACTCTGATTCCACACTTTGTATGCTTAATTTAAAAATCTTTTAAGTGGCTCAGAACACAGCTAAGGTCAGCAGCCACATGTGCCAGCAGATGCTAAAGATGAAAGCTCAGACTGTGATGTAGTACCAAACTTCAGTGACCAGATGATTAACCCTTTTCAGTCACTAGTAAAAGCATTTCTTAAAACCAGTGAGTGAAATGTTGTAGTTACTAAATGAGATTGTCAAAGAAATAACTACATTTTACTGCATGGGTTTAAACCATGTGGATGAATAGGAAACCTATTGAATATCCAGATTAAGCAAAGATGTGAAAAGCTGAGACTCTGATTTTGGTTTGATCCAAAAGAATCGGTTCAAGACTAAAAGAGGAGCTGGGATTTGTCCATCTAGAGTCAGATCTGTGTTTGGGGGGGAGAATATGCAGTGATATAAAGCAGAAAGAGCAGCAAAGGCAGACTATAGATTAACTTGGCGGGCTGTGTTTGAAGACAGAAAAAGCAGTGGTTCTGAGCTTTAGGATAACAGAGAATGGCAAGTGATAGAAGATTAAACAAAAGCCCTGGATTTTTAGGCAAGAATCTGAGTACACAAAATTTCCTTAGAAGCCTATATACTGAAAAACTTCTTCACCTTCTTCATGAGACTTGGAGCACCCCTTTTTTTTTAGTTTCATCTGTGTTAAGTGCATTCAGAGGAGCCAGCTCTTAGTTCATGCACAGCCCCATGTTCAGTGAAACGGCAGCCAGCTAAGCAGAATGACCCGTTTTGAAGTGGGGCAGCGCTGCATTTTATGGGACAGTGCTATGTAGCATGCAGTGTCCCCTTTTAGGGGATATACTTGGGGAGGACTTGATCTCCTGGAACCCTTTCCACTGGGAGTAGATGAATCTTTGGGCGAAATGTTTATCTTCCTTCTCCTTTAACCTTTGAATATTTAACTAACTTGAGGAGATTTTGAGTGCTCTGAGTTGGGGAAATCCATATACTTTGGCTGGTGCATTCACTCTGCAGTTTTCTGTAATTATGCCGTAATGATAAAGAGGTGTCTGCCCCCCCGCCCCTGAAGAATACAGTGTAGTTTCATAAGGATAAAATTCCATCCCTCAGCTGGGCTCCTGACTGTAAGAGCATGTTTTTCCTTTCACTGCATGACTAAATATTGTATATATTTTAGAAAGTTGTGACAGAGTTGTAGGTAAACTAAGAGCTGAAAATTTCATTTATCTAGTGCATAAATTATGAAAGTCTTGTTGAAAATGAGTTGTGACTGAAGATGAACCTCAGAGTTGGAAAAAAAAGAGTTAAAGCTTAATGCTTTCAGCATGCTGTATAGCTCTAATACTATATGCACAGTTGTAAACACAACAGAAAGTTCTGTTTAAAATTGAAAGCTGCTAAAAGATACCAAAAACACAGAGCTGAATAATGACAAAGGAAATAGCTTGGTTTTTTTGATAGGAAGATCCAGAATATGATTCTGTAAACAAAACGTCCAGAGTACATTTTGGACACCTCAGGAATGACTTTCATGTTTTGACTTTGAAGCCTGCATCTTCAGAAATAACTGGAAGGTTTATGAAATCAAAGTGCTGCGGTTTAAGTAGCCTAAATTTGCCAGGCAGTAATTCTCGGAATAACTGATTCTTGCAAGATCTTTCTCTGATGTTTCACAGCTCAGTGAAGATTAGCCCTTAATGGATGAGGGCTAACTGTATTTCATTACCTTGAGTTTATTGTGGGTTAAACGCAGAAGCATGGACAAACTCCCTCAGATCAGCAAACTTACATAAACTCATGGGTTTGTGGCACTTTGTGCCCGTGTGTGCAAGTTCTCATTTTTTCTGCTGAGTGGCAGATATCTGTATAGAAATAGTCTATAAAGGCAGTAGTGCTTTAAAACTTACGAAGGCACCGAAAACCGTGACTTTCAGTCACTGACCAAGTTGCAGGCATAGTTACATGAACACTATGAAGTTTTTCCAGCCAGCCATTGGATTGGGAAGGGAGTAGAAGTGAGGCCTCTGATCCCTGACTCCATAACAAACTTGGACAGAAGATTTGTCTAAAGAGGAAGTGCAAGAAAGAAGATACGAAAGTAACTTAGAGCTCCGTAATAGTTGCCAGTGAAGGAGACAATCCCATCCATTCCCTGCCTGCCACCCCTTTGGAACGCTGTTTTAAAAAGCACTCTGTTTTTCAGCTGTGTCGTATCTCTGATGTGCCTGCATGGCTGCACAAGTCCTAATGCGGTTAGCATATGCACGAGGGACAGCGTAGTGGTAACAGGGTCTTAGATCAGGTTAAACCTCCCCTGAGAAGGCACCTAGTTGACTGCCTGTGGCTCGGGCAGTGAAAGGAATGGATTTATGGCAGCTTTACCCAGCCATGGTGCCAGCATCTCGCTAGCTGCACAATCCCCCTCCCTCGCCATGCAGCCCTGCATCAGGTGGGGTCATGCTGCTGTGGGAAGCGCCCAACAAACTGGTGAGCTAACCTGCCCAGATTCTGGCTCAGGTAGACAATGGAGGGGGAGAATGACTCTTCTGAAATGGCCTCCTGTATTAGGCTCAAGCCATAAAACAACCTTTGTAAAGACCTGTCCCATACCACTGGCTATCCAGGACACTAGCCTCCTAACAGAAGCACTTTCAGTCAGATGCCTAAGATTGAGTAAGGTGTCTGTCTTTGTAATGCACGCTAAAAGCAACCAGAAACAGCGTGAACACCTTTGTGGAATAAGGTGCACCTTGGAACCGCTCTTAATGCAGCAACACCTTGGGAAGATCCCTCGATTCGTGTCATAACAATTGCACCTTGAAAGGGCAGAGATTTGCCTTGCTGGAGAGTTATAAAGCACTGAGATGTTTAGATGGTATGCGTTACGAACAAAGATTTTTGATAACGGTGTTTCACGGTGGCTGAGTTTTTTTCTAATTGTACTAATAGAGCTCTGTGGCACTGACAGAAGGGAATGTTGGGGTAACTCACAAATTACCTCGTAATGTGGACTAGAATTTGATCTCCTGAGTTTGGTGCAGCATCCCAGCATACATGCTTTTGTATGATTCTTTTTCACTGGGCAAAACTGTTGAGGACTTGTTACACAGTATATAGAAAGGAGCCTCCTTAGCAAACTCTGAACTGGAAGGATTATGGCTACTCTGTATAATGGCAGAATTACTTTTCATCGAATATGAAGAAAGTAATTTTTTTGTTTCTAAATTTCCTAGTGATATGAGAACTCTTATCCCATTTTAGTGATGTCCACATCTGGAGATGATGCTAGTTAGCAAGCTGACTACAAGGCAAAATAAATCAAAATTGTCCTAATTGCTATGTTCTTGAGGAAGAAAAGCTGTTAGAAGAGAAGCATTTTACTCAATTTGGCTCATGTTGTATCTCAAGTTTAACACTGTCTAATACAGAAGAAAAAATGCAGGCACACCTGCAGTCATTCAGCCAGCAAGAATGAAGTGTCTGACAGGATAGCTTTTTGCTTATTTTGTGTTTTGAAGCTAAAGCAGCTGTTAAGTTTTCAATAAGATAGAAATGGTATTGTGTTAATGTTGGGCAAGGGCAAAGGAACTTGACACAGGTCAGCTGCTTGCTCTGGAGATGTAAGTTTTTTACCATGATGAAATGCTTTGTCCATTTTGTTTTATGCAGAAACCTTCATTCAACCACAAATATTAAAATTTAATTGTGAGTGTTAGTATGTTAAAGATATTTAATGTCAAACCATACATGGCTTTATAGTGTTTGAAACCAGATCTGTTTGTGTGTCCAAAGTGAGTGTCCTGACAACAGCGTAACAATCTGATACTTCTCCAGATAGTGACCAGAGGATGTGAAACCACGGAAATGACCCTGCGGAGAAATGGCTTGGGCCAGCTTGGATTCCATGTGAACTTTGAAGGGATAGTGGCAGACGTGGAGCCCTTTGGTTTTGCCTGGAAGGCAGGCCTACGGCAAGGCAGCCGCCTGGTTGAGATCTGTAAAGTGGCTGTGGCAACTCTGACTCACGAGCAAATGATTGACCTTTTACGTACATCCGTGACAGTAAAAGTGGTGATTATTCAACCACACGAGGATGGAGCGCCTAGAAGGTAACGAGCAACAGTTCTCAATGTGACATTTGTGTCTGGGTTTTTTTTCTTTGCTTCTACTTAAATGATGGCTCTTCTGTTGGAGGCCCTCAGGAAATGGGTATTGTCTCCCATGTTTGGTGCTAAAATTATTGAGGCTCTTAAAGCAATCTTTTCTGCCAAACCCCTCTTGGCTTGTAGCAGAAGATAAAATGGAATCCTGTGAGAAACTTAGCGGGAAAGAGTAAGAAGTAAACTTTAGTGCATCATGACTGAGTTGTTATAAAAGCTGATGTGACTTCTTTTCTTCCATGGAATAAGTCTGTATTTTAGTGCTAAGTTTGATAATTGGGAATCCTTCTCTGAAAACTGTACCTTGTCTGTCTTTGACATCTCTCTGACTCCTAAATATAGAAAAAGACTTGTTTTATTTTTTCTTACGTTGAAATTTTCACAAAAGTAGTGAAATACTGGGTTCTGGACATATATCGTACCAAGTCTTAGAGTCCTCCTCACTTTCTACAGAAATCTAATTTAGTCATATTAAATAGTGAATGACATCAGTGAAATCATCAGTTAAAGCAAAGAAATCTTGCTGCAACGTGAAATAAATGCTCACACACTCAGGAAAAGACTGGAATATAGATTGTTATAATGACTGTACTGTTGTTCTCAGTGAAGAAATGCAAGTTTCTTATGTCAGTGTTCCTTTTTTGGTGACAAAAATACCTGTGCTCTTCTCTCCATTTTTGAATGCTGTGAGGTAAAGAAAAAGTAGGGAAAAATTAAAACTTTATAATAAGGTGACTTCATTTCTCACATTCCTTGTCTAGGCACTGTTAATTTGGCTCCTTCCAAATGAGAACCGTACCAGAGTAAATTGAATTACTTGTCTTCTTGTAGAAGGCCAAATTGAAATCTCCTGATGATTTTTAATTTAACAGAAAAAAACATTAGATGTGTTGCTTTTGGCAAGACAAGAAGCCATAAAATTTTACGTAGCGTGCAGCACTGTGAAGCTGGTGCCAACTGTACACGAATACTGTTTAATTGGTGGCAATTCTCCAAGTAGTCATTGGCCTGATGCATGACACAGAAGTCCCCTCCCCTGCTTCAGCCTGCGTGTCGATGCGCTGGGTTCCTTTCTGAAGAGAATACCTGCGAACGCAGAGTACCGCTGTTTTGCTTAGTTGTATAGAATTTGCAATTAAGCCTCCCTTTGCTTAGCTTTGCTATTCTCACCATCTGCTTCTGGGTATGAATTTTCACTGACTTGTTTGGTATACATTTCCAAGCTGTTTACAGAATATGAGCCTAATGAGCTGATCCTATTATGTTGAAGGTAAAAATGTGTATTTTATAGGCCCTGATGGAAAAATATGTACTGTATGAATTGTTTACATCTTCTTTGATGCATTTTTAGAAATAAAATGTCAAAATCCCAAATCAATGTGATACATGGCACTCAGTGTATGTGTAGGAGGAGTTTTAACTGAGTGCCACCAAACTGGGAAAAATCCGCAAAAGCTGTTCTTGTTTATAAATTTTTTGCATTTTTAAAACTGTGTGACTAATTACTAAGGAAAATTATTTTTTTTTTAAAACTATGTTTCTATTCTAAAATATGAAAAATGCCAAAGCATTTATGTTGAAGTTCTTTTCAGCTTCATCTCTGTACTAGAAAAAAGAAATCTTCATTAATGCCTTTTTCTCTCAAATATCAACTTTTCACTTCAACTGAAAACTCCTCATTTTCCTCTTTATATCCCCAAAATATGATTAGTGATTTTGAGTGCCCAACTTGAAAGGGATCCAGTATCGTGAGTTTTGAGCTTGCCTTTTCTCAATGTTTGCAATCGAAGCAGAGCAGGCAGAAAGCAATATAGATACCAGGTGACAAGACTGAGACTTTCAGCTGACAAGCATGACCTATGACATGGTTTGTAAAATATATTGGTGAGCGGGGGAATGCAGAAAGGCATAAATTACTGGAGGTTTGGAGAAAGAAGATAGTCTGTCACAGCTACTTACTAGTTAAAACTTGTGCAAATCCATCTCCCTGTCTCCTACTCAATTGCTTGCCTTAGCCATCTGCAATGTCTTATCTTGCAGAATCATAGAAACAGAGAATAGCTGAGGTTGGAAGGGACTTCTGAAGACTGTTGAATCCAACCCCATTGCTCAAAGCTAGAGCAGGTTGCTCAGGGGCGTATTCACTGGGTTTTGAGTATCTCCAAGGATGGAGACTCCGCAACTGCGGTTCCAGCGTTCTATCATCCTTACAGTAACAAATGTTTTTGCTTATACTTAAATGGAATTTCCTGCATTTCATTTTAAGCACCTTGCTTCCTGTGCACAACTCTGAAGAGTCTTACTCTGTCATCTTTTCTCACCGTCACCTCATCAGATATTTATACACATTGAGAAGACCCCTCCTGAGCCTCCTCTTTCCCAGACTGAACAATCCCAGTGGTCTCAGCCTCTCCTTCTGTTTCAGATGCTCTGATCCTCTAATCGTCTTTGTAGCCCTTTGCTGGACTTGCTCCAGTATGTTCGTGTCTCTCTTGTACTGCGGTATCAGGTTTACCCAGAAATTTACAGGCAGTAGTTTTGGATGTAAACCAGGAGTATTTGGAGAACTAGAATGCATTTCACCTTCATTTGACAAGAAATGTCACTGTCCTTGGAGAATCTATGCATGGCTGTTTAGAATAGAATCAGGTCTCTGTGAAGGGTTTCCAACACGCATCTGTGAGTGACAGTTAAGGCAGGTGTGCCAGCTCATCAGCAGAGAACTTTACTGTCAAGTAGCTCTAGTAATCGTCAAATAACACTCAAAACAGACAAACAGATGCTTCCTTCAAAGTTGGGGGTCCATCAATCCTTAATCCACATGCTGCACGTATAGAAGAATGATGGTTCAAAAACGGAAGAAAGCTTCACGTGTGCTCCAATAATTATTACTTTAATTCACAGCTGGTTTTAGAGATTTTCTTCCAAGAAGTGATACTTCAGTCTATCTGACATATGCAGAACAGTAGATATGGAGACTGAAATAAGTACCTTGAAAGTTTGAGTCATCCTGCAGAACATATGATCTTCTGGCAGCTGGGGTTTTCTCCTCTGTATTTCTCAGGGTATTGAATTCACCTTATTTCTCACGGTAGATATTGGTAGTTTATAAAACAATTTTACTTTAAATGCCATAATCTGGGGTACTAAATTCAGCTGCTAAGTTTTTGTCCACAGTGCATAGTTGTAAAAATACTTTCATCTTTGTTTCTACAAGGATCAGTTGCATTAAAAATTGACATACATTTACAAGAATATAAATATAATTTTAGTAAAAAATTATTCCATAGTTTCATGAAAAATCCCCATCTACCATTTTATTAATGCCTGTCTTTCATTTACTGAGATAATCAGCTGATTTCTGCTGCTTGAAAGAGTAGTTTCTGTGTAGCTCTGTCTGCTGGGTTTTAGGACCATGAAGCAGTGAGGACTTTCTCTTTAGGTTGCTTAATAGCACTGGTTCCTTGCTGGGATCAAATTCTGAAGTAAGTTTACACAGATTGAACATGAGTGCCATGGCAATTATACCCTTCGGATGAAAATGAACTACAAGTGTGCAAGGGTGTTTCCAGAGCAGTCCCGGTCCCTTGGAAAAATATCATCTGAAGTGCAGATCTTTAATCAAGTTCTTAACTTGATTATTTTTTCTCCGTTGGCTTACCCACAAATCATCCTCAGTCCATCAGCTCTTTATATTTTAAAAGAAAACCAACAAAGTGTAGGTGTGCGTACACTGAGGATATTAGCAATGAACTATTAACAATGACTTTATTTTTTGCTGCAAACTGTCTTGTAATAATTTATTTCAGCAAGAAAATAAATTATTTGGCACAATGAATGTGCTTACAAAGGAATGTTGCAGAGTGATTAGGAAATTTCAGAGGAAAATTCTGCTCAATAAATGTGTTCCATTACTTAATGTCGATCCTTCTGACTATAGTCTTGATAACAGTATATGCACAAGCAACCATGGGAATAAGGCCTTTCATTTGCTATCCTGTAAAATTAATCAACTTGAGACAGAGCTCCTGCTGTTTTCAGTTTGCTTCAGCAATTAAATAATCATGCACAAATTGAGAAATAATTATTTACATGGCACCAAGTTGATATTTAGACAGAAAGAAGAAATTGCTATTTAAAACATAAATTCTTTAAATTACAAACCAGTATTAATACAAACATGCTGGTCAGTGGATTCAGATCTGAAGAAGTATCCTTGTTTCTGTGCTGTGTCTTTCCCTTCAGAATTGTTGATTTGTTCTGCTGCTGCTGTCAATATTACCTAGTACTGCAGTGGAGTAACTAGAATTATACACATTTTAACAGGAGAATAATGATGTTCATTCTAATGTGCTTTCGGTGATGGTGTCACAGTAGTGCTCAAAGACGCGATATCCTTCGTCAGTCAAATCCAGTCAAGGAGTTCTTGTCCTTCTAAATACATTTTAAACTGTAGAGTCTGCTAGTCTTACTGCATTGAAACTTATGTGTCTGTCTTAGTTAAACTACCATTATATACAAAAATGAAACTGATTGATAAACAATTTCTAGAAAGCTTAGAAAATGAGCAAGACTTTAAACCAAATTTCCAGGATGGGTGAGAAACAGAAGTTCAAGTACAACCACTGTGAGAGATGTAGCAGCGGTAGTTTCCACCTGTTGGTCTGAACAAGGAACAGATTGTTTTCCTACTGTTGTAGGTAATGTGGAAAACGGAAAAATTTTAGTAACTATGACTGAAACTCCCCGTGGGCCATTATTAAGTAATACTGCATTTCTTTTGATGTTGTTTTATTCTTTTGGACTTTGCAGACTCTTTCTTACAACTAAAATGGTTGTAATGACACTCTGTATTTTCCAGTCCTGATGCTTGTTCCTCTTAAACGATTGTGATCTTATTAGGCCGTTGTGTTTCTAGAACTTTTTTTTCAGTAACGGGTAACTAGCATAATGTTTGGAAAAATGTTTTTAGGCAGTGGAAGGGTTTACTGTGTGGAGGAGTTCAGATCTTCTCCCAGGGGTATTTGCCATAAACTGGTGAGATAGTTCATAGGGCCTTCAGATTATTTAATCATCTCTTTTTAATTAAGCCTTCTGAGCTAGAAAGAAGTCAGGTCTAGAATTGCTGGCAGGATACTGCCAGTGCAACAACACTTGAGGCAGGTTAAAGTAGAAAAACCTGAAGCTGAACATTTGGTTGTAAAATTAGAATTTGGATGTACCAAAGCATTTAATTAGCACCCCTGCTACTAACCTAAGAAGCCTGCAAATACCTGAAAACTCTAAAATACGATGGGGTTTAGAGGTAACTGAGAGAACTAGCACTAAGAAAATATATTAAATGGAAGATGTATCACTTGCAAAAGTTAGTCCTCTGTACTCAACAAGAAATAAATGGTAGAAAATGCTTTCTTTACTGTCAGAATTACTGTGCTTCTTACAACATTGTTAGATTCAGGGAGTGAGACATATGCACTGTGATTTAGCCTGATGGAGACGCTTGACAAAAAAGAACGCTGTCAGGACTCTTGAGTAGCACCAGAGACTTTAACCTAGGCTGTTACCTTTTAAGTGCAAGTCCCAGTCGAAGGTCAGTGTCACAGTAAGACCTTTTGGCTCTTGCCCTCACTGTGAAGCCTCTGCCGCTGCTCCTGCCTTTGGACAGGCAGCAGCACTGACAAACAACAGAGCTTAGGCATAATTATGGGCTGCCCTCATCCCCATCTTTCATATGGCGTGCACCATGTGCTTTGTCTCTTAAGTAAACATCGTAGTTTTCTTCTGCAAAAAAGAAAAAGATTTTTTTATTGTTTAAAAAAAAATAATTTATTGCTGTCACTTTTTATAAATTCTTTTGAGCTTTGTTCTTCCCAATAGTTTTCAAAGAAAAGGATGTGTAAACTTGGCCTTTGCCAGTATATAGAATTTGCATTTTAACATATTTCCTTAAATTCATGGTACTTAAGAGAATAAGGCTAGGTATGCAGTGTTATTATAATCCTTGGGAAGCTGAAACTTTGTTGTATGGGCATCTTTTTCTATTTTGATTTGCATCAAAACAAAGGACAACCTAGGCAATGTGTGTAACATATGATCTCCACCCCGAAATAGTCTAACAAAAGAACTATGAACTAAAAAGTTACAAAGTTGAAAACAATGCTCTGATGCTTATCATATTTCTCATCAGAGCAAAAAATCTTTGTGTTTTTCTTACGTTTAGTTATGAATGAACTCATAGCAGGAGTTAGTTATAATTCCTGAAGTGTATTGCGTGTACGGTTGTTACAGTGAAGCAGAAGAAAACAAAAATGCCAGGCAAAGCTCTGACTGTCTCTATGGAGAGATGTAAATAGGAGTTCCAGACTTTTTTTTTTTTTTGATGTTTTCTTCTATTATTCAACATGATTGAAAAAACTCAAGAGAACCACGTGGTTTTGGCATTTTGAAGCTTAATAGATTGCCTACTCAATTCTGGGTCAGCAAAGAAGTTTCTCATTGTAAATAACTTGGGGTATATATACACCTACTCTTCTATAAAACATTTTTTAGGATCCATTTTCGTTATGACTGGATAGGAATGCACAACATCTCTGCAGAAATTGCAAGCCATTTGACCTTTACCTCGTCGAAAACCTTCTGGGTTCGTGGAATCATAGGATGCTTCAGATTCGAAAGGACCACGGGGGTTATCTGGTTCAACCTCCTGCTTAAAACAGAGTCAGCTATGAGGTCAAGCTAGGTTATTCAGGGCTTTATCCAGTCAGGGGTTCAAAAACTCCAGGAATGGAGACTGCATAACCTCTCTCTGGGAAACAGAAGGTTTTCTTTAATGAGCGTTATTTGTGTTTTCCTGTTATCTCCTCACGTGTGATCTTATACCTAATCTTGTCTCTGCAGTATCTTAAAGGCTACTTCAAAATCAGAATTCATTCTGAACCCAGTCCTTTCAGAGCTCAAAGACTTAGATCTCGTTTGGTACTGTTCCTGCAACTTCATTTGTACTCTTTGACTCGTCTTTTCCCTTTCTTAAGTTGGAGCATAATAGAACTTTTACATCCCTGCCATTGGTTTTCCAGCTCTTCTTTATCTCACAGTCTTATGGTGAATTTCGCAGACTTTGCTTTTTAATGTCACAAAAACCTTACCTATTTATCTGTTTTTCCCAGTGATTCTTCCTTCTTGCAAATAGCTGCTCAAGCCTTTATTCCCCGTAATTGTTGTCTTTTGATGTAGCTGTTCCCCTGTTCTCTGGGATTTGGAAATGTGACTTGCTCTGCTTGTGTCCTAGTTCCCATCAGCAGAGACTGCAGGGGTTGTTACTGCCTTAATGATTGTACAAGTAAGCCAAGCACCTGGTTGGTTGGGGTTTTTTTTCTCCTCTTACTTCCTGACCAGCTCCTATCGTCCAACGTCCTGTCTGTATTTCTCGTCTTTTTCATACAAGAGTGCAGGTGGAGGCTCTTGGGAGGCCTCGGAATTGTTTGTCAGCTCACCAACACAAAGAGTCTGTTTAAAACAGAGTAGTAACAAAGATCAGAAGGACAATGAGTGTATCTTCACAAAGGAGGGATTGTCAGCTTCGACTCTTCAGCTCTGTGAAGGCACTGCCAGAGTTACCACTTGCCTTAAACCAGGAGTGACAAAGTAGGCAAAGCCCTTGTCTGAGTCTGCCGTAAGCAGTTTCAAGCATCTATTGTGCTGTGAAATTATTTTAAAGTAAAACTGATTTACCATTTTTCAGATGACTTCTCTTTCTTTTTTGAGGAAGTGTGACTACTGTTAATAGGTTTCTGAGATGTCAGAACTTGAAACTTTTGTCTTGACTTTTTGGGCAAAGTTCTTTTTAGACCATTTAAATATTCTGCAATGTCTTGGACTTGTGCTGTAGTTGATACAGGGACTCAGAGGAGCTCGAGGGTTTACCTCCCGGAGGCCCTTCAGAGGGTCGGAGAAGGGGAAATGTGTGTATGTCTTATTTACCTATATGGTGCATCTAAGCAAAACTAAGCTAGTAAATTCTGCTTTTTAATTAAGTCCCTACAATTATGTGAAATTAATGTATGTTTTGTTATTGGGATTCAGCAGATTGCATGGTGGGTCCTCAGTCTCGGTGTGAGACCTTGTGGGAACTACTATAGTGTAGGAACAAGCGTGCACTGTAACAGAAGTGCTCACTTTCAAATGCAAAGTTTGAGTTGGAAGAATGCAATTACTAGATACAGAGAGACTCCTTATTGAGCAAGATTAAATGTTTTGAGTTGAAATGATGATAATAAGGGATAATTTATCTGTGTAATATAACTGGTGAACACCAGTGGTTACTTTTCTATCCCTACATCCCCCTTAGTGATTCATATCTGTGATACGTGGAACTAAAATTAAATTATAACCACTTCTTCTAGTTTTGTTATTACCCTAACAAATTGTTCGTGATGCGTGAAATCTGTAAACAGTTGAGGTCCAAATACCAAAGTCATACCAAATAGTTGACAGTGGTAGGATATAACTGAGAAGAAGGCTTTTGCAGTAGTTAGCAAGGTGGCAAACTGCTGATCACAGTATGTGAAAGCCTCTAACTTTCCTGTGGAGATAACATTGACCTTTTTTGACTAGAATCCTTGGCTGATGTCAGGCCTGTACAGAGCCTTTTGCAGAGCCTTCATATGGAATCTTAAATTAATATTGAAAGGTTTGGTTAACATAGTTTGAAAAATTTAATGGACTGTTTGATAATTGTTTCAGAACATGATGCTCCTTACAGTAATATATGAATAGTGCAGATTTTTATAGTGGGCTCTTAAATTTTAATATGCAGTCATGACCTGCTTGCTGTATCGCAGAGTCATGCTCGGTGTAATTGCAGAGTAGGTTTTATTAACCAGGTTTTTTTTTTGTAGAATAATATGGCTCTTGAACAAAAGATGTTAGCAGAAGTCTGTGCTTTGTGTTGAAGGCTTGATTTAATTAATACCAAACTCCAGTGAAGGATGGGAAGTCCTATCATTTCTGATGTATGGTTAAGATTTGGTCACACTTGCTTGATGAATAGCATGAGTCTGTTTTTCAAAATATTGTAATGAATATGAATGGGAAAGATATTTGATATCCTATGCTTGTTTAACATAATTTAAAATATCTTTTTAAAACCATAAAATACAGATTTTTCTTTACATGTTCTTTAAAATGAATTTTTAAAAATTAAAAAAAAAAAAGTGAATGAAAAGCTATCATTGAATACCAGTGCCAGTGTATATTCTTTATCCAGTGAGATGAGTAATAATATTATAAATAGAAGTTAGATCAAGTGGTCCAATTAAGTGTATAATAGGAAATTGCATTTGATCTGGGTTTTCTTTTCTTGCAAGATAACTTGCAGTTTGATCCATGGTGGGGATCCCTGTTGGATTGCAGGCGTGAATTAAGTGATTGTCTTTTTTTCTGATCTTGGAGGTAGCTAGAATTATGACTTTACATATCTCAGTATATTGCAGTATCTGTTCTTTAGGCAGTACTTGTGAAGCAATGAAGCTTTTTTATATAAATGTTGAATTGATTGGTTTGGCACTTTTAAATGAAAATTATGTCTATGTGACAAAGAAAGCCATGTAAAGTAGTTCCATTTTAACCATGGGAATTTTGGGGGGTACAACAGTAATGTTGGGGCTTCATTATGAATTTAAAAGTAACATTGTTAGACTTTTATAGTGATAAGAAAGAGTTGTTTTGTAAGCCTTTTTTTTGTTTTTTTGAGGAACACTACCCATATAATTTTTTCATTTATCAGAGGAATACATTTTAGTAATGTAAACAAATACAAAATTTTACAAAATTTTAAATTCTTATTATTTGCGAGAAAGCTTGTTGTTTCTTATTTTTATATTATGCTTTAGTTATTCAGCTAACAAGCTGAGTCAAACTAAATAGTAGTAACGATCCCTTTTGCCTTCAAAACCCATGGCTATTTTTGTAGCACTTGAAGTCCTTTATGGGGGGTAGGCGATAAGGGATACAATGACAATGCGTGCTATAGCTTCCTCAATTAGCAACAAACTGTGAAATTGATATCCTGATAATTAAAGTTGGGAAGGGAGTGGTTTATTTCTAACACTTCAGATCTGTAGGAATGAAGAAGGGAGTGAAACGATACTAAGAAATCAGCAGAAGGATGATTGAAACTGTAGCCTACATAGTTGCCCAACTTCCTAGTCAATTAATGACAAACCGTGCATATATGGCCATATGAAAAATTCTTCAGTGCACTAAACTAGTATTAGCCTTACTTTGTCATCTGGGCTCTCTCTGTTCTGTTTGTTTTATATACAAAGTTTATAAAAGTCTTTAACAGAATAGTCAATCTTAGACTATTTTTTTCTTAAAGAACGTTCACGTAACATGGACCTGCTCGGGAAATGACTCAAGGTTACGTTGCTTGAGGCTCTTGTCTGCTACTACCNTGGTGTCATTTCTTGCAGACAGTGAATGAGACAGGGAAATTGATGAAGAGAAGAATGGTCTTGGGATATAAGCAGTTGAATATTGCACTGGAGAAATGTATTCTATGCATGCTTCTGCAGTAGAAATGTTGGTGCAATTTTATGCAATTAGCTTAACTTGGCCTTTCCGCCATGTTCGTCGCTCCAAGAGCCCAACACGTGTTTTGTGGCTTTCAGACGTGTAAAACAATTTTTATAAATACACAAATGATCTGAATTAGGTTGAAGCGGTGGTCTGAATAAATGTGGCATTTTCGGGGCAGGGAGAATGCTATAGATAGATCAAATTGACCTTCTGAAATTAACAGATAATTTTATAACATTGTCTTCTCTGTAGTTCCATTCCTTGTCTATGGGAGGAGACTACAAGGGACTTACTACCTCCCTAGGGAAGCTACAACCAGAAAATTATTCTTGTGAAGTTCTCTGATGCTGTGAGATCAGAGTAGCTGGAAAGAAATTAGTTTTATACTCAGTGAAAGTATGCAGCCGTCAAATAATTTCTTATCACAAATCAGTGCAGAAAAATGCAATTGAATATCTGACACGTATTAAAACATAATGATAGTTACATATATTGAGTACTGTCTCTTCAGTGAGTGCAGTCTTTTATATGCATGGAATGAGGTAAAGAGTTCTTTGCTGAAAAGCCAACGAGAAAGTGTATGATTTTACTCCGCTGCCAAAAAGAGGACAGTTTAAGGGTACATGTGCAAAAAAAAAATAATTTTTTTAATTTCTTACCTAGCAATATTAGTGTTCTTTTGATGTACAGTTTTAGTGTGATCCTTTAGATTTAAAAGAAAACAAGTAAACAAATGTAAGAATTTCCAGCCTGTCCAACTATGCTTTGTCAGCGGAGTTTGCTCATGTCAAATTCTACTGGTGAGTTTAATACTGATATTTCTGATCACAGAATACCCTTGAAAAAACAGGAATTCTGAGTTCAGTTTTGGTATATTCCAGTGACCCCTCTTCAGCTGACCTTCATTACGGTGTCTTCTACTCTACATTGGCTACTATTCTCCCCTCAATGCTTTATCCTCTATATCTTATAGTTCTTTATTTACCCTTTTCATATGTTTCAGTGCCAGAAGGGACTAAAATTTAGTGCTACAGAACAGTTTGCCTGTTTAGTATCACAAAATTCAGCAGCCTGGACCATTTGGCAGGATCAGAATGGGCATATACAGCATATCTACTGTGTAACTGCTGCGGTTGAGCACGCATCTGCTCTTCAACAGCCTTGAATAACATAGTTAGCGTTTTTATAATATCTTTTTGGTTTTCTATCTGCTTACCAGAACACTGACAAGTAAAATGTTCTTTTGGTGTTTGGTTCAGAAACTTTGGGGCACAGTAATTTGATTTATGAGAATCTGTACAGTTTATTTGAACTGCACATTTGTGCTAAATCATTTGTGCCAGTACATTTTTCGGATTAAGACTGTAAACACTTTACACTCTATTACACTTTCTCTGGTGATTTTAATTTAGTTGGAAATGGTAAATGTTGAGTTTTCAGCAAAAGCAAAGTTTGATCAAGACTCAGCTCAAGTGATAGAGCAGAATTGTAGTTGAGACAGAGAAGCAAATTTTCTCTATTTCTTACTTAAACTTTATGTGTTGCATTAGAATTAGTTAGGGTATTTTCTTTACAGATGTAAATATAGTACACCCTGCCTATCAGACAAATAATGGGGATGGTATGGGAGAATATAAAATATCTGCAGTGATAATCAGTGCTGGCTTGAAGTGGGTGGGAAGCTTCTGTTAACTAATTTCTGAAACAGTAACCTGTAATTCAAGTCCAGCCTGAGCCTACAGCAAATATCGCGCTGGCAGAGTGAGCTTTTGGGGAACACTGTCACTCCTTTTACCTGAGTTTACATTTTCAGGGAATACTGTTAGTATTTAACCACACTCTGAGCTTCAAGCAGAGGTTGAAGCCGGGCTGTTTCTGATTTGTCTCTTCCTTCCGCCTCCCCATTTCTCTTCCAGGCATAGAGACCCCCAGGTAGAGAGACATTAGAAAGTACAGTTTGAAAACAGATATAAAAATATTTAGATGCCACTTAATCATTTGTGTCCCGGTGTATATGCGCTGTCATTTGGTGGGGAGAAGGCGCGATTCTAAAGGAAAGTTCTCAATACCATGAAGAAATGTTTAGTTTTCTGCAAAGCAATAAACATTTTGTAATTTTGGAAGTGTAAATGTTTACATTAAGGAATTATTTGCATTTGTTAAATTTAAACAAACTAAAGCTGTTATTGAAGAACCTGATGCTTGCTGACTTCTGAGTGCTTTGCTTCTACTAGTTTTTATTATGTAAAATTCAAGCTGCAGATTAATTTAGAAAAGCTTAATATCTTATCCTTTTTGAAGGGCAGGAGAGAGCTCAAACACTTTTGAGCACATGAGAACAAATCCTTTATTTTGAAGTGTTTCCTGCCTGGTTGGCGTGATAGTTCTGAAGCATCGAAGGGCTGTACAGTGCTATATGAACACCTCTGGACACCCAGAAGAAAGTTACGCATATACTTCTGACTGCGGAATGCAAGGTTTCTCTTTCTGTTCCCTCCAGTGAGACTGATGAGCATTTTTTTGTCCCACAGGGGTTGTTCAGAACTTTGTCGTATACCCATGGTGGAATACAAACTTGACAGTGAAGGCACCCCATGTGAGTATAAAACCCCTTTCAGAAGGAATACCACTTGGCATCGGGTGCCGACTCCCGCTGGGCAGCCCCTCTCTCGTGCCTCTCCAATCCTAGGAACATCTGACAGACTGCAGTGCCAGCAGCTTCTCCAGCAGGCTCAGACAGCCATTCCTCGCAGCACCTCCTTTGATAGAAAGCTGCCAGACGGGGCAAGGTAGTATGCTCGGTTTGATGCCTGCTGTTTTCCTCCTGTGCCTTACTTTAGATAGCCCTGCTCTCTAGAACTCTGGTACACTAGTTTTTTAAGCCTTAATTTGTTTCTACTTGAAACAAATGACTTTTGTTGTTTGTGACGGAAGTGGACTGTACTTCTGCCGAGGACAGATGACCGTTCCCTTTAATCCCAAATCAATAAAGTGGGAAACGGCCTTGTGAATTTATGATCTAAACCATGTCCTGTCCCCCACCTTTTGGGAGCCTGTTTAAACAAATAATGAACATAAATAAAATGAAGTAATCCCTTTAAAAATGAATTATTTAATCTCATTACCAAGCTATTGGCATAATTTCAAAGGGTTCTGTAACTCATTACCAGTCCTTATGCTTTGTTTTGCTTTTAATTAAACTAAGCAGAGCTTGTGATTTGAATATGTAACACCTCTTAGATGATGGGACGGTATCCTTAAATGTTAGCTCTGTTGTAATTTAATCGTAATTCTTCATAAGATAAAAATTTATTTTTAAAATTAAAAATTTGTAAATACATTTGACCTTTGAATTATATGGGAAATCCATACATCTTGAGCAGAACTCTCTGTCCTTTATTGTTTGCAATTATTTCTGCTTATGCCCTTTTTCCATGGGGTGATGTAGTTCTAATTCCCAAAGAAAAAATACTGCATGTTGAAAATACTGAATGGATATGAAAATCTAAAATATTAATCTTAAATAGTTTTTAAAAGTTCTGCATGAAATAATGAAATACTGCTATTACTACGTGATCTTTCTTGGTAGAAAAGAATTAGTGATGTTTTACTTTGTTTGAAATATACACGGGCAATAGTAATACATATTTGAAATTACGTCTAGATCATGGTCTGGGGAAGGCAGACTCCCAGTTATGACCATTTGATCTTTTGTATTCTCCTCCTCTGCCCACCTCCTCACCCCCTGAAAAAAGGAGAGGTGCATTTCTGTAAGCATGTATATACCGTTGTAGGACTTGAGCTTTTCCTAATGCCTCGTCACTGACATTCTGGGTAAAATCTAGAAAAAGGAGACAATGTGTCAAATGTCTAGAAATACTTCAGGATTTATGGAGCTTTATTAAGCATAGTGTATGCCTATGCAGAGAAAAAATGAAAGCTTTCTGACATAATATTAATTTCCAAAATCATCACAGACATAAATTGCTCTTCTCCCAACACTCATTGAAGCGTGTGAAAAAAAGCTAAGACAGAGGCTTTCTCTTATCATGAAGAAATTCCTGTGTCAGTTAAACAAAACAAGTGCAATGCAGAAGTGCTGCTCTGGGGAAGACATGTATAAGTAATGAAAAGAGAGGAAAATGATGAACTGTGACATGTGGGTCTCATAATATGAACGGAAAGGTACCTAATTGTCAAGGTCTTCCCACATGGGAAGAGGCATAGTTAGTGGCTTGGAAAAGAGATGGGCGTAAAACAAAAGTTTGAAGTAAGGTTGAGTAGTACTTATAGGTAGTACTTATAGGTAGTCTTGCAAGGGTGAAAATGTATACTCAGCCTAGGAAAATGGTGAAGAGATTTTAAGGGGTCAGAGACCCAATATCCACTTAGACAAACTGAAGAGTGCAGGCAGCAAAAAGCAGATTGAATAAAATGAGGAAGTTACAGCAACTGATCTGAAAATGAGCTAACACTGAAGTCAGTGATAAAATGGTTGTTTTTTGAGATAGAAAGAGGAAGAAGCAACAGAAATGTGGACTAGATACAGTGAAAGACTTATGCAGCAACAGGTGAACTACTGTGACATGTAACAGTCAGTCCCTGGACTGAAATTAAAAATAACGAACTGAACACCTGTGGTCCTAGTACAGTTCCTGAGGAGAGTTAAGTGCTTTGAGAAGGCAATCCAAATGTTTTTGTGTTGATCAAGGAGTTTCCTCTAATTAGTAACTAAGAAACACAAGGTTACCCTTGACCTCTCCTCCTGTTTTTACAAAATGCTCATTTATATGATAGCTGCTCATAGCAAGTGCCTAGGAACGAAGCTTCAGACTCCCTCTTCTGTGCTTTTGCACCAAGAAGTCTTTGTGTACTTTGAGTCACACTTGTAGGCGAGTGTGTCCACCTGGAGTCTGAAATCCATTCGTGAGAGCAGGCAGCTGCAACTCTTGTGTAAGGGAACTGTGCGAGGCATTCACTGACTGCATTTCTGTGGTTCTCCTTTTGTAGCCACCTTTTGTTTAGTAGGCTAATGGCTAGACACTTGTCTGGCAAATGGGAGGCTTGGGATCTAGACATTCCTCAGCCTGGGATAGTACAAACCAATGTCTTGGTTTTGAGGACAATGTCCTAAACATCAGTCTGGAGGCTGGAAACGCATGGGATCATAACTTACCCATTCTTTAACATTGTTTCACTTAAGCTGTGCAAGAATCGCAAAGTTCTTGATGGTACGAAGCAAGAACACGCAACTGAATTCAACTGTAGCCTATAGACTAGTTCACTTGATTGAGAGTGGCTCAATACTTAATCAGAGAGAGACATGCTGAAAAATTAGGCGCTTCACTATCTACTTATTGTATATGTGTGTGGCTGTTAGCAAAATGTGATAGCTAATGTCTGTAAAATTTTCAAGCTGAACAGTAAATTTGCTTATTGAAGGTCATGTCCTTGGGAAAGTGTTGTGCATAAATCAAAAATTGCTTCTCTTCACCAGTTCCCTGAGTACATACATTCATTTCTACGCATAGCCTTTAAGAAAAAATAACAATGTGAAAACAGGAAGGGAATTATGGGGAATTCAAAGTAATGTCACTAAGGGAAATTGTATTGTAGTTATGGACTAATATGCACAGAAGTGAAGGATAGGAGGGTGATCAAAACGGAATTTCAGCATTGCATTTCAACTGTTTGGAAATCCCAGAAGAGTAGTTAGAGACATTGTTACCACATGAGGCTCAGAAGTTTAAATAATAAGTACAAAATATTACTGTTTGTGAAAATGTTTTCTTACTGACACAGAAGAACAAAAAAAATAAAAAAGTACTGGTATTACCTCTTATTAATTACTATGTTGAAAATTGGAATACACGCAAAGTGACTAACAATCATTTCTGATCCATCATGAGAGCTTCCCACAAGTAAATTTAGAGGCCTAATTCAGCTCCTCTGACTCTCGAATAATCCCACTTGTTCACAAGTAAGACTAGATATAAGGACAATAGGACTTGGCACTTAGTCTTTCTCTTTGTGCCTTTTTTATATTTTCAGTTGGAAATACTTGATTAGTGATGAAATAAATAATGCACTGTTGAATACTTGGTTAAGCTTTATGTCACTAAGATAAAACTGTAAATTCCCCTAAATTAATATAATTACATGTTCATATTGCATCTGCATGATTTGTAAAAATGAATGTATTTGTATAAAAGAAGCACAGCCCAGTTCAAATCTGAAACCCCACAAATAACTCAGTGCACTGTTAATGACTCTAGTCAACATTACAGAAGTTCTCCGAGCAACCAGTCTTCCTCCAGTGACCCAGGGCCCAGCGGGAGCAGCCAGTGGAGGCAGCAAGTGGGATATGACGGGTACTGGTGATTTTTATTTTTTTTTTTAATTTTTTTTTTTATGAATCTTGCCATAGCTCCCATGTATCTTCTTTCTGAAGCAAAATTTATGTGGATGTTCTAGATCATAGATGTATTTGTAAAATCTGTTAGTGTATTTTAAGATGTACAGGTTTACTGATCTTTAATGTTACATGTATGCCAATACAATTTTGAAGTCATACTGCTTTAACTCTTTAGGAACAAATTCTTATTTTAAAATTCACATAAATAGCAAAGAGTTCTTAGGTTTGCTTTCCCAGAAACAGGTCAGAAATCAGCTAGTAACTTAGAACTGGAATAAAAGAATAATTTCTCCTCTTTTTGCTTCAGTGGAAGGGTGTTTGAATAAATAATTGTTTTTGTGGTCTTCAGAGGTTTTAATTCCTACTGTGCTTGTTCCAGTGGCATCCATTCTCCAGCATCTCTGCTCAAAAAGTAGCAGCAGCCTTTCAGAGGTCTCCTCCCTGAAGGCTGTTGCAGTGTATAGATGGTTCTTTCATAGCCCCATTAATCCCTTGGGGCTGAAGGTTCAGAAGTTAGCCATCTGTGTATAAAGGACCACCCCAATATACCGTCCATGTTATAAGAATATTATGTGAGAAATCTGTTCTAAATTACTTTAAATTTATCACTTTGTTGTATAAATATAGCTGCCAAAAATACTTCTGTTATAAAATGTTGAGCTGTGACCATATCTACATAGCAGAATAAAAAAGTATTCCAGACTTGACGCTTGGCTTTTGGAAACTGCTTTTCAGAAAAAATGTAAATATTGGAAACATCAGTTTGACTCCTTGTCTGCAAGCTTAATATTGCTTTAGCATGACTGTTTGTGGATAAGATGTTCTGCGTAGCAGATATATATGCATTATCTTGGAGACTCCTCAAGGAATTTCAGATTATTGACTGAAAACTCTGGCAGCTAAATAGTAATTCAAATAAAACTATAGCAACTTTTCTGACAGTAGACACATGAAAATGCATCTTGTGTCATTTTTCCAGCACAGTTATTTCTAATAGCAACCTTGGTTTTAGCGTGTTGCTTTGTGAAATAATTGAACTTCTGCAATACACTACAAAGCAATGGGTCTGGTACTAGCTTACGTGTTCAGAGTGTGAAAACCTGCAAAACTACAGAATTACTTTCTCTGGGACTTGGTTCATAAAGCAGTTAAGCATGCATTACCATAGCTCTCCGTTGCAAAAAACTTTGGTTTTATAGCCCCAAGAATGCATTTCTTCTTAAAGTTCAGTGTCGTCTTGGCCTGTTCTCACTGAAGTATATAACAGTATGCTGCTGAAAAAAATTAGATGTAAATATTTCCATGCAGTGTTTGGAAATGTTACTATATTTGTTTGGTGGAGTGGGATGATGATTGTTTAAACAAATCACTCTTCAGAGTAAATCTTTTGTAAAAAGGGTTGTTGTTCATCAAGTAACTAGTTTTCTAGGAAGAAAACCCAAACAGCTTAATTTTCTGCTTATGTTAAAAGGTGCCAGTCCCCTTTGCTCCATGAGCATCACCAAGGCTCAGGCTCACTGGAGTGTGAAGGAGGCAGAGAACGCGAGGAAGCTTTGGAAGGAACTAGACATTCTGGTAATAAAAACCACTGTGTCTTAAAAATAAATGTTCTTTGCAATGCAGTGCCTGTTGAAGCACAGCCTGCTTCTGATGCGGAGGTTTGCCACCCGAAGAGCAAGTAATGTGACAGTGAAAGCAGGGACTATTGCTGACAGTCTAGCAGAATATGGTGTGGGATATTTAGATATTACTTGGAACAAACTACTCCTGAACTTCAGAAAGCCTCATGAATGATGACAAGCAGGCTGAACTTCGTTTAATTGTCATTGAAAAACTAGATTTTAGGAATATCTGCAAAGATACATGTCTCTGATTCCAAAGAGTTCACAGGTTTGAAACCTGATGCTAAGCCATGTGCCTTTTTTCTTTGTACAGTATACTCACCTTTTTAGCATTCAGAAATTAAAACACAATTATTTATGGCAGAAACCAAGTGGCATGCACCATCGACCAAAGTCCTGAGCTCCTACAAAGACCGGGCTTTACAAAAAGAAGGCAGTGGCAAGGAGTCGCCAAACAAGCTTTCACATGTAAGTCTTTTACTTGGATAAAAAAAACCCCAACACAGCCCCCTCACCACCTTGGACTTAAAGAAATACTTCTTAAAAATACATTTTAGTAATTTATGAAGACCACTGTGTTTTGGGAGGCAAAGAGTATGCTCATCTAGGTGTGGGGTGAATTGAGTATGCTTAATCTGTGTTTATAAGCTAAGAATTCCAAGAGAGCTTGAGTCTGAGGCATTGAAGAGATAGAACTAGCATAGTCTGCACTCAGCTGTGTATTTACAGCTTCATTTATACTGGCTTGCTTAATCTGTGAAGTATTTTATATCCTTTAAAAGAAAAATTATATTCACCATACCACTTGTCATGTTGTGTGAAATACCCATGTAGTGTAACTATCAATAAGCACTATGAAAATGTAGTTTGTATGTTGGGAATGCTGAAAAGAGTTCTGGTCTACTTAGTGTAGAGGCTTGTCTTCAGTAATGGCAAAATCCTCAATGACTTAGAGATGGAAACTACTGTAAAGATGTGCATGGTCTTCTTTCTTTTTTTTTTTTATTTGTTGTATGGAAAATCCTGCTATATGTGGTAGGAACCTGTATACTGTTTGTAGACTTATACGGTGAGAATATGAGGCCAGGATCTCATTTTATGTACATTGATACCATATGAGAATCTAGCTTGATACTTCTTGGAAAAGGTACTATCATAAACTGAATTATGCTGTAGAATTATGCACATCAAGACAAAAGTACTTTCTTTCACCTGAAGCTGAAGTTGACGGGAAGCTAGAAGCAGTATATGTAACAATCAGTACTGAACAGAGCACCAATACCAAAGTTACATGATGAGTTTGCTCAACTTCAGTCAGACTGTTCTGTCAGTGGCAGCTCTCATGCGTTCAGGGTTGTGGGGATCTGAACAGAAAATTTCATAATGGGCTTACGTTTGTGTTTGCCTGCATATGCATATGTGTAGTGCAGGTGCAAAAGAACTATATTGTACAAAGTAAGAAGCAGCATTATTATATATTACTAATAAAATGAGTCTTTTTTGTTGTTAAAAGCGGTAAAACAGGAAAAACAAAAATGGTCATCACCTTGTAAAGGACCTTGTAATAGAGACCTTGTAAAGGTCTCTTGTGCCTCCTGTTTTTGTTCAGCTCAATGTGCCGTATGAAACTCTGTCAGCCGGTGAAATTCACACTGGGGTCTACAGCAAATGCACAAGAACTCTGTAAAATATGTAACCATTAGGGAAAAAAAAAAAGGTCTATGCTGTCTTTTTATCAGTTTTAACTTGGGGGAAGGATTGTGGGAGGAATTCTGCTGGCTGTCTTCAAGCTCTGTTTGTTCTCCTGGAATAAATACCATATTCCTGCTGATTTTTTTTTTTTTCTTCAGTCTTGCTCCATGACACAATCTTTAACAACATGTAACAATTAGGGTCATGCTGAGCTTTCCTACAATAACTTCTCTTAGCACGAGGAAATGCATAAAATGATCCTAAGCTATGGCCATCGTGAGCTTTGAGCAGTTCAAGATGTCTGTATCAATAGCTGTTCGGATTCTCTGTTGCTTGTAGGGTCAGGAAGGTGCCTGAGCACGTGTGTTCAGGAACAGACAAGAAATTTTTGGGAAGATTCATGCATTCAATACATCCTCTGAGGCTAATTTTATGCCTTTGAGCTTCCCTGCCTCTTAGTTTCTTTCCGCTTTGGTTCAATTTTACTTTTACAGTAAGAAGTGACACGCCTTTTCTCCAGACACTTTTCTCCAAGTTCGTCTCCTTGGAAAAACTGCTCATAGTATTTTTGTCAGTTCTTCCATTGTTTTTAAGGTGACAGCCATCTTTTAAAGGTTAGAATGAATGCAAATGTAACCCCTCCTTTTTTTTGAAAATAATTTTCTCAGATTTTGAGGCCTATTAATTTCCAGATGGCACGGAAGTATCATTTCTGGAAAGGCTGCCTTGTCTGACTGCTTTGATGTGTGAGCGACAGCTATGTTTATATGCATCTGCAAGGAGGGAAATCTCATAAAAATGTTAGTCACCCTTCCTGCTTATATTCTACCTAACAGAAGTCCATCTGCCCTAACAGAAGTTCATCTGCCCTTATTCTGGCTACTCTGTCACATGGATCAGTTAATCCAACTCTCTGTACAATCTCTTTAAAAAAACCCAACAAAAAGTCCCCAAATTTATTGACACAAGTGGTCAACATAATTATTCCCCTTCAATAGCCATGCTTAGCTTAGGTCCCTGGGACTGAAGTTGCTTTCATCGGGTACACGTACATCGCAATTGGCTTCAACTTCACTAGCCACACGTCCGGCTGGATTTGATCCCATAAGCTGCAGATTTCACCCACCCTGGGAAAAAGCCAAGGATAATTCAGACTTCGGTGTTCTTCAGATTTGCAGTAGAACTTGTTTAAACAAATAGTAACCAATGCTTCTAGCTTTAACAAATGCTTTTTGTAACTGTTCAGAAATGCAATTTTGTGGCTGTTAAGCAGGTCCTATAATCAGAAAATTCAAGTGTGATCTTCAGATTTGCCATAGAAGACGGAGCTAGGGCCTTTTTATTTGGACTGACATTAACTTTTAACATGTCTAGCCAGTTGTGCAATTCATTTCATAGAAACAGGTACTGTAATTAGCTCTTTTCATATTTTGCAGTTGTTTTATAGCATACTGTAAAAAATAATAAATGGTCTTTGAATGGCACAAATTCAGTAATTTATGTGAAAAGAAATATTTTACTATTTATCTTGAGTTGGGTCTTTTTTTGTTTGTTTTCTTGTTGTGAAGATTGGAGACAAAAGCTGTTCAAGCCACTCAAGCAGCAACACCCTGTCCAGCAATACATCCAGCAACAGTGACGAAAAACACTTTGGTTCTGGAGATCTGATGGATCCTGAGCTGCTTGGATTAACATATATAAAGGGGGCTTCTACTGACAGTGGGATCGATACAGCTCCCTGCATGCCTGCTCCTCTTCTGGCCCCGTTGCACCTTGCTGGCAGCAGGTCTGGAGTACATTGTCGTGCTGAGCAGTGGACCGAGTCTTCCGAAGCTCCTGGGCCAGATGATGATCCAGCTAAAATCTATGCTGTTCACAGCTATGCCTCTGCTATTTCTGCCAGTCATACAGCTGAAGGCAGCATGGGAGACCTGAGCGAAATCTCCTCTCATTCCAGGTACGTGTTTCTTACATTTGGGGATTATGGATTCTAGATTACCATACAGAGAACTCTTTTTCATGGTTGTTTACCTTTCTTTGAAAAGGCACTTAAGGGATTTTGATTTTTTTTTTGTTGTGTTTAAAAGTCTGTATGAGCCATTTTCAGGCAATTTTTGAGGAGTCTGCCTAAAAAGCATAGCTAGCCCTACTCCCAGGTCTAATGGAGGCTTTCTATGTGACCTTGTGCACATTGCTTAAGTTTTTAGAGTTGGGAAACATCTCTGACTAAAAGTGAAGTTTGCAGCTAGGACTTATTTCGCATAGGATTTTTAGTGCAGTGGAACAAATTACCTGGGTGTTAATGCTAAGGGAAATGAGAGGAATTGCAATGAACAATTTTTCCATATAGTGATATAGTTCTTGCATATAGTGAGACTGCATGCATACCATCCCTCCCGATTTACATTATTGTGATGTATGCTTTACAGTTTTGTTTGTTTGTTGAACTGAATTTCTGATTGATTTTCAGCTCTTCTTTTTGTTACCAATGGAGTGTGTGCATGGTACATCTATTGTAAAGCAAACTTTGAAAGTACGCTTTTACAGCTAGTTGCCTTTATCTTCCAATTCCCATTTTATGGTGACTTTGAAGCTGCAGCTTTGGTCTATGTGTTAAGGTTTTTACTCCGTAAAGGATGGAAGGAAATTGTTCTTCTTTCCCTGTGATTTTTGTGTTTTCAAGGTCAATCAGTACAGGAAAATAACCAAATAATATCCTGTATCCTCATTTATTTGCATGCTTGACAGGAGTGCATTAGCCTTGCATACTTACTCTAACTTCCAGATTTTGTTTTACAAGTTATAGAAGATAGTATAGACTGTTGTATAGACTTGTGAAAACTAGGTAAATACTTGCACATTAAGCTTTCTTTCGCTGTCCTTGTCATAATGTAGAGGCTCCAGATTTACTCTGCTTTGTGTGTGCTGAGATTTAATTTTGTATACTGAGACAGCTAAAGTGCTAGAAAGAAGCTCTGTTCTTCTAGGACTTCATCATTATGAGCTGACATAGATTTCTAATAGCTAGAATATATATTCTCAGCACTTGTGTGGCAGCTGTCATGTTTAAAGTGCCAGGCATGCATGAAGTAATATGCTGCTCACTTCTATGGAATAAACATTTTATGGATTAATTAAAAATGAAAAAAAACCCCACACATAAGTGATTTACCCAGGCATTTCCAAATTAGTAATTATTGTTGAGATGATGATTCATATTAGGATTGCCCAATTCTGCTTTGGCAATAGCAATGTTTTCAAAGGAGCACCTTCTAATTTGTGTGTCAAATCCTTTAGCTATAGAAAAAATGTCGGACTTCTGTGATTCAGCTGTTTTATTTGAACTTTGCTTAAACATCCGTCAAATTATGTTGAAGTGATAAATGATTTTGCAGTTGGGTTTAAAAGCTGGTGGCACCTACACAGCACCCACAGGCATAAATTGTTAAAAGATACCTCATTTTATAGCTGTGATGCTGCAACACTGACATGTTCAAATAGACAGAAGAAAGCTGAGTTAACATATAAGCATGTGATATCTACTGCTGAATTCTATATATATTTTCCAACTGGTCAGACACTGAGTTTGTATTTCTTCATAATCTGTAACAATGAAATTCTAACACTGCTGAGGCATTTATTCACATTTATTTTATGGATGTTAAATAGTAAACTTCTTCATCATCAACTTCAAGAAACAAGCTCACAGACGAGTCAAAAGTCATTCATCTATAAATTTCTTTATTAAAATTGTGTTCTGTTTACTGAATAGAGAAAGTGCAATCCACAGGACAGATGTGGGTTGAGTGAAAGATACTGGTCTGATTCTCTAACATCATCAGATGAAGAACCACCTGCAAAAACGTAATACTATAGAGTCCAAGTAAGATTTGCAGAACTAAACCTGCTGTGTGAAACGGTATCTCCAACCACAAGACTGACTTAAGCTATGCACAATGTTATGTCTCATGGCTCTGTGATTAATGGTCTTATGTCTCCTATTCTATGTTAATTATGCACATGGATTATCAAACACCTTCATGTTATGTAGCGAAACAGCTTACCTTAATTGTCTTTGGTTTTGCTTTGTTCCTTATGTAGACCATCTTTTGGATCCTAAAAATATATACTGCTTGTTCCAACAATGGCATTGAAGTCATTATCTAAAACCAGGCTTCTCCTAGGCATTTTATTTCTTTACTTCAAGAACTATTCCCTTATTTAAAACCCACAGAATGAGGTTGGATGCCCAATTTTTCTTAAATTTAGTTACAAATAGAAGTCCAAAATACTCTCTATAATGTCCTTGCTGTTGATTTGATATGTATTTTACATTGTACTTCAATGTTAGCTTCATCTTTAGATTTCAAGTTTTCATAACTGAATTATTTTCTTCACCACATCTTTGCATCACTTCTTTGCATATTTGCAAGGATAGCAAGCAAAAAAACCCAAAAAAAACCTTTTAACATCACCTGAATTATTTTCTTCCCCCAAAACCTCATAATCTTGTTTCTAATTTTGGGGGAGGAAGAGGGAGGAGAGAAAATAAATTGGTTTTAAGATTTAATGCACATACTAACTGTGATCAAAATTATGAATCCATTGCCTTAACGGTTTAACTTTCTTCCACAGTCGACATTTTGATTTGGTCTAATGACATCTATTCATGTGCATTGCTTGTGTCTGACTCTGCATGGATAGCAAAGTAGACAACATGTCTGTTACATTTTCAGCAACACCTTCTGGTCCTCTGTGAATTAATCCAATGCTCCTGGGGTTAGATGAAAAGATAGCACTGCATTTGGTATTCGTAAACCAGCAACGAAAGTCAGGAGCTGCTGCCTTAGGTTCCAGCCTCTCATTTTAGGCAAGGCACTTGGTTTGTGAATGCCTCAGTTACTTCACCTGCAAGATGAAAAGAAGAAATTTTATTCTTCAAGGAAGTGTTTGCTTTAGTTCATTTTAAATCATTTTGAGAGTCTTCAGTAAAAGGCTTCATTAGTCCCTACTAGTGCTATTATTCATAATAAAAGAGGCTATTAAAATTATCCAGAAGGCTGTTTTTCTTGAACGGAAATTTACTTCTGTTAGTACTGAATGCTCAACAGTACTGAATGAAAGACACAATTTAAACTGGTGTGAACTGGCAAAATTAACATGAAGTGGAAAGGCACAGAAGTTTTATAATTAGAGAGATATTTGGGGTAATTCCCTTAGTAGTCCTTGATGTAAGTGGATTTATAACATTGTTAATGTGTGTGCACGTATTAACTTGAAATTGCATGCACAAATTCTATATATATGTCTTGAATTTAGTCTTTTAGTTCTTATCAGTTTGCACTGGCATTTCAGCAAGTTGAATTGTATACATTACTTGTTTTAGAAACTCATCACAATTCTGTTCTCAAAGAGCTTTAATGTATACACTGCTGGTATGTAGAAAATTACTGTACCGATATTGCTACCTTGATTTTAACCTTGAGGAAAACATAACATAACGAATTACAGCTGCATACCAGGTGAAGCGTTTCTGATTTGTTGTTGTATAGCAGATTTCATTTGGGGGTTTGTGTGTTTTCTTTACTTTTTCAGTGGGTCACATCATTTGGGAAGTCCGTCGACACATTGCTCTAAAAAGAGTGGCTCCCTCGATACCTCCAAAGTCTACATAGTGTCCCAGAATAGTAGTCAACAGATTTCTGGATCAGTTTCCAAACCATACCACAGACAAGGAGTGAGTAAATACGTCATTGGCTGGAAAAAATCAGAAGGAAGTCCTACACCTGAGGAATCTGAAATTTCTGAATGCCATGAGTAAGAACTCTAACTTTCTTGGGGGAGGAAGGGTGATGAAAATAAAATCTAAAATAGGATAGAAAGATAAAAAATTACAAATTCTGTTTTGTTTTTAAATGCTTGGGTTTTTTCTGCACCTTTATGTATCAGAGGTACATCCAAAAAGTGCAAAAAAGACAGTAACTGCAGGATGCTGTTTTGTCCTCTGTTCCATCCAGCTGCATCTTTTTCCCTTGTGTCAAATAAAACAAGCTGACAAATTTCTGAAAGTGTGCGTAGGCAAAAACATATGGCTATGTCAGACATTCTAGATTTCCATTTTGAAGCTTTAGCCAACACTTGGGAAGCTACAGTTTTATTAAGGTCTCAAAGACCTTTGCTAGAAATCTTCAGGAACTTTAGTTAGAAAAAGCTTCCTGATGCTTCTGTATTAAACCTTACTACCTTGTTACCTGTTACATCAGCTAATACATTACAGGTGAGAAAGGTGACCATAAACTTTCCAGTGACCTATGGCAGATAATTAAGAAAAATTAGTGCCAGTTAGAGGTATTTTAATGGTTCTTTGGTATTTTTTTCACACTTTGCTTTTAATGAACAGGTGTGAACTGGTGGTTAGGACCCCACATGACAAAGATCAAGTGTGGATATATCCGACCCTCTCTCCAAGAGAGTCTACAAAATATGCAGGCTTCACTGAAGCTGTTTTTTTTCTTAGCAAGTGACATTTAGACAAAAACATGCAGAGTAGTTCTAAGGAACAGCTATATGTGCAGCTTAACACAGGAGTAGCTCATGAGGGATGTGTTCTTAGGTGAAAGAAAAAGGCTTGCAGTCAAAGGACAAGGTGCAGTATCTCAAACGTAGATGGAGGTAATGCTTTCCCAGTACTGCAGCAGTAAGACGTAATGTCTGAATCTGCTGTTTGAAACTAACTTTTAAATTCCTGTTATCTTCAAAACCATCTTCTCTGATAACCTCCTTGCTTTCTGTTTGTGCATAAGCTGTTTAGTTCTATCTCTGAGTAAATCATAGTCAGCCCTATATATCTTGAGACATTGACGAGATGACATGCAGTACCTGATTTTCAAATGTTTAATGTAGGATTACTTTGTTTAATGGGAATGGGTTGTTTGCATCTAATATCTCATATTGCATGTATGTATGTATTTATGGTAAGATTAATATTTTAAAATATAAGCTGTGAAACATGAGCTTGAAGTTAAGCTCTTAATTTCCTAATTTTCAAAAGTAGAATATGCTAGTACCTTCCTGTCCTGGTTATTGTACTGATAATTTAATTCCCCACCAATATTAATCACTTAAATTGTTCAGTCGTAATACTATTTGCGCGTAAAAAGTGATAACTTCATAGATTCCCACAAGTTTTTGCATTTCGAAGTTGATGAACTCCTGAAACAGTTTCATTTTATTTTGAATGGAATCGTTAAAACGAAATTGCATAATGGATCATGTCATTTAGACTGAAACCATGGCAATTTAGAAAAGTATCTTTAATAGCTAATTCTATTTAAAAAGTATGAATTGAATATGGCAGCACTTCATATATCAGAAAATATCTGCAGATTTTTCTGTGGTATACAGCATTGCTTCACCTCTTTCTTTTTAGGAAAGCTTTCTATAAATCACGGAGAGGAAATATCTCTCTGAGGATAATTATGTTGAAGTAAAATAACATCTCTAATTAGCAGTGATGATGAAAATCAGGTCAATTGCTGAATGTTGTGCCACTATAGGATATAATTCACTGAGAATTACACTTTACCATAGCAAAGCTTGTTTCTTGGCTGCTGAAGACAGTCACTGGTTATGCTGCCCTTGGCAGTAAGTCGTGGCTTCAAAAGTATTTTCTGTGTGATTGGGAACCTCTAGCTCCTTCCACTGCATTTCCAGAGTAAACCTGTTAAAATTTTCTCTCTCCTTTCTCACTGGATGGAAGATGAGAGATAATAATTCGGTTTGACAGTCCTTTGTTGACTGTAAATACATTTTCATATGCTGATAATTTGGGAAGACAGCTGTTTTGTTTATCTAAAGAGCTTTATGAAATTGCTGATAATAAAACACATTTGGCACATGGCACAAGTGATTACAAATACACTTCAAACATTGCCATTGATGACCATAGTAATTTTGCCACATTGTAGAGCTGGATGCAATATCACAGTATAAAATATTGATTTTCTTATTTACTAAGGAAGTAAAAGTTAAAGTATTTTGTGATGAACTGTTGGAAATGTTGATATAAATACAACTTTAACAGTAGAGAAGTGTGGTGTGTAAAAAGGAGAGATGCAAGCTAAGAGAAACAAGCATTATGCTTTTTTTAAATTGTTCTTTTTCAGTGGTTTAAGAATTTCATTTTGGTCTCACAAACAGTTTCATAGACATAAAATTACTGAACAATGTCCTACATAAGTGTGTGCTGTGTCGGGAGATAATTCTGGCAATTTTCACTTTGCAACAGAAGATGAATGCAGTTTTACAAATCCAAGAGTACTGTTGCTTCTCTTGCTAAAACCACTAATTGTCCCAACAGAGTGTATGATGATATTGATGCTGTGTCTGCATCGAGTCCCCTCCAAACTGCCGTGAGGAATGCCATTGTCGAAAGCCAGCAGGTCTTGTCCAAAGAAGATTTTCTGAAGTTGATGCTGCCAGACAGCCTCTCTATGGAGGAGGGGAGGAGAAAGGTTAGCTGCTTTCTTTGGCTGTTTGTGTCTCAGACACAGTTACCTTAGCAATGAATAGCTGGTATTCCCAAAATTGCTGTAGAGAAGGCAATATCGTTTTGTATAGGCTATGTATATTCCATGGGGATGCTACAAGTCCTAAAATATCATTCTCCACAATATGAAAATTATATCTAGTTTGATGATTATATATGAAATACAGCATTTGTTTAAGTATGACTTGGCTTAGCTTGAGCAGAGACGGGTGAAGGTTGAGCAACTTAATTATAATTTCAAAGGTTAAAATTAACATTTTCAAGGTTGGATGCCCAAGTTTATATACCTCATGTGATATTAAGGTGCATGAATAAAAGTAGCCCTCTTTCCCTTGCCCTGTGATACTCAGTACCAACAATTCTCTTTGAAGTCTGAATCGCAATTTTGTGTAGGCATCAGTGGCAACTGCTCACCAGGCTCAAAAGGCTAGTGGGGAGCATACATCTAATCTTTATAGTATGAAGACAAGCGGTAATATTTAAAAGTTCACAAAAATTGGATAGAGAACTTAAAATTTACTGTTCCCCAAAGTACACATGATTCTGAATTCTCTGCTTAACGTGGAATAAAGCACAAAGCAATTAAATTACCTGAGATAATTGTCACACTTCCATATTAACTCAGTGCTCTCTTAACCCACTCTGTTTATACAGTGTGCTAAATAGCATAATCATCATGTCTGAGCAAAAGTAACACATGGGAATCCTCTAAGTGCAGAGTTGAATTTAAAATTCAGATCATATATAATTTTTTAACATGCAGTATGTTAAGGATGCATTATATGTTTGAATTCTCATGAATAATGTCCTAGAGGTTTTTATGATTTATGACTGGTACAATAATTGCATTTCTGTCACGATTTCAAGAGCTGTCAATGTTTCTGGCTACCTAAATAAGAAACAACAAGGAGTGAGGAGGTGTGGCCATCCTGAGATAAATTACTGCTGTCCCCTTTCCCTCCCAAGACACCCAAACAAAAGCTCCCTAAGTGAGAGAGACCGTAGGCCTTGACTCACAGGGGATCGCCAGCCATAGGACTCATCAGTACCCAGTCTTTGATTATGCCTTCTTAGAGGACAGGAGTCTTGGTATAGGTGAGTCTGTTGCTTTTGACAGCAAACCCAGGAAGGAATTTTCTGAATATGTAAGATTCTACGGAATCAAATCACATTTTTTGTTTGATTTTACCTTATTCATAGATCAGGGAATAATGAGTCCTTTAGGTAATGTTTACTTTTTGTCACACCCTGAAAAGAAACTCTGAAAAGCTCCCACAATTAACATTCAACATGTCTGGATAACTGTTGAACAACCGTTTTAAACAGAAGATGCAGTATACGGCTGGGAGAGTTGAGTAACAGCCGAGAATTGCAGCAGGATGCTTGCTGGGAATCTTCAGGACTGGACCGGAGACCCTTACATGCAGAGGGTGAAGGTTTTTAACCCTTTGCCCATTGCGGTCCCTGATCATGCTCAGGATCTCTTGGTATTCTCTAACCTCTTCTTGTAGAAGGATACCGCATACCCATTTGTTTAAGGATGCTGTGCATGTCCTCTATCCATTCCTGTAGGGATGCTGCTTATGTCTATGGCTGTGATCATTTTACCTATGCATTAAAATAACTTTTATACCCATGGCCCGTATCTATTTCAGGCAAATCTCTAGAACTGATGGAGCGTTTTGATGCTTTCCTAGGTTAGAAGCCGAATATCTCCTTCAGTTTTCTCTGGGATGCAGTTAAGCATTCTAGCAATTGAGCATGTTCTGTAGTGCCATCAAGACAGGCGCTTTCCTGATCTAGTGCTGTGAAGTGTGTGAAGCATTGTGTAAAGTCTGCATCTTGTGGCGTGATTGAGTGTTTCTGTGTATTCCGTTTAGAAGTATTCATCAGTAAGCAAGTTTTGTCAGAAATATAACAATGTAGATATCTTCAATTCTGTGCTTTATTGACTTTTAAAAAGCTACTGCTCTTAAGCATACATTCTGCATAGGGAGTGTGCAACTCATAGTTAATTACAAAGAAAACAGGACAGGACATTTCTGTACGCAGGACAAACCAGTTAAAATAATTAAGGCAATAACTGGCCTTTGTAGATGTGAAGAATAACTGGAATTGCAGTGCTGAAGACTTATGAAGTGGAATGGCCCAATGTTACAATACAGTAACATCTTGTTTTACTGTAGATATTTGGGTTGTGGTTTAAGTGATGTTCTGAAATGCATAAACAGTTTTCACCGAACTCTGTTGCCTGCTTTTCTAAGCCAGTTTCGTGAGATCTGGAGAGATGCAGTGTCTCAAGTCACTGTTATCATCCAACGAGTTATATTGCACCATATATCAGTTCAGAATGTTTAATATTAAAGCGTAGTCATTTCAAATTAAAATCAAACCGTTCTATGTATAGTCTTGAATAAATGTTGCTGGTGTTGGTAACCCTATATATATTTCTGGAAAAAATTGCTGTCACAAGGCTATGGAGGTTTCATTTAACATTTCAGAGTTAATAAAACTACACAGTATCTGATTAATTCATGGTGATATGTTTCAAAATATCAAGAGGAAGGATGAAAATCAAATTCAGTAACTCTTTTGAGGCCCCAGTAGATCTGATATTGTGGAACAAATCTCTGATCTTCTGTATTAGCTGAAGAATTCCAGAGTGCCTGCCCAGAAAAATACTCCCAAGAACTGATGATGGGATATGATTGTCAGAATTATTTTAACCAGTAATACGTGTTCTTATATCTTCATATTTTGATGTATAGTTTTCATTTTATGGAAATCTTTCTCCACGGAGGACACTTTATCGTACCCTGTCTGATGAGAGTATATGTAGCAATCGAAGAGGATCGTCGTATGCTAGCTCTCGAAGTTCAATGCTGGACCAGGCCTTGCCAAATGATATCTTATTCAGCACTACTCCACCGTATCACAGCACGTTGCCTCCCAGAATGAGCCTGACTCCTGGAATGGGCAATCTGAGAAGTAAGTGATTGTTGCTGTCATTGTGGAGTTTGGAATGTTTGTAATAAATGAATCGCCGAATAGTAAGTTAGATTTTACTTTTAAGTTTAAATTATGAAATGTCAGATCAGTGTTCTAAATACCATAGTAAAAGCATATTAGGTCAGCAGTACATGCTTACCCTTGTCCTAGTGATCGATTAGGATTTACCATGTTTGGAGACAGCATTCATTTTATTTCCAAAAAACTTTCATGACACCAGTGATACGCAACATTTATCTGAAAATATGTCTTGCTATCATTTTTTTTTTTCAATGATGACCTAATTAAGCCAAGCTGGTCTGTTTTAATATTTTTATTTGCTTATTTTTTGTGTGCATTCAAAGTACTGTAATACTTGTGAACATATTCAATAAAATAGCTAAATGGGACAGCTTCTCTTTAGATTATGCTTTTGAGAACATATTAAAAAGAAATGTGCAGTAGTTGTTGTCATCATCTCCAATTTCAAAACAATTTGCTGATAATTTTATTTTAACACGTTAGTAAAACCTTTGCAAATAACACTTCATTTTAATAGCAGAAAAAAGAACAGTCTGGAGTGCTAAGTTAAAATTATTTTATTAAGGTGTCTCCTCACTTGTGAGGTCTTCATAAGCAAAATCTTTATTATATGATTATCTTGCAATAATTCCCGTATGGATTGATGAACTATAAAGTTCATAGTAGTTTTATGGAAATTATGGAATTAGAATTGTGAGAATAAAAAAAAAAGGCAATTGTGAGAAATATACACACTTATATACCTCAGCCGAAATCTATGCAGTCAGATAAATGTATTCAGGCTACTTATCCATATTTATATACTTTAAAATATTGAATTATTTTTTAAAAAATGCTCAGTCTCTTCACTTCTCAATTTTTTTAGGCTGACCTATAGGGGACACCCAATCTAGAAAAAAAAAGGCACTTTTGGTTAGCTACTTTAATATTGCATCACAGCTGACTACAATTTATAAAAATAGTAGAGCAATTGTGGACCTGGAAGTCCATCGTTAAGAAACTGTGGGTGGATCTCTTGAAAGCATTAAGAACTTTTGTAGGCAAGTGCCCAGCAAGAATGCAGACAGGTGACTTAAAAGAAACCGTAATAAAAAGGTCTCTGTCATTCATCGTGTCCTTCGGGAACTAGCAGTCACTTGCTAACTTTCAGAAGTAAGCCTTATATACAAAACACTCTCTCTAGTTACAGTGGCCTCAGCTATGAAACGGAGTTTTAGTCACTAACCACTGGTTAATTTTAAATTGGTATCGCAAACAAGTGCTAAATTTCTGCTTCAGATGGCAATGCATGCTTGGTGTACCTTTTGCCATTCTAAAAATCTTCTATCAGAGCGAAATTCTTAACTATAAATTTAATATGAAAAGATTCTTTGCTTTTACTGATAGAGAATGAAGACCCATTTTGTTTCCTATGAGACTAATTCAGTATATTTTGTAGACTATGCAGGAGCTATGTATATAATCAGGCATCTTGACAGTATTTTTTTCCTTTACTATGTTAGGCCTGAGTTTTTAGAACCATTTCTTATAAAGGTAAAGGTACAGTGGGATCAAACCTTGAGAGTGCTTTTATCCTGGAGATTGACACCAGGCAATCCGTGCTGTACACTCCAGCTGGATACCGCTCCTGCAGCAGTGAAATGTTGGTGTTTTGTGTCTTAGTTCTTATTTAGACCTTATTTTCCACTCCTGCTGCTTTTTAAATTCAGAAAGTTATTTATACACATAGCTGGGAAAAAACATCAAACTTAGTATCCTGTCCATCAAAATGAAGCTGGTTGTTGATGTCCAAGGTAGTTCATGCTATTTTCATATACAACCTCTATTTTCTGCTTCTGGTTTTGTATTAGAAAAATGCCTTTCAATGCCAGCAATGTAGGATCTTTTTTGGTGGCTGTTTCACATAAGATTTAATTGGTTATCTGGAATTACACTCTGAAAACAAACACATCATGTATTGCACACCTTTGTTTTCAAAATAAGGCTAGTCAGTATCTCCATATAAAAAACTAACTTTGGCTCTTGTTAGGAAGGTTTTGTAATCGGGCCATAGCAAGTATTTGCATTCAGTAGCTGTGGTGAGGTGAGAGGGGTCTTTTTCATTTATAATTTTAGCTTGAGGTTGTAGTTTCAGATATCGGGATTCTTAGCTGTCATAGTAATGTCTTTTGTAAAATACATATGTTTGTGATCTTAAAACATTCTAATTTTACGGGTATTTAAAGTTTACAGAAATCAGTGTAAATAGTGTGGTTTTGGCTGGAATTAATTTTAGAAAGACACATTCTTGCATGTTATTACCCAGCATGTGGTACATGAAATATTGTGGCAGCACCAAGTCTTGCGAGACCCCTCTAGCAAGGAAAAGAGTGTGATGAATAGGTAAGCAAGGCAGCACCAAAACCAAAGCATAATAGGCAACCTGAAGACTTTCAGTTCACTGGGAAATCAGAATTGTCAGACAGAACAACCCTGCAAATACGGAAACAGGAACCTCAGCTGTATGCAGTGCTGACCGTGGGAAGGAGATGAGAAAATGAAGCTATGGGATTTTTTTAATTATTTTATCACTGGGGGAAGTGAAGTGAAAAAAGTTGCTTTCGATAAAGCCTGAAATGCAAGCTCTGACAGTTGAGTGCTGTTCATTGCACACAGTACACAAATGTAGAAAGACTTATTTCATTTTGTCTTATTTATAACTTAAACCAGAAAGGACAACTCGTGTAGCTGAGAACTCTGGAATTTTACTGTGGGGACATTAAAGATGCCCTAACTGAGAGTGCTGTTCATGTTGAGTGATTCTGGCATGCCATATGTGGTTGCAGGTACAAATCTATCCCCATCTTGCAAAGTCATGGCAGCTGAAATACCAGGGAAAGAACGAAAACAGTGAGAACCACTGATACAGAACCAGTGTAACAACACAAGTCAGATACCCAGGAAGGCACATAGAGTCAGTCTGACTGGCATTGCGGGCACCATGGTCCACTCCAAAAAGAAAGGGGAAGGAAAATTACCCTAAGTGACACGCTGTCATCACATCCCCGTGCTGTGAGGAAAGGAGCAAGGGGCAGGATACTTGCAGAGAAGGGAAAGTTTGGCAATGATAGACTAGCAAATTGTGAACTTTCTCAGATTATACATGCTGTGGGGCAAATGCTGCCAGATGTGCAGCTGAGATAGCTGCAACTATGTATTACATCAAGTTTATCTTTATACTGGCTTACTACCAGTGTTAGCTTCACTTAGTTTAAGCTCATAAAGGCCCTTGACCAAATAATTCACTCAGCGAGGGAGTATGTGTGTTGTCTGTTACTGATTCTGACACAGTGCATAGTTCATCATACCAGAACATGAGACCATCTTCAATAACAAAAAGGAAGGAAAAAATGGTTACTGGGAGCACACGTCCACTATTGTAACAATAGCGTGAACATGTGTCCGTGAGAAAGTCTCCTACCAGGCTGGCATCTCGGAAGGGAGACTTTGGGCGACGCTGGGTAATACTGAAGAAAGGAAGGGTTCAGCAGGCAGAAGCTGTTGTTGAAGAGGACCACAGAGGTATAATTGCTGATTGCAGGAAAGAAGAACAGGAAGCAGACACTGGGATTTATGTCTGCATATGATCTGATATGTTCCTTCAGCTGCAGCATCTTTAGAGACAATCTGCTTGTTAAATGACATGTCTAGTTTGAGCACAGAAAGTGAGGAGTACTCAGCAGATATTTTTTCATGATCTGCAGTCTCTGCATAAAAGTAGCAGTTCCAACTGAAGCAGGATACTTGCTTTGGAAGTAGAAAAGGTTAAGTCAGGTAAATCTTACTCCTTTTTGTATTACTAGTTACTCTTTGAATACAGAGGTATGTGGGACTGATGACACTCAAGTTCAGGAGCTCTGCTGGAAACTGAACTGACCATACAATTTTGGTGAAAATAAGGACTGTTCAAAATGCTTTACACTTTTGTGTATCAATAATAAAAATAAAGAAAATTCCTAAGTGTAGGTAGTGACATAACTGAAAGCACAAGATCAAAGATTTTGTGCCAAAAGGAGTACACCAAATAAAATCATCTTTAAAACTGAAAGAGAACACTTAAATTGTTTCCTCAAAGGAAATGAGAGATAAATCAGTGCTGCTTCAAAATCAGTCCTGATGACTGATGAGTGAACTACCAATGAAGGTAGTGGCCTACGAGGCCAGGTATATCCTCCTGCAGACGCAGAGTTGGGCATGCTCAAGCATAACTTGCTGCCTTTGCGCAAATCAGAAAGACAACAGGCAGCTGCTGGTGTGCAGTCATACAGAGAAACAGGGGAGGCAACAGCGAGGTAAGAGGAGCAGGGAAGAAATGCAAATAGAGGAGGCTAGAAATAATTTATCTCACCCAGTGTATTCCTGAAATACAAACAATATTCTCTGAAATTCAAAAGCACAAAGAGGCCTGTATCATTAGAACTCCTTTTTTTTCCTTTTTCCTCTTCCCCTCCTCATTGCAGAAGAACACATAATTTATATCTTGAAACTCAGTTATTCTGTGGCAGTATACTCATGCCTGTTCAGTTATTCCACTTATAATTTCAGCCATCAACATGAGCACTTGCGTTTTCAGAGCTATCAATATTCAGATCTCTACTCTGGCAGGCTCTCTGCAGCTCAGTTGCTCTGTCAGGGCTTACGCAGGACCGAAGCGGATCCAGCCTGAGGTGAACCGAGGTTCTCGCAATGACAATGCATAATGAAGGATGACTGCTGGTGAATATATCCCTCCTACACCTGAATTTGGAAAAGCGGCAGAACCGCACTGGGAACAGGCATCTTCCTGACAGGTTTCACCATTGACCTCTGTAGGCTGATCACACAAAAGCGAGGGCTGTCGCTTAGGGCTGCTGGTCTAGAACCAAAAGCGGGCTTGCCAGCCCTTCAAATAAGGCATTCTGTTTATTTTCCACAACAGGGATGGATAAACCATTTGTACTTGCGTAAATAAGGTTCTTATAATTCCCAGGCCATATACTAAAGTTCAGAGACTGCTCTGATGTTGAGCTTCCAATGTATTTGCACCTCAAGGTAACCTTAGAGAAGATTTTATGTATGTTTAGGAAGAACTGAAAATAAAATCTTAGTACAGATGTATGAGTAGAATATATTTGTATATTACATTTTCCATTCCGTATAACATCCACTTTGGCATGCTAAGAGTGGGTATTGAAAGATACTTGTACAGAAGTTTGTCAAGCCACTTCCAATTGTAATATAACAATACTGCATCTTTCATCTAAGTTGTAGAACAAGATAAATTCCACAGTAAACAGGTTTCTACTTCTTCTGCCTTGTTTTTGCTTTGTGGGACTTCTAGTTTTTGAGAGAGGATTGCAAACCTCCTTCACTTTCCTGTTTCTGATTTTTTTTTTTTAAGCTTTGTGCAGAGAGTATGATATGTTCTAATCATTGCTCTGTGCAGCAGAATGCTCTGTAACAGGCTACTGCTTTTGGCTTTTTAGGTCAGAAATCTTTAATTCCAATGGACTTTGGTATTCTTTTTCATTGGTATCAGGACAATGACAACATGCCATTTTCTTAAACTCTAATGTATCTTCTACTTGTATGTGTGCTTTTTTTCCTTTGTTGATTTTTGTGTTTGGTATTTTCCTGGAAAAAATATCCCTCATAAATATTGTAGTCTGAATCACTGGAATAACTAGATGGAAATTTCCTTCTGAAATATTTGAGGAAAAAAATTACTATTGTGACCTTTATATTTAACAGAAGTTAATACATCTGAAGCAAAATTTCTTTTTTTCTTGACTGTGCTATTATTGTATCACTAACTTGATGGTTAAGATGAAATGTGATTATAAATAATGTAGTTTGTTTATGTTCAGTTTTAAGAACCTCTGTGTGCCTGTTCAGCAGTATTCATTTTAATGTGTTCACCTTGATCAGAGTGAAGATTGGCTAGATAAGGAAACTGTAAAACTATTGAAGATAGTTACGGAAATTAGGATCTCCTCTACTACAATGTGCATTCATAGTACCTTTCTAAAAGACTGCATAAGTGAAAGCTGTGTTTGAACTAACTTTATAGTGTATACATTTCAATTAATGTACAGTCTCTTTACAGTGTACAGTGTGTTACAGCTCTGGAGTTTAGAGATCAGCACACAAGTCTTACGTCCTTGGATATACAACTACAAATATTAAACTAATAGGGTAGTATTTTCAATGTCAAAGTGAGTTTTGGATATAGGCTAGAATGTACAGATGCGTTGAAAGAAAAGCAGGTGATATTTTTAAATTGCTTCTGGAACTGAAATATTTAAATTTCAGAATAAAGTTCTGCATGTAAATATCTTGGATGTTGTTTGACAGCCGCCTTAAAAATATAACTTTGTGTCTCTACCAACTTTTCTGCTCAGTGCTCAGGTTTAATAAGGTGTGCTTTAAGAATGGATGCTGCCTACTCACGCAGCATGCAGGTGAAAATGCGAAAAACGCATCATGTGCAAAGTGGCACCAAAAACCCTTTAGAAACCCTTCCCATCTTACTCTGCCAAAGTTTAAAAATTGTTCCGCCCATACTGAGTATTGAACAGGAAAAGACAGAAACGAGAGAAATGAAGATAAGCACTCTTGCTTATACATTTTTTACAGTTCATTATAATAGCTTCAAAATTAATTGTACGTTGTTGTTATAGGAAGACTAATTATTGTGTTTATTGTTTAGATGAATTCTGGTTCTCAGATGGGTCCTTATCTGATAAAGCCAAATTCAATGATCCTGGCCTGATGCCCCTGCCAGACACTGCCACAGGGCTAGACTGGTCCCACCTGGTAGATGCTGCACGCGCGTTTGAAGGTAACAGGAAAATTTGAATAAAGATCAATGTTCAGTACACAAACTTTTTAAAAAATATATATTGTATAGCCACATTTTGATTTACAAAAAGCCAGTTTTGCCTGTGTAGCCCTTTAGTTCTTTTGGCAGTATCACTTCTCAGCGCGGAAGATTATCACTGAAAATTTGGGGTATTCGTGATACTCTCAGTATCTATCTTAGATCATCCACTTAGGGGCCAAAGTTCCTTCTGTAATCAGCTGGAAAAATCAGGTGCTTTGAAGAAGAGATTCAAAGCGTTTAAGGTAGATGTTTAAAATTAAACTGGGAGTAGCACTTCCCTGAGTTTATTGTATTGTGTTTGTAAACTTGTATGTGTAGTCCAAACGATGTTGCAGTCCCTCTTGGTTTTCATACTAGGCCCTTGAAAAACAGCAAAAATGTATCCTATATTTTCCAATAGCAGAAGTGAGGTGCAGGATGCAGACCAGGTTTGCAGTATTAAATTATAAGACCAGGTTAACTAAAAAAACCTCATTTGTCTCTCTGAGAGCTAAACCCACACATAATGTTTGAATGCAGAAAGGTGATGTTGGTTTGAGTGTATATATGGATATAGACAGTTGAATGTTTGTGTTTTGTTGTTTCCAATGGGCGTTTTGGGTAGGTCACTGTGTGGTCCTAAAATTTCCAACATTTCTTAACTGGTGTTACTCTCGCTAGTGAATGTGTGGGAAGTCAGAAGTGTCTGTGAGTAAGGATGACTTTATCACAGCCATCGTTATATAAGACACAGGTCCTATCTTTATGAGGAGAACTGATTGTGAAGTTCAGAGGTCAGATGTTCTTCTGTGGTTTTGGTTTGGTTTTTTTTTTTAACTAAAAGCAGCCATGGGAATCAGTCTTCTGGTACCTGATTCCTTCCCTAAGTATGAAGTGATTAAACTTCAGTTTGGTCAAAAGCTCTTCAGAACTACTTACTGTACTAATTTAAATGGCATTGTTAAAAACCCAACGCAGCGGTGATGATTAGCAATCGAAAGTACTTTATTGTTTCTTAACTTGATTAACTGTGTGTGCATTCATTACTATTCAGTACTACTCAGACATGCCTGTTGTGGCTGGCAGGAGTTGCTGTGACAGTGAGGATCTGACAACTGTTCCCAGGCATTGCTCTGTTTGATTGCTCAGGGAAGATCCTGCTATTTGTTACTGACATCTTCAACAACTGAAAATAGATTTGGATCAGTAAATGACTAATTCTGTAACTTTGTACTTGAAGAAGATTTTTAAATGCTAATAAAAATTCGGAATTCAGTTGATTAAATGTCATTCAGTACCAGTTATGCTCCTGTACTGTTAGCTTTCTTTGAAAACTTAATAGATTTTCAGTATATTTACTACTTTATATCATAATGAAAGTAATTTCACTTTGGTAAATGTTATGTGAGTGTAATCACCATTTGAATTTGAGAGAGAGGGGTAGAGCATAGCTATCCACAGTGCTCTGTCCTAGGGAGGAGGAGTATTTACTTGTTGGATTTGTGAAAATCTTAGATATATCTGTAGATAGTGCTGAAGAACTGATAGTCTGAGTCACAAGACAGAAAATTTTTCATGTTTGTTTTTTAATTATTGTAAGAATTTAAGTAGTAAATAATAATGTAGTTTTGTATTAAGGAATGTGTTTCTTTTCTGTTCAGAACTACAGTAAAGACATCTGTGTATATGCTAGATGATTTATAAAATATGTTGACTAAGTTCATAGTACTGCAGTTTGAAATTTTTACAAGAATGGAATTTTTAAGCCCTTGTTCAACTTTCTCTATCCTATGTCTTACAATTTGAAAGTCATTTAAAAAAGAATAACTACGAGGCGTGTCATAATGGAATCACTCAGAGGGAGTGAGTTGGATATGAATTAGCAGATGTAGTTTCCTTATGTATTGTAGTGTTGATGACTTCGGAGTTGCTTCAACTTTTTAAAAATAGCTTGGAGCTACTGGTCTGCATTCTGTCAAACTGAAGAAGAGTGTGGATGATTCTAAAGTTTTTCCACTTCTCAGTATAAAACTGCTTTGATCTTTTTATTAAGCTGGATGGAAATATGATCGCATTTTATATAGGACTGTCTCAAAAGAACCCAAAACAACCATTCAGTGAAAAAGATCACTAAATGGATAGGACTTGTTTGATACTGATTTGGGAAATTAGCGTTAGAGTTGTTCTCTAGTTTGGTTTTGCCAGCTTGATATTTCAAAGTTGTGTTCTGTTCTAGAACCTAGATACAAGACTTAATTTAATTTTTTTCTTTGTACAAGGTCTTTTCTTAATATTGGTTTATTAGAATTACCAAACTGATTCCAAGGTCAGGGTTTTTCCCCTACAATCTCTCTAGGTTGTATGTTGACAACTTACGTATTCTGATCGCTTCAACATCCGCAATGTGGGCCCCACAGCCCTTCATCTGTCTGCCTTAAAGTGCAATTTTGTCTCGATTAGTGTTAAATATAGCCTTTTAAAGTGCTTATAATTTTGGCTATAATTGGATTAAGAATTAAATACACTAGCGAGATTTTTTGCAACCAACATCTGTACTCAGAGTTTACTCATGAGTGTGAAAAGAACAGCAGTCTCAGTTTTAGCTTCCTCCCCTGCCCCCAAACGAAGAGTTGATTAGGTGGTTTATTAATTAGTATTAGCTTTTATCCAGCTGAAGGCTTGGTCCTGTGTAGAACAGCAGTTTTTAAACCTGTGGTCCATGAGGGTGGAGTAAGTAATTACTTTTTTTTTTAGTTGAAGATATGATGATAATGCTTTTCACTTTGTGAGGGTTTCATTTTCACTGCTTCTACTTGGCAAGAACTTTTGTGGGGAGCTGAGTATTTACTTCAAACTTTCCCTGAAAACCCTCCACTATTCCTAAGACGGGTCTTCACGGCGCAACGGAGAGCTGTGCAGGCGTTCGCTCCACAGGCTCCAGGAGCGGCATCAGTAAGGGGTTTTGCTTGAGCTATGTCTGTTGAGGGTCAGTGTCCATAAGCTGGAGCACAGTGCAATGTTATTTGAAGTCTTCGCGCTGCCTTCCTTTGCAGGACAGAGTTTTGAGACTGACATTTATCCAGAGATCATCCTCAGCATGCGTGCAGTCCGTAGCAAGGGGTATGGTCCCATTGCGTTCATATAAGGACAGGCTACTTCCAGTTCCCTTCTCACGTTGTGGTGGGCGCTGCAGAGACAGTAACCAGGGAGCAGCTGACATGCCAGAAGGACACTGCTGTAACATTTTTGTATCCGTCCCTGATAGAAACAATAAAAAATAGATGGAACTGGATGTGACTGTACAGCAAAAGAGGTAGGGTTTGGGGGAGGGCGTTTGGGGTGAAAACGGAGAAGTTAGAGAAGTAAAAAGAAAGCAAGCATGTTGAGCGGAGTAAAGATAAAGGTATGGAGATTTATAGAATAAATTGGAAAACCAAATTAGAAAAAGAACAGAGAAATCTCAGAAAAGAAAAAGGGTAAAGGAGAGAACGTATTTTTAATTCTCTGTTTATATTATCCTTCCAATAGATGTCCAAGTTAGGGAAGAAGGACTGGCTTTCAACTGGTGTATTATGTTGCTGATGGCTGATTTTGGATCCTTTTGGTGTTTTGGGAAACAAAAGGAGAAACCTTTCTAGATGTTCATACCTGTTACTGTCATTACAGAAGAGAATTGACACAAATATAAAAATTTATTATTATGAATAGAACTTTATACTATTTGTGCTACTTTAAACTAGGTTTACTGCGCTGAAAAAAAGCTGTTTAGTGTTTGGTATATGATGTTGTGGGAATTAACAGCCTAAGAAAGTCCCTTTGATGTCTGATTTAGTTCATTATAATAGGTGTGTTCAACTTGTGATTTTTTTTTCCCACATTGTTTTTATGAACATCTACTAGTGCCAGTCAGAATGCAGTGTTTCAGTTTATCTTTGCAGAAACATCTGTGCTGCTATAATTAATATTATTTTAATACTTCCATTTAAAATCTTTATAGCTTAATGCAAGTAATGCTACACATAACATAATGAGAAAGAAGTGAAACATTCAGCATGAGAGATAATGATTTTAACCAAATTAGTATTTTATACTGCTAGAAAAAGAAGAAATGAAAATATTTAGTTAACATTTGGTCATTTTTAGTGCATGCATGTGTAACTTTTTGCTGCAGTGCATATGTCAGGGTGTTTTTGTGGGTAGACTTTGCCTTAATAATGAGAGAGCGGCTTCATGTGCTGTGCTCATTTTAGCCTTTTCTGCTCTCTGGTACGTCAAAATTGTCTGGAGGTTTTTCTGGCCTCTGTTGGGTGTCTGGAACAATGAAAAGCCAGATTCAAATTCTTAGTGGTTAGAAAAGCACATTTTTATTACTTTTAGATATGAATTGTGTCCCATCTTTGTTATTGCTAAGTCAACTGTTGCTTAAACTTTTGATGTAAACAGCAAGATATTTTTGCAAATAGTTTTCTATGCATGGGTCCTGTGTGGGGTTTGGCAAGGAAGTCCCGGATCAAAATAAGAGCTGAGAGATTTTCTCCTGTTTAGTATGCACATATCGCTTGCATTGAATCGGCGGTGTCCCTGTAGTTTGGAGGAAGCGGAACTTATGTCTACAGCATCCTTGTCAGAAATACATTTGATTTTTCTTTCAAAAAATGAACTGTCAGTGAAGGTGGCTTTGACTTCATTTTCATGAATGTACAGTCAGGCCAATTCTGTTAAGAACAAATAAAGCAAAAATCAGTAGAAGAATTTTGCTCTTTGAAGCAGAAGTTCAACCGTCACCACAATTCCACTTTAGAAACAGTTCTGATTTAAATAGTGAATTGGTGAAACTGTTGATAAGTATGAATACTTACGTGGACATCCGTGAGATTTGATATAGTTACTGAAAATAAAATAGTCTTTAAAAGTACTTGAAAAATACTCAAAGGCAAAATATTTTGGTAGTCCAAGATGTGGTTGATGTGCTAGTTACTACAGAGATTTATTGTGTTACTAACTTGTTCAGAGAATGATTTTGATGCTAACCTGGCTTTTGAATGTTAAGGAACTACTCTGTGAAGAGCAACACAGGAATTTTCATAGTACATTATGCGATTGGAGACTTCTCGTTATTAGTGGCCGTGTAATGACGTTATTCCTTACTTGGTGAATGGGAGAATAAGGTTTCATATTTTATGAGGATATGAATATTGGAAAAATATGTTTAAGGTATAATGGGAAAATAGAAAAGGCGTAACAATTAATTTCCTACTCTAAGTGTTAATATTATTTTTAAATTATGTGGAGCTGGAATTCATTAAGGATTACACAAGGAAGAAAAAGTTAATCCACAGGTTATAATTCATTGCAAGCACCCATGTTTTTATATTTGTTGTGTGTTGTAATGATATGAAAATATTTTAAAATACTGTGTTTAAAAATGGCATCACTTGCTTTCATTAACAGCTGCATGTACCTGTTCTTGCATCTGCTTTTATCCACTAAGAAAAGGATGCTTTCAAATACTGCTGGGGAGATCAAACTGACAACATGTATTCTCAGCTGACAAAATAAACCAGACCAGTGGCCATTCTCTTTAGTTAAGCTTACTCAGCCGAGGGAGGAAAATTCAGATTTTTTCATATCACAGTAGAATTGCCTCTGGGACACAATGTTGCATGTCGTGCGGTGTTGGCCGTAGAAAAAATAGCAACAGCATCACGTTTGTTGCTGGCTTTGTTTTCTCCTATCAAGTGGTAATGAAAATGTGGACGGTATAAAGGTGAAATCAGTAATTAGAGATGTACTTTGAACTGATTCTTTACCCAGTCTTGTTTCTGGCCTACATACCGCGTTTGACCTGGGAAACTAGTGTTAGCTTATCAGTGCTAATTAGATCTGTTCATCTTAATAAGATTCAAATCTATAAATGATGTCATTGATAATGTGTTTAAAATTATGTTCTTACCTTATTGTCGGCACATATGAGAAAGTCATGTTCGTATTTGCTGAGATCCGTCCCTAGGCAGAAATAAGGGTAAGAGCAGGGGAGATGAGCTGTGGACTTTAAAACTGGACAAAAAATGACATGCAACTTTTCTTTATTGTATTATAAAATGAAATGTCAATCTTTGCTATTCCTTAAAACTATTTAAAAAAAAAAAAAGCAACTCACCCTTTAACAAGCTTTTTAGTGATCGCCTGTTTTTGTTCGGTAGAACTATTAAACCAAAATTTGCTTCCCAGTTCAAATGATCTGGCCGGTGCTCACTGTCGGGGCGCTGAGAGTTTGGCGGGCTGTCTTTTTGCGTACGCCGAGTCGTGACGCTGGGTACTGCTGTCAGAGACACGGGGCGTGACGCCTCGTGCTTCGCCGCGCCGTCAGCGTCGTGTAAAATCGGCGTGGCGAGGCCGAGAGCGAGGGCTGGCGCGAGCCGCGCGGCGAGCGCTCTGCTGCGCGCCAGGGCCACGGCCGCCCCGCCGGGGATGGACTCTCTTGTTCATAGGAACATTCTAAATCTTATTCCAGGTTTTGACTCAGATGAAGAATTTGGGCCGTTCTGTCATCACACGCCGTTTCTAGGTGATGGTCTGGGACTGATGACTTTTGCCTTTTGTAAACTTTCTTTAATATTTCCTATGTTTGCACGTTTGCATGATAATGCAAGCTTCGGGCCCGCGGGGTGGCAGAGCGAGGGGAGAAAAGGGCAAGGCAGGCATGTTGTCGCCAGAATTTATATACGCCTACAGACATGGATTTTGTTTGATGGAAAGAAGTTAAATCAGTCTCCACAGAATATGGTTTATTTTCTTTTAAAGACGACAAATTAAATCCTAATGAATGCATCACTCCTGTTCTGTGCAATGATGATCTGCATGGCATACTTCTATTACGTGGTGACTGATGTATTTTGGCAACCACACTGTATATCCATAGGTAATTACATCTGTACTCATTAGGTTGTGTTCTCTTGGAATCCAATGTAGATAATAGCGTGCCTTAGTAATATATATAACAAAACCTCAATTGATAAAAATAGCATGAATTTATTGTTTTTCAAGTATGCAGACTACCATTAGGTTCTGCGAATGCTTGAGACAGTAAATCAGTACAAAATGAACAATGCGGATTTCTGAGCAATTTGGTGGCTTTAAGTCCATGCAAAATGCAAACCTTTTTGCTGAATTATTATTGTCATTGGTTGTGGCCCTGAATTCTCAAACAGTTTTCTGCAGATTTCATCAAGGCCAATTTACTGTTCATATCAGCATTAACTGGTCCGAACCAATCTGTCTTACTCTGCTGATAGAGACAAAAAATTGCTTTGGGGTTGCCTTTGGATGCAGATGTGGGGAAGCCAGCTAGCTGGAATATACTTTACATCTGCTGATTATCTTCAAAGCTGTGATGTAGAAACCTACATCCATTTCTCTGACTGAACCAGGATAATGGCTGTAATTCAGCCTTTTATTTTGTGTATCTGTCCAGCTTTAAATATAACCTCATGTTACTTTTTTACAGATCAGAGAGTAGCATCTTTTTGTACATTGAATGATATGCAGCAAGCTCAGGGCTTGGAAGGAGCACAAGAGTTACCTTTGGATGAGAGTCCCACAGATGGGAAAGATTTCCTTGAGGCTACTGGGTATGTCGAAATTAGAGCGCATTTCTTACACAAATATTTTAAGAAAAGATTGTCTCTGAATGTTGAATGTCGGATTGCCTGTATGGATGTTTCACTGCTATTTGATGGCAGACCTGTTACCTTGACTGACCTTTTCTTTAATTTTGAAAAATGCTGTTTCTTGGAACCAATCTCTGAGCAGTTCTGTCTACAAAATTTGTCGTACTGTCAGATAAAGCTCTCGTACCAGAAAAGGCCTCTAATGCAGAGTATAGTTAGATTCAGAGTTTCAGCTAATCAAATTCTTTGCTGTATACCTCCTGTAGAATAATAATTTGTTATGCTTATTTCTATTTTCATTTGGATGGAACCGGTAACAGGAGCTCAACTCTGTAGTATGCAGTACCTTTATCTGCAGCAAATGTCTCAGACCTTGAAACAGGCGTTCCTACCGATCTTTTGCAACTATTTGCTACTCGCAAATCCATAATTTTTCATTTGTACAGAGGTAAATTAATCAAGAGAACCTGTACCTGAGGACTGCAGGAAACTTTTATGCCAAACTGCCCAGTTCTTCAAATTCTTCCCAGTGCTCTGGGAGACATTACTCTCTTTTCTTTTCTTTTTCTTTTCTTTTTCTTTTTCTTTTCTTTTCTTTTTCTTTTCTTTTTCTTTTCTTTTTCTTTTCTTTTTCTTTTCTTTTCTTTTCTTTTCTTTTCTTTTCTTTTCTTTTCTTTTCTTTTCTTTTCTTTTCTTTTCTTTTCTTTTCTTTTCTTTTCTTTTCTTTTCTTTTCTTTTCTTT
>Ga0065711_1026346_pt1 | contig 77322 bp, 39 predicted proteins | sample Hoacrofraction12_FD_59098 | JGI IMG/M metagenome (GOLD analysis project Ga0065711, IMG submission 59098) | Hoatzin crop microbial communities from Cojedes, Venezuela - Epithelial fraction 12 v2 (version 2) | ecosystem: Host-associated > Birds > Digestive system > Esophagus > Crop | place...
TGGAGATATTCAAGACCCGGCTGGACAAGGTCCTGTGCAGCCTGCTGTAGGTGACCCTGCTTCAGCAGGAGGGTTAGACTAGATGACCCACAGAGGTCCCTTCCAACCCCTACTATTCTGTGATTCTGTGATTCTGTAATGGAGCAGCAAAACTATTGACTTCTTATTTAATTTATATTTTAGGGATTCATCTACATAAAAAGTTTATTCTTACTACCCATAATGTCATCAAAATTACTTCCAATTCTGCATAATTTCTGCTTTTAAAACGTGAAACTATTGGTCTGTATGTATAAATTGGTAAGAAATTTCTCTGGCTTCCTTGGAAAGGTACAACCATTTGTCAAAACTTCATTCTGTCTTGCTTTTATTTATCCTAGCATTGTGTATAAAACAAAGCATACTGATTTATACGAGAGCCAGGTAATGCTGATATAGCCTAATAACCTTAAATTTAAAAAGGAGTAGAGCATGAAAGAAATACAGTTAATTGCATCTCATCATATCATTAGGCTAAGCAGTGGAGGTTCAGACAACCCTCTGCACACAGAAGGAAGGAAATGAAAATGTTATCTAAGTGAGAAAAACATGACAGAAATAAGATCTAAAACAATGTTGACGCCCCAGCTTTTTAGTAAAATTCTCTGTTTCACAAGGAAGATGAATTTGTATTCCTTCCTGGTGGCTTATTTTAAACATGTGTCATTCCTTCTTCACACTTCATCTTGCCATTTAAAGAATTGCTTTCCAGTAGTCCAAAGAGAGCACCTCAAAATAGTCATGCAAAAGTGGTGACAGGAACAAAGCAGCAGATCTGAAATATTCAGTGCCAGTCATTTGCATTCCAGCTGTGCAGCGTCTAAAACACTGTAAACATTAGTTTGGAAACAATTGTGTGTGATAAATATAAACAATAAAAAGAAAATTATTCTTTAAATAAGACCACTAGCTGAATTTTTTAAAAACAAGTGGGGAAAAAATTGTAGTATGTATTTAAAACAAGATATTTTTATATGAGTCTATTTATCAAAGCTTCTGAACAAATGAGAGAGAAACATTTCTGCATTCACTCTAAACTCAGAGAAAATTCTTCATAAGGACTTCTGTTCCTCCTTTCAAATTACAAGGAATTGGAAATACAGTCTTATTCTTACATACAAAGCCAAAATCGAGACTATCTAAGAATTGGTCTATTAGGCTTACTAGGAAAGAGTGTCAACTGTACTGCTATGCATGCTAGTTTTGTTTTGGCTTTTGTGTATTTGATGAATTTTGTAACATGGTAAAAAAAAAATGGACTATTATTTTCTCCACTCAATCTATATTCTAATTAGCCACATAAAACAGGTAAGCAGATCATCTTTTTTGATAACAAATGTAAGGCTGATGATGAGTAGCTTCTGAATTTCCCTTTCAAAATCTCATAAAGTTTGTGTGGAAAAAAATGGCTTTGTTTGTCCTACCACGGATGATTCCCAAGCTCATTTTACCAGCCCATAAAAAATTAATCTATAACATTTGTAGGATTACTAAAGCTTTTAATCTATCAATGTAAAAAAAAAAAGGTTCAGATTTAAGTAAGCTCAGTTTCCTTCAAACACACTTCCTATTTTATAATCAGCCTTAAACTCAGACCAAACAGTTTTGATGTTTTTGTTTTAAACATATCAATATTCTTCTTACATTTTTGTCTTGAAATAGTGGATGTTCATCTTACTATAGCCATTCAAACAAGCATATTCTGGCCTGGAGTCTTTAATGGCAATCTGTCTTATTTAAATTGGTTTAAATTAAGTAATAATTACTTCCTAATTTAAAAGATCCAAAAGCAATAAAAATCCACAAACTGTGAACCATTAATTCCTTCCTTGCATTTCAAAGTGAAATTTTTACAAAGTCTTCTTTACATACATATTGAGGTTGGGGGTGGTGATTATACTGATACAGTTTGCCTCTCAGGCCAAGATCAAAACCATCATTGCTTCTATATGAATGTATCAATGAAGAAATGAGCAATGAATGTTTTAGCCATATGAGAAGATAATGATGCAAGTCTCAGTAGCCAGGTGACAGCCGTGCAAAGCAACCAACATACACAGTGATATTTTGTGTTGGTAAGAGATATGGGCAAACAAATTAGAATGTATTGGCAGCAGCAACTGGTAATTTACATTTTATATATCAACACAGCAATTAGGGTCCATCAAAAGGAATGGGAAAAGCATAATATTAGATGCCCACCAGTGTGGGTCACGGGGGACTTGCCTTAGATGAGTGTAGGGTCTAGTTTGAGGTAAGGAAGAACAGAAGAACTACCAACCACAACACTTTTACTTATCTCAAGGATAATGTCAAAATTTAGATCAACAGATATTTAAACACCTAGTTGTTTCAATGTCTACTAAAATTTTAAGGCAGTGTTTCCCATTGAGGGCTCAAGATACATGTCCCTTGAAAAAGAAGGGAAGGCTCAAGATGCAGTACTATTTCCATTCTTGACAATAGGAGTATAATTATTTCCCTTGGAAGGCAGGGGTTAAGAATGAGGGAGTTTAAAAAGTATGTCAGGGTTAGTACATGTAGGGAAAGATGGATTTTGATTTTTGATCATGTATATTGTATATAGTAAAGGAGTTGTTAAGATATTTCTGCATAACATTTGCAACCATTTTGCATTCACTGTGTATTTCTAAAAAGTTAAAATTAAATGATTAAATTATAATCTTTACATTTTTTTATTCAGCACATTTTTATAAGAGATTTATGTGTACATACAGTAATAATGAATAATTTCTTTTTATTTTAGAAGAAAAAATTAAGCTAGACCTTGGTGATATTGTTTTCTTTTTCTCCTTTTATTCCCCCCAGAGGAAATTTGAAGACATATACTGACTTTCAAAATATGTAAGAAAAATGTTATAACAGACATTTAGCACAACCACTCCGAAGACCTTCTTTCTGACATAAATATTTCATATGAAGATCATCTTTTATTTCTACTGACTATACATCATGACTAAAATCAATTGCAGTAATCAAAACCAACATCTGAGTTTCTCCTTCCTCATATTTGAAAAGAAATCTTTTTTGATGTTTTGATTTACTAAACCATAGTATCTGATTTAAATTACTCTAACAAAGTTATTAGACTGTAAAACAAAAATTATGTTATAGAACTTTTCATCACACACAAAAAAAGCGGTTTTAATGGCTTTTAAACTATCACTTACAGTCAAGTGTTTTTTCTTAGAATATAATTTACACCTAAAATGAAGCCTGAAATATTCTAAGTTATTCTTCAGTGACTGATCTGCCATTAAGCCTCTATTCTTGGCTTAGCATGAATGAAATAAGGTTCTTTTAGAGTTTCACCTTTACATGGGAATCCCTGCAATCCTTTCAGAGGCAGATGATCCTGGTCACCATTAAGGTCTCTTTACTGCCCATGATTCTGAGGCAGCACCTCTGGTGCCTCTTTCTCTTATGTATTTTAGTTTGCTGTTTATTTTTTAGTTCATCATGCTCTTTCTTTCCCTTTCTCTCTCATTTGCTTTCTTGTCTTTCTTTCTTCATTTCTGCCTGCCTGCCCACCCACTCTCTTCATCTCTCCCTCTCTCTTTTGATTTAGCCTTTTTAATGAAAGCAGATTATTGGATTCATTTAATTCCTGGTACTGTTAGTTCTATGATACAAGACCTTCCTTTCATCTGTTTAGAGTCCTCAAAATGACCAAAAACTAGTTTCTTAATCTGTTGAAACCTGTTCTGCCATGTTAAATGAGAAACACTTTCCCAGTCTACAACAGAGACAGATTTCTGAAACCTATTCAACGCACAACTTCTTCTCAGAACAGGTCTGTAAGACAAAGGAAGCTAAACAGCAGCTGCATCTCCTTAATATGTCAGTAGGGACTCTCTCAGATAAGCCAAGTGGCTGTAGAAACTACCTCTTGATTGAATTATTTATTTAGTGCTCTGGTTTCCAAAAAACTCACCAGCCAGTCGAAATTCTGTCCTAACTCTAACAAAATGGAATGCAAGGAATGTGTTATATCAAGGCTTGTATATGGTCTGCTTGCTCAGGAGAAGGAAATCTTCCAGCAAAGTAAGGAATCAAAGAAATTTACTAAGACATGTCTAACCAAACTGAAATTTATATCAATACCCACTTCATAAGTGTAAGTCTGTATTCAGTCTGATACCATTTCTCAACTGAGCTCATCTACAACATTTAGTATCCTGGTCTCGCATAGCTTTACATTTTTTGCTATGACAGTGAAGAAACCTGTGCCGTTATCCAGGAGACAATTAGCATAAACAGCAGCAATTAATCTATCATGTCTAACTCAACCCTCAGCAACTCCTGGCACAAATTAAATTACCTGTGGAACCAATATTTGAATCATAATCAGGGTAATAGATAAGGATGGGTTAATTTAAAAGAAATGAGAGAGAGAAACAGACAAGCAGTCTCCATCATCACTGTGGAATACATGTGCTTCCAGTCATATGCAAGGGGAAAAGCAACACTGCCACAGAAATCCATTATCTACACATCCAACCATGGAAGAAGGCATAAGCAAATCTGATCCTTATCGCAACACCTTGACACCTGTCATAGATTTTCCAACCCTGAGAGTGCTTAATTGGTTTGTTTGCTGTATTGAAGAGAAATTCACTTTTTCAGGCTCTTCAAAGGAATACCACAGTCTTCACTTGATTGCTGTCTCTCCTCAAGAAGAGCAGGTTGAGAATCTGAGAAGGAATGTATTACAGCCATTTATAGATCTTTGGTATCATACAGCCCAGGACTCAGCATAGTACTTTCTGATGTGCCTTCATGCTTTTCATTTATACTTATTAGCAGTGGATCTTGGCAACTCTATGGATGATACGTAGAAATTAGCTTCTTCAACAAATACCAGCACAAGAAATGTGCACAGCTGGTTTTACCAGTTCAAATTCATTGTATTTTCAGCGAAGACCACGTGATGAAGGGCTCCGGAGCAAGGGATTGTGCTGAGGAAACTTTTTCCAAGTGGCAGAACAGCCGAGACAGGTGCCCAGGGAGAGAGAGCGTGCCTCCCCCCCTCTCCCCAAGAGCAGGAAGTGCTGAGGCCTGACAAGCGGTGGCTCTGACTCAGCATGGGCAGGGTCGAGAGTGATGGAGGCACCCTGCCCCCTCACAAAAGCAGCCCCTGGGGAGCATGAGCGACCCGGAGAGCAGCGAACAGGATGGGCAAACAGGGCGTGGCACGTCAGCCAGGGCCTGGAGCGGCAGTTTGCATGGCAGTTCTCACACGCAGGGCCCCAAGGCTCAGCTGTCTCCCCGGGTAAATTCAGCCGGTGGTCATCGCTTGCTCAGCTAGTAGCTATGGTCTCCACTCACCTGAAAGCTGTCAGCAGGCTGAATATAGCAACCCAGACAGAGCTCCTGTGTAAACAGGCAGCTGTGCAGGTCTCCGGCTGCAGGGAGTGCCTGAGCCTGTCACTGGTATGAGAGGGCAGCAGGCAGAACACCTGTGTGCGCTGTGACCAGGTAATTGATCTGCTCATCCTGGTGGCAGAGTTCAAAGAGGAGGTAGAAATGTTAAGGAGCATCAGGGAGTGCAAAAGGGAAATAGACTGGTGGAGCCATGCCCTGCCACCCCCGAAACAAGCACAGAGGATAAACGCTCCACAAGAAGCAGAAGATCCCCTCCCCTCTCGCCACCAGGCTGAAGGAGAGGACCTGAGAGACGGGGGGGAATGGAAACAGATCCCTGCTCGGGGTGTCAGGCCAATCCCCTGCCGGCCTCCCTCTCCACCCCAGGTGCCCCCACGCAATAGGTATGAGGCTCTGGAACCGGAGAGGCAGGCAAATGATGAGGCGGACGAAGGCCCACGCACGGGGTTGCCCAGAACTAAGAAGTCAGCCCCACGCATCACGATTTCCTCCATGAAGAAAAAAAGAAGGGTGGTTGCCCTAGGTCATTCCCTTCTGAGGGGAACAGAGGGCCCGATACACCAACCAGACCCATCCCACAGGGAAGTCTGCTGCCTCTCTGGGGCCTGGGTGAGAGATATCACTAGGAAACTCCTTGGTCTGGTATGGCCCTCTGACTATTACTCGCTCTTAGTTGTTAAGGTTGGCAGTGATGAGGTTAGGGACAAAAGCGCACGGGAAACCAAAAGGGGCTTCAGGGCTCTGGGGTGACAGGTTAAGGGATCAGGACCACAAGTAGTGTTCTCCTCTGTCCCTCCAATTGCAGGGGAAGATGAGGGAAGAAACAGGAAGAGTGAACAGATCAATACCTGGCTCCAAGCCTGGTGTCATAGGCAAAATTTGGGATTCTTTGATCATGGGTCAGTTTACATGGCACCAGGCCCGCTGGCAACAGATGGGGAAGAGGATCCTAGCTCAGGAGTTAGCAGGGCTCATTGATAGGGCTTTAAACTAGCCTGGAAGGGGGAAGGGGATAAAACCAGGCTAGCTAGTGAAAAGCCTGGGGGTGGCAACTCAGCTGCTAGTGGGCGGTGTGCTAGCGAGGACCTACACTCTGCTGAGTCAGTGAGGGTACGGAACAGGGAGCTGCGTGGCAGCAACTGTGCGGCTTCATTGGGAGCTCAGCTCAAACACCTTTATGCAAATGCACGTAGCATAGGGAATAAACAAGAGGAGCTAGAGATGTGCACACGTCTGTGGAGCTACGAGATCATTGGCATCACGGAGACGTGGTGGGACAGCTCCTATGACTGGAGTATTGGGAAGGGAGGATACAGGCTCTTTAGGAAAGACAGAGAGAGGAGACGAGGAGGAGGAGTCTCCCTCTACGTCAAAGAGCAGCTGGAGTGCATGGGCCTCCTCCTGGGGATGGATGAGGAGCCAAATGAGAGCTTATGGCTCAGGATTAAAGGCAGGGCATGGACGGGCGACATTACAGTGGGAGTCTGCTACAGGCCACCAGACCAGGACGAGCAAGAAGATGAGGCCCTCTATAGGCAGATAGGAGAAGCCTCACATTCAAAAACCCTGGTCCTCATGGGGGACTTCAACCACCCCAACATCTGTTGGAGGGACAACACAGCAGGGCATAGGCAAGCCTGGAGGTTCCTGGAATGCGATGAGGACAACTTCCCCTTCCAAGTGATAGAGGAGCCCACAAGGAGAGGTGCAATGCTGGACCTTGTTCTCACCAACAAGGAGAGGCTGGTGGGGAATGTGAAGCTCAAGGGCAGCCTTGGCTGCAGTGACCACAAAATGGTGGAGTTTAAGACCCTTAGGGCAGCGAGGCAAGTGTGCAGCAAGCTCTCTACCCTGGACTTCAGGAGAGCAGACTTTGGCCTCCTCAGGGATCTGCTTGGTAGAACACTGTGGGATAAAGCCTGAGAGGGAAGAGGAGCCCAGGAAAGCTGTTCAGCATTCAAGGATCACCTCCTCCAAGCTCAGGAGCGATGCATCCCGACCAAGTGGAAGTCAGGCAGAAACGCCAGGAGGCTGACATGGATGAACAAGGAGCTCCTGGCCAAACTCAAGCAGAAAAGGCCTACAGAGGGTGGAAACAAGGACAGGTAGCTTGGGAGGAATACAGATAAATTGTCCGAGTAGCCAGAGAGCAAGTTAGGAAATCTAAAGTCCTGACAGAATTAAATCTGGCCAAGGATGTCAAAGGGAACAAGAAAGCCTTCTATAGGTGTGTCAGTGATAGAAGGCAGACTAGAGAAAATGTGGGCCCTCTCTGCAAGGAAGCTGGAGACCTGGTTACCAGGGACATGGAGAAAGCTGAGGTGCTGAATGACTATTTTGCCTCAGACTTCGAGAGCAAGTGCTCTAGCCACACCGCCCAAGTTGCAGAAGGCAAAGACGGGGACTGGGAGATGAAGAGCTGCCCACTGTAGGAGAAGACCAGGTTCGAGACTGCCTAAGGAACCTGAAGCTGCACCATGGGGCCTGATGACATGCATCTGCGGGTCCTGAAGGAACTAGCGGATGAAGTTGCCAAACAACTCTCAATCATATTTCAGAGGTTGTGGCGGTCTGGGAAGGTCCCCACCAACCAGAGAAGGGGCAATGTTGCGTTAATTTGGCAGAAAATAAACCTCCTTGCATTCTAACTCTCTTCACGGGAGTGAGAGGCTAGGTGCAGCTAGGTTTAAATTCTGAATGATATCCAATTTCCCACCACCAGTCCAGTCGCGTTTAATATGTATATTAAGATACCACGATTCTGGATACACTAATAGCAGTCTGCACCTTCAGTCCAGTCGTGCTCATGAACTAGAATGGCTGCGTTTGGTCTCGTTCAGTGAGAAATTGTGACCACTGGTTACTTAAACAGTGCAGTTTTATTTGTGCAACAGGTATATAGGTTTTTTGAATTGCCGGTGATAGTGACTGTCTGCAAGAAAGCACGTGCAAATATGAAACTCGTGAAAAAGTTATAAATAATACAGCCTGGCTATAGACATTAGGGAGTAACTCTCTAGAGAGATTTCTAAGATTCCTGAGAAAAGCGCTTAGTTTAAGTCTCACCCAAGGCATCCCAAGGGGGGGAGAAGCAAGGCTCAGCCCGTCGGCCAATCCCGACTGTCAGAGGCAGTCTGAGGTGGATTTTCCTGACTTGCTCACGGTGTTATCTTCTTCTCCTCCAAAAATCCACGGTGTTATCTTCTCCGAAAATCCCCTATTTCCCTGGCTATTTTTATATTCTTTCTACATTTAAGGTGGAGTTTGAGTGACTGTGCTCATACATACCTTTTATCACGATTGGTGTAAAAATCTCTCGCTTCACGTTTAAAGGTATAGTTTACAAAAAATCGAGGGTGCAGACTCGAAGAAGAGTGGTCGCACCACGGAGGCAGGTAGCCTTTGGGATGGAGGTGTGTTTTGGTATTAAAATGATATTAAAATCAGCAAAGTTCAGGAGAGGATAGCACTTTGGCAAGGTTTCGAAAACCTGTTGGCTCAGGGGGCCAGGTGAGCTGCTTATCAGTTCTAGAGGACCATTTCTTCCCACTTTATCATCACGGAGCATGGCCACGGAATCTTCACTCCGCTCCATCCTCTATGGTATGTTGCAGGGAGTTGCTGTGTTAGTGGATTCCTTGCATGCCTGCTGCAGCTGTGTCCCATCCTCAGAGCTCCTTTTGATTTTATGCTTTTCCTCAATGGGTGAACACTGCTATGTTTTTCATATAAACCTTAATTTTCAGATGTAAAATCTTAATTTTACTAATAATTCCACAGGTAACATCACCCCCATTTTTAAAAAGGGAAAAAAGGAAGACCCGGTGAATTACAGGCCAGCCTCACCTCTGTGCCTGGCAAGATAATGGAGCAGATCCTCCTCCAAACCATGCTAAGGCACATGGATAACAAGGAGGTGATCGGGGACAGCCAACATGGCTTCACCCAGGGCAAATCATGCCTGACCAACTTGGTATCCTTCTATGGTGGGGTTACAGCATTGGTGGACAAAGGACGGGCAACTGACATCATCTGCCTGGACTTGTACAAGGCATTCGACACTGTCCCGCGTTATGTCCTTGTCTCTAAATTGGAAGGACATGGATTTGACAGATGGACCACTCATTGGGTAAGGAACTGGCTCGATGGACGCAACACAAAGAGTTACAGTCAACGGCTTGATGTCCAGGTGGAGACCAGTGATGAGTGGTGTGCCTCGGGGGTTGGTACTGGGGCTGGTGTTGTTTCATACCTTTCTCAGCAACATGAACAGTGGGACTGAGTGCACCCTCAGCAAGTTTGCCGATGACACCAAGCTGTGTGGTGTGGTTGACACTCTGGGGGGAAGAGATGCCATTCAGAGGGATCTTGACAGGCTGGAGAGGTGGGCCTGTGTGAACTGCATGAAGTTCAACGAGGCCAAGGGCAAGGTCCTGCACGTGGGTCGGGGCAATCCCAAACACAAGTAGAGGCTGGACGGTGAATGGCTCGAGATCAGCCCTGAGGAGAAGGACTTGGGGATACTGGTGGACGAGCAGGTCAACGTGAGCCGGCAATGTGCGCTTGCAGCCAGAAAGCGAACTGTATCCTGGGCTGCATCAAGAGAAGCATGGCCAGCAGGTCGAGGGAGGAGATTCTGCCCCTTTACTCTGCTCTCGTGAGATCCACCCGGAGTACTGCATTCAGCTCTGGAGCCCCCAACATAAGAAAGACATGGCTGTGTTGGAGCGGGTCCGGAGGAGGGCCACAAAGATGATCAGAGGGCTGGACTACCTCTCCTACGAGGACAGGCTGAGAGAGTTGGGGCTGTTCAGCCTGGAGAAGAGAAGGCTCCGGGGTCACCTTCTAGCAGCCTTCCAGTATCTGAAGGGGCCTACAGGAAGGATGGAGAGGGACTTTTCACAAAGGTGTGTAGTGATAGGACAAAGGGGAATGACTGTAAACTAAAAGAGGGCAGATTTAGATTAGATATTAGGAAGAAATTCTTCACCATGAGGGTGGTGAAACACTGGAACAGCTTGCCCAGAGAAGCTATGGATGCCCCTTCCCTGGCAGTGTTCAAGGCCAGGTTGGATGGAGCTCTGAGCTACCTGGTCTAGTGGAAGATGTCCCTGCTCATGGCAGGGGTGTTGGAACCAGATGATCCTTAAGGTCCCTTCCAATCCTTACCTTTCTATGAATCTGTGATTCTATGAAATTTGATGTTGGAAAGAGTGCAAGATATGCTTAGAAGCTGTGAGCTCTTTTCTCTTGAGTATTTCAAATCAACACTTTTTCTACACGTTCCCATCAAAGATTCTGAGCTGAAATCTTGTGTGAGTGGAGAAAAGAGTCTACATTTCCGTACAGGCACTTAGGTGACTATTTAGTTGATACATGTTCTTTCACACTCGGGAATATTTCTTCTTCCTTTGGACATTAGACCAGAAATGTACATTTCCATTTATGCTCACAATCCCCAGGCTGCTGAGAATGTTGAAATCAAATTCAGCATATATCATCACAGCATTATGACTCTAATATTCTTGATGCTTAGACCTGATGAAGCTGTTGTTACAGAAAGCAGTCTTTCCAGTGGATTTTGCTCACTTACTGCCTCAGAACGATGGCCAGGTGGCTTCCAAGGAGACACCTGCTTTGAAGCTATTTGTACTATTTATTTGCAGAAAAAACAAACACAACCCCCCCCAAACAAAACCTTCAGTAATAGAGAATTAACAGGTCTTTGGGATACATTGCATTACCCATCACCTCTGCAACCAACACCATCACCAGTTTCTGAGCATGGCAGTCAGTGGCAGTGAGTCTAGATTACATATGGCTGTGATTTCACTGAGCCACTTTCTGATGCAAGCTGTCTGGGATTACCTTTCCTGACTGTGATGAAATTTCTAAAATGGATTCTCATAGTTTGCTACCATTCAGACAATATCTTTTTTCCTGAGGAAATCATTTCAATTTCAATAGTGCTACTATTGGCCCACACAAACCTTCTTTTGCTATGATAACAGCATTCTTAAGGGCAGGTATATGAGCCTAAAAATTATCAGAAACCTTTTGGTTACTTAAAAAATCTTCTGTTATTACCCTGAATTTCTTCTGTATCAGCCTTTTATGTTGACAAGTTTCTGAATCCTCTCTTTCAACATTTTGATGCTCATGACATGCATAGTTCTGACCTAACCGTGTAACAGTCCTTTCACTCAAGATGGCAGAAATAAGCAGAAAAATGTTCTGACCTGGTAAGTAATTTGAACCACAGAAGTGAGCACATAGATTTTGGTATGTAACTGTTGTTAACAGTACCACATATGTTCATTCTTGAAAATAGCAACGTGATTATATTTCTACTACTCCATTAGCATTCTAATACACCTGCAAAATTTTTCCTTTGTAAAGATGTTCAGAAATCTATCGGCGAGTTAGAAGACCTCTTCCAAAAGTTTGGATTAAACATTTACAAATCAGCCACTATTCAAAAAATGGTCTAGACTTTTGTTGCATTACCACTTCTGGTTTGTAATTTATCTGATATAATGATACTTAGTTTAGGGGTGAGCATCATGGGACAACAGTTTCCATTTGGAAAAAAATCCCAAATATATTTCATGGTAAATATTTTCTTTAGTTTTATATTTAGTACATCTGTCCTATTGTAAAGATACAGCTGAAGGGAATCTAAGCCTAATGAACACTAATTTGCACTGGGAATTGAGACTACTTCAAACCTATGGAACGTCAAACTTTGCAGACTTTTTTTTTTTTCTTATTTTGTCATAGCTACTTATCATTACTTGGTCCAAATATTTAAACAACTGCAAATCTTCTGACTCTGACTTTTTCCTTCCAAACTTAGAGTGCACCTATAGATTCACAGACTGGTGTTCAGGTGTGATTTCTGATCCAAAACCATTAACTTCAACGGCCTTTGGATCAGAACCTTATAGATCTTGTTTTCAATATCCTTTTTCCAGTAATATGTACTGCATAATTAAGTGCCATCTTAAAACTGAACCCTGCATCCTCTGCTCATTATTCCTTTCCAATTTAATATGTTTCCATGCATGGCTACATTTTGTCTATTGGTCTTTATCCCGTTTTCTGTTTAGTACCTTGTCTTATCTGTGAGTCTTACCTAGTTAGCAATCTCTGATGTGGAACCCTGCCAAAAGCTTCTTGAAAATCCAAGTGTATTATATCTAAAAAAATGCAATTATCTGTCATGTCAGTGTTATCTTCAAAGAATTCTATCAGGTTATTTAAGCATGACCTTCCTTGGCTGAAGCTATTCTGGCCACTTGTAATGAATTATACACGGCTGGTTTTGGCTGGGGTAATTTTCTTCGTGGTCATTAGTATGTGGCTATGTTTTTGATATGTGCTGAAAACAGTGTATGTAATACAGGGATGTTTTAATTACTGTAGAGCAGTGGAAACACAGAGTCAAGGCCTTTTCTGCTTCTCACACCACCCCACCAGTGAGTAGCGGGTGCACTAGAAGTTGGGAGGGGACACAACTGGGACAGCTGACTCCAGCTGACCAAAGGGATATTCCATACCATATAACATCATGCTCAGCATATAAAGCTGGGGGAAGAAGAAGGAACAGCGGGACATTGGGAGTGGTGGCATTTGTCTTCCCACGTAACCATCATGCATAATGGAGCCTTGCTTTCCTGGACATGGCTGAGCACCTGCCTAATGATGGGAAGCAGTGAATGAAGTCCTTATTGTTCTTTACTTGCATGCACAGCTTCCCCTTTACTTTTAAAACTCTCTTTACCTCTACCCACGAGTTTTCTCATTTTTACCCTTCTGATTCTCTCCTCCATTTCACCTGGGGGGAGTGAGCGAGTGATTGTCTGGTGCTTAGTTGCTGGCTGCAGTTAAACCACAACATATATTTTAGCTGATATTCTACTGATCTCTATCAAGATTTTTTCCCCAAAACCCATGTTAAACTATGTGGCCTACGCATTCTTGTTTTATCTCTTAAGATTCTTTTTTCTAATAACGGACTTACACTTGTCATTTCTTGGTCCTCAGAAATCTCTTTCGTATCTAGTCAACTTTTAAAACATACCATTTAAAATGTCACAGACACCTTACTTTGTTCTTTCATGAAATACATTTGTATGTGAAAGACATCCAAATCTGTGGGTAGCTTTGATATCTGTTGACTGTGTTATTACAGAAGAATTCAGAAAAACACTATGTTAGTAACTACACAAACATCAGCATGAAGTAAACATTTACAACTTATCTAAATGAGCAAGGAAGATTTGGGAGGAGGGAGAAAGGATATCCAAGTCAGATTACATCTGTCATAGATAAGCAACAGATCTGGGGATTCTCTCATGCCTGGCAATTAGTTCTAATCAGCTATAACCCTCCCATATCCATATTTTTTTTTAGTTACTGTCTTTATTTGCTTTAGCTCCTCTCCGAAAAAATAATCTTTGCTTAAATAGCTTTTTGCCCTTTTAGCGTATAAGCTCCCAGTCTATAACTGTGTACTTATTCTGCCATTTCTTTATCCCCATAACATTCACTGGCATTATGTTAAGAGTCTGGATTATTTTGTATTTTAACTATCTTGGCTGCAGTGGATAGTTAGAAATTCCATTCTCATTGAAAATTTTTTTCCCTATAAAAGAAAATTTGGACTGGATAAAAATTGGCACAAGATATTTTCACCTGTCCCATTGAATATATTTGAGATTTTATTTTTCTAATATACTGGCAATTAATCTCAAGCTTTATTCAGTGAATATTCAAGCATAGCCCAGCAGAAGAAAGTGAAAAAGCCATGGGGGAAAAAAAATCACATTTTTCCAGGTCAGTGTAGACTTTGCCATTGAGCTGTTCCAACAGGAATTTTTCTTTATGCTTTTTATATGATAAATTCCATTCTGGATCTTACAAACTTTGCCTTCTAAAATGTTATGTCAAAGATAGTACATAATCTTTCTTCCTATTTTTTTTCCAAACCATTAATAAATGGTCTGAGAAACAGAAAAGGTTTCTGTGGCTGAAGAAAAGAAGAAAATTCAGGAAACTGAGTTCATTCCTTAGAGAAGTTGGAGCTGCAGAAATCAGCAGTTTTAGAGATGTTTCCACCTTTAAATAAGCTGGAAAAAGTGTGGTATCATCAAAAGATTATCAAATTCTACAAAGCTTATGAGGAAACTCAATGAGGCAGATCTAACTCTGTCTAGTAAAATCTGTGACCTAGCAGTGTCCGAGTAGATTCAGAGGCTCCACCAGCTCTGAACCTGAAACTGCAGCAGTAAGATGAGAAAGTAATAAGGAGGATTGGACCTGATAGCTAGTTTCACTAGATGTGTTTTGAATAAGAGAAGCATTGGTAAAATCCAGTCTGGTAGCCATTAAAGCCAAAGACAATAACTGAAAAGGATTCATGAAAGTCATGAATACATGCAATATGAAACTAGGAGGTGGGGTTGTGCAGAAGAGAAAGAGTCAAACAAAAATTTTAACAACTGCGAAAGAGCAGTATAGAGTTTCCAGCACAGAGTACCTCTTCGATGACAGGTTTCTCCAAAACTGGACTCAAAAAGGCAACAGAATCCTTATGACTCAACTGTGAGAAAATGTATACGACAATACAGTGACAGTGTTGTTAAAAAGACAAATTCTCAACACACTGTTATACACTAAAGACAGAGAAGGCCTTGTTTAGTAAGACAGAGAAATTGTTCTTTCCATGAAACAGGAAAAAGGAATCAAGAGACCAGGAGGTCTACTTGAACATAGGCTAGGTATGTGTTTGAGCTGTGCCCGACTCAAAATGGGGCACTCCACAGGTCCTGACCATTGCACTTTTGCTCACAGTCACTCTGTGAACATTGCAGAGTTACTGAAATTCATACACAGGAAGGAAAATGCAATGGATTTGCCAAATTATGGTCACAGATAAGAGCTAGAACATAGCACTATTGCAGTGCAACAAAGGTCTGAGTTGAGGTTTTAAAAACAAACAGCATCGTATCCAAAACAGACAAAGCCATTCAAACTTCTGTGGGTATCTCCTGAGATCAATATGTTTCATGCAGTGGAAGCCGGGGTCCCTGAGGGAATCACAGTGTAGTAACTGTTAGCAATTGTTGACTATTTAACAGAAACCCTTGCCTGGAAATAATCAACTGTAAAAGAGAGAGCAGAGAAGCCTGCTTGGTGACAAGTAGTCTTAAAAGTAAATGTTTTCTTGGCATTATTAACAAGGAAAGATAAGTTGACTACCTGTTCTCTTAGCAAGAAATCCTACTAAGGCCATATGAAGTAGATACCTCAGTGTTTCAGTGAACAATTTTTGACAGTCAGAAAATTTCAGTTCAGCACCTTGCTTTTTTTGTATGACTTTAAAGGTGTTGTAGTCATTTGATTAATTACAGACATACGTGTCTCTCTTTGCTGCTGATGGCTGTATTTTGTATGCTCTGACATCCAGATTTTAATGTATAAATAAGTAGACTTTGAATGTCATTTGCACCATCTGTAATCTCACTGTCTATTCTTCCTTCTCTTAGAGTGCAATAATTCAGTGTTTGATATTACAGAGATTCAGGTTAATGCCACAAGAAGTGCAAGGTTTAAGAGATATTTTACTGCTAATTTTTTTTCTGCTCTGTACATCTTGCAGCCTTTACTATCTAAATAGTGAGCTGTTCCCACACAGAGAAGTGGGCAGTTGTTACAAAGATGATGCTATTTTGACATCTATGGAAATATCCTTCAATGCTCTTTGGAGGAAAGGGAAAAAAGAATCTGTTTCCTCAATGTTTCTTCACATTTACAAGGTTGTTATAGTTTGTTTCATTGCCAGCTGAATTCTTGAGCTTCTATATGGCAGATCTAGATGTTTTAAACTCTTTAATTTTTTAGTAGGCCCAGTTATCAAATTATTTTTCATGAGATAAGCAGTATGAATCACACAACACATTAAACAGAATGGGACAAAATAAAAAAAGATAGTACATTGTCTATTCCACAAAGAAAATATACATACAAAATCATCCTGTTGTCTGTTCAAATGTAATGGCACCATCATCACCATCACCTAGATATTCAACCCAACTCAGCCTTATATGATTTCCTTAAGTTCTTCTAAATGTTCCTGGTCAAGTCAGTTTTCATGGTAATAAAATCTTCTTTTGAATGCCAGTACTTTAAACAGTTACGCCATTTATTCCATAATAAATTGTTTCTTGGAAAATGCTATTTACAAGCTGAGTTTCTTTGCTTTGGGCTGACTGCCACCTCATTTTGACTTGCTTCATAGGACTCTGTATTTAAATATGGCTATAAATTGGTATAAATCTCCTGTAAGATTCTCCTACAGCTTTCCACCCAGAAATACAATCTATTTGCCCTCTTCAGCTTCTGAGAAACAGCACACCACTCAAATACTCATAGAATGTGTCTTTCATTCAAGAGAGATAATTAGTTTCAGTTACTTAAACCGAGCAACTATTTACCTTCAAAGAGGATATTATATTTGCCTAATTGCATTTAAGTGCTAAACACTGTAAAGGATAGTGTTTCCTGAGAATGGCATTTTTTGGGGTCTTTCCTAGTAGAAGGCTAGCTGCCTGTTACAAGGGTCAATAGAAAGCTACAGACAATTTGAGTAATGGATGAAAATTCACAGATCACCGAGCACAGATACATTTTTTCCCAAAAGACCCACAGTGAATCTTTCCCATAAAATTCATATCCTTATCACACACAAGAAGTAAGCATGAAAGGTAAATTGTTGACTTTCTTCTGTGTTATGAAACAATCAAGCTTGAGCTGAGCTAAGCGAGAAAGATGCTAGTCTGCAGATTTCTGCAGCAGACCTACTGAGACATGAACCCCACTAGGCTTTTTTGGTTTGTTTTTTTTTGTGTGTGTGTGTATGTTTCCCTGTCCTAATTAAAGAGCCTTTTCCACTAGCTTTTTCCAGCAAGACGTTCACAGTGCAAATGCCATGGTTTCATTCCAGTCAGAATAGAGACACGCTACACAACTTTGCCTTTAATTTTTGGCTAAACAAACAGGCAAACAAACAGTAGATGAAACTAACGGAGGATTTAATTATATCTATCCATCAAGCTTTAAATTTGCTTCCTTTCAGAATAACAGGCACTGTCTTTAAATCCAAAAGGACTGATGGCAAGATACCAAGTTTAAAATTCTCCCACTGTCATAGGCTGTTTTACTAATTATCCAGATTCCAAGGCAATCATACAACTGTAATCATTCACCTCACGCCCAGAAACATAAGTCTTGTTCTTTTGATGAATATTTATAAGACAGTGTAAAGCAGTCTACTTTCTTTTCCCTTCAGGCAAGACAATTTGGAGTTCATCAATATGTATTACCAAGGACTTTTATAAAAGGCACTTCAAAGGAAATTCATCAGGCATTCCTTTTGTCTTGATTTCTGTTAGACTGATACTCCCTTTTGACAAGTATCAATAAATTATCCTCTGATGGCTAGAAACTTGATGTCTTATTCAGAAATTTCCTCACACAACAAAGTCTGGTCCTTAAGTTTCCGATGAAATTTTTAACATCTAGCTTCTAATTTAAGGATAAAGGAGGACAGAGGAAGCAAATGAAGGACAAAATAATCAATGTATTTATACAGTGGTTCTGTGGCATATTTTGCTTTCATGGGTTACAGGAATTTGCCAGTTAAGACTTTCCATGACCTGCATTCCTTGTTACTTTTTTCCATTTGACTTTTGACCATATTTGGGATTCCTTAAAAGAAAAATTTAGACTCTTAGTCCCCAGTGCTCATACTGAACAATACACAAATTAAAACCAGATTAATGCAGATACATAGTGTTGAATGATAGAATGTCTCAGTCCCAGTTGGTTATTACTTTTCGTCCTTTGGATGATAGCACAAAGGCTCATGTTTCTGGGAAAGGAGGGTGGGATCTTAACGTGGAATAGAAAAAAAATGCTTTCCTTATTAACATGCAATAAAAAATACTTTAATATTACCTATTGTTTCCTTTCCCCATTTAAAATTAGATATAACTTTTGTGATTATTTATTTATTTATTTTGCCAGATATGTAGGCACAAGCACTTTGTATCATGGAACACACAAAAATGTGTAAACTAGTACGTGATGATAACAGAAGTACCTTTCTGTGCAGCAATGGGGAAAATAATGGGGAAAGACATCATAGTTTAACATTATCCTGTTTTATTTTTTTAAATAAGAATTGGAATTATCGTAAGAATACTTTACAGATATGTTCATGCAAAGTGCAATTTTAGCTTTAAATGTAAGGCAGGCTTTTCCACAAGTAAAAGTGAACTCTCCAGTCATGTTGCACCGTAATGAGCCCACATACCATGATCAGGCTAGTCTCAGTTCCTTGGCAGCAGAAGCAGCAGCCTGAAGGGCTGGCCATTTTGGCCTGTAGTAAAGAGCACATAGCAAATGCCCACTCGTTCTGCCATGCCTGGAGCTATGCTTGTATCATTAATGTAATGTTTATGAAATATGATTTCTTGTCAAAACACAATCTGCAAACTGAGGGTCTAGTTTGTGTGGGCACTGAGGGAGGTGAGGGGCGACGGTCTTTGTTCTGCTTCTGAAAAACATACATTGTGATGAGCACTTAAAAAGCTTGTGTCTTTTTACAAAAAGTTGTGAAGGAACCTGGGGAAAAATAGTTCTTCTCTATGGCTGTTGACCATAAACGTGCAGTAAAATTAACTTGGGTACTGACAAAGATTAATCTGTTATTTAGACTGAATTTATCTGGATCAAGCTGTAAACTGCACAAGGGACTTTCTGAACTCTTCCTCCAAAACAGACCTGAAAAATGAGCTAATTTTCCCTTGACAATAGAGATTTACAATACAAAAAGGCACAGACAGTAAAAGACTTGAGGAAGGAACTGCGCAGAGCGGCAAGTATATGGAGATGCCCTGAAAAAGAACTGAGAGACATTTCATCACTGGATTTGAGTTCTGCTTAAAATTTTCTTTATATCTTCTGAGGGTACAGAGATTCCTTGTAAATCTACAGTAGGTAATAAGAAACTTCAGTAACTGAAGTGAAAAAAAAAAAATTACAGAAAGTATTTCTGTCATGAGTAATATTATATGAGGTAGAATTAACTTCTGTGTATTCAGAAAGTAACTTGATAGAAGAAGGTAATAGAAACTCTAATGGCTGATACTTATCAATTCCATAGTACTTAAACTGAAAATAGCAACATTCCATGGCACATGAACAAGGTTTACTATCCCAAATTGGCAAGCTGCTGTGCCTTGATCTCAGCTAAATTGGATTGTTTACTAATGGAAATAGGGGAAAATTAATTTTCTCTGTCTTTCTCTGAAAAAAAAGCCCCCTTATTTTCATTATAAATACATCCTTTGTGCCACATGAAGTGCTCAATGTTTAGATTTGAAAAGCTGGTTATTGTGGACATCTAATTAGAATAACTCACTGTCTAAATTATTGCACTTAATATGTTACTCTGAATAAATATTTAATATGCTACCTCAGGTGTTCCTGTCTTAGAATTTTGATACCTATTTCCTAATTACAGCAGAGCAGTTGTAATACTGAAGCTTATGTCACATCCAGTAGAATTTCTAAGAACTTCAACACGCATTTTAAAATATTCATGCAAGGTTAAACTGTCAAGACTTGTGAAAATTCAGGATGAAAATAGGTAACTATAGCCTGTGCTACTTCTGTTAAATAAGTGCATACTAATAGATCAGTGAAAATTCCCTAGGGTTCAGTTTATGACAGGCAACATTTCTTTCAAGCCTCGACTAGAAAAAAATACCAAAACCAAGCAATGCAAGGAGGGGAATGACATATGACAGTCAGCCTCCTGGGATATTATCGTCCTGAACTTCTGAGGCTCCTGGCGTCGTGTTTTCAATTCATTGCAAAGTGTTAAGGTCAGCAGCAAAAAACAGCATCCTTGAGTGACCCTTGAATGAAAACACGTATGAAGTCTTACATCTTGGAGCTCTTTTTCTCATGTAATTCTCTGTCTTGCCTGCTCTTTCTTTGGCATCATGATTTTTACAATCGATTTGACATACTCAGATTCAGACGCCAGTGCAGAAGATTTGTTTCCTCCTCGGTCTTCTTCCTCCTGGTCTACCATGACCAGGTAGGACATGTTTCAGTGCTTGACCCCAGGAGCTGTACCACTCCATCCAGAGGAAAACTTTAAACCTAGCTTGGCAGTGTCAGATATTTCTACTTAATGAAATATTTTGGGTTGTGAATACTTTTTTTTTTGCAGTGACACAATTCTGAGCCTGATGGAGTAGGGCTCGAGGGTTATGTTCACTTGTTGTTTTCCTTTGATGGGTTTATATGCTTGCTGTGTAAATGGATTGCAACGTCAAGGCTTTGACTCTACCTTCTTTATCCACCATGTATGGATCTGGGGTGTGTACCCGAGCCCTGGCAGGTGAGCACAAAAAACTTGGATGCGATGATGCTCAACAGAGCTATCCTTGCAACCTTTTGTGAATTTGAGCTGAGTGTTTTATAAAGATGCCTGCAACAGAAAGAAAAGGACTGAGAAGGAAGCAGTATTTATAACATGACTAAATCAATCCCAAGTTAAAGATGAAAGCTTATTTACTAAATTGATAAAAGTCTTGTCCTGTTTTTAGGACTTCCAGTAAAGTTCACTCCAGCTGGTATAAATACCTTCCCCACCAAACAAAGAAGTTGAATAAGACCTGGCTGCCATCACAGCTCTAAAACCACTTTCATGTGAAAGTTTGTAAAACATATAATCCCAGTGCATATGGCTATCAGTTTGTTGATTTTCGCACTTGAGAATATACACTTAATGGTATGCAAGGACAAGAGGGTCGCTGGGTCAAATGCCCTGTTAAAAAAAGTGTCAGGGTGTCTTTTGAAGATCTGCAGATAGTAAATGTAAATAGATGTCCTAAATTTAAGCTTAAGTGATAAATAATACTCCCTCATTAACCATGTTCTGTTGCCCAAGGTGAACATAGAAGAAAACAAAATTAAAAATATCACAATTTGAAAAATAATTAGGGTAGAATTCCATCATTCTATTCCAAAGGTTTTGTATTTGCTTTTCCTTTTTACATTATATTTTAGAGCCTCTGCGTCAACAGCTTGCACATCTGCAAAAGAAATACGGGAGAAGACAAATGGGTGACTGATTTCACACCACTTTTCCTCCCATTGGAATAGTTAAAAACTCACTAAATTCAAACTACCTGATGTAGGTGACATACTGAATATCATGGCACTTCTATGTATCAACTTTGAAAGGTGTACAGTGACTTTTGTTAGACATGAAGACAAGAAAGAAGGTCTTCTGAACTGTTTTGCTTGCAAAATGAGACATTTTCAGATTTAAGTCTAAGGCTTTTTTGTATTAGTCAAAATAAAGAACACAAAGCATGCGAACCTGTGAGAGTGAGTGGGTGTAGCAATCTGTGATAGGAAGAGAAAGAGGCTCCGTTTCTATGTTGGAAATTGTGCCTTCAAAGCCTTCAGAGTAATTTCTGCAAAATATATTAAAGTCTTCTTTCACCATATTATAAAAGTTTGGACAGGAGTGTTCCCATCAACTCTCTAAACCATCAGACTGTGATGTCTGTCCTCTGTCAGGACTCTCCCAGACGCCAGTAATATAATGAACTAGTACTTCATTACTAATAAATACTACTGTTGGAGAGCTATTCCCTTCCCCTTTGCAAGATAGAGAGATCTGCTGTGTTCTCGTCTACACAGTGATGAGTTTTCTCCTCAGAAATGGGAAGAATGTCTGTCTCTCAGGGGGACATTTTGCTCCGTGACGAAGGATTATGAATTTCAGATTTTAGCCATATGATTCCAAGATTCAAAATACACATATATCTGCTAAAATAAAAAAGAAGCAGATCATAGGTTCGTTTTTTACATTTTGTAGCACATATAATATTTTCAAGATCATGGGTACCTGGTGGGCCAGCATGACGTATACAGAATGAACCGCTCTGAGCACTATAGTCTCATAGAGGAACAGATGGAGATATTCAGGACATTGGAAAAACTATAATACGCATATTTGCACTTCCATATTTAATGGTAGAAAACATGGCAGAAAATTAACTGACACAACAGGTTGACAGCGTTTTCGCTATCTTTCATCAGCTAGTCTCTGTTTATTCTTATCATCATGTTTGCATATTTCTTGAGCTCATTTGAATAGAGTCAGGATATTTTAATGCTCTTACTGTTGGTCACAAAACAACAGAATTATGTAAAGGGACAAAGGGACTGTAGCACCTCGTATATGAGGAAAAGCTGAGAGTCTTGGGACTGTTTAGCTTGGAGAAGAGAAGGCTCAGGGGCATCTTATCAATGTACAGAAATACCTGAAAGGAACGTGCAAAGAAGACAGAGCCAGGCTCTTTTCTTCTGTGCCCAGTGACAGGACAAGAGGCAGTGGGCACAAACTGAAACACAGGTTCCTTTTGAACATCTGCAAAAAACTTTTTTACTGTGAGGTGACAGAGAACTGGCAGTGGCTGCCCAGAGAGGTTGTAGAGTCTCCACCCTCAGACATATTAAAAAAACCAAGTCTAAGCACAGGCCTGGGCGGCTGGGTCTAGGTGGCCCTGCTTGAGCAGTGGGGTTGGACCAGATGACCTCCAGAGGTCTGTTCCAACCTCAACCGTTCTGTGTTTCTGTGAGTCCGTGAAGGAAAATACATAAGAAATCAAATAAACAAATGCAGCTTTAGAATTGAAGGCTTTCTGTACTATTGTTAAATGTTTGTGAAACTGACATGGAAGGTTTTGTGTCACATGAGCAGTCAAGACCAAGAAGAACTAGTCTTTACTACATTCGATACTTCAGAGCAATTTTAACTCACGGGTTTGTGTGTGTAAAATACAATGCAGTATCCACGTGGAAAGGAGTTGGCATGCTCAACACAAAAAAGTTATGTAAGACTTCAAGAAGACAAAAGTAGAAAACCATTCTATGAAGTATTAGATACTTTTATTTCTCTAGGATCTACAGATCTCAAGGAAGGAGCCCCAAAGCTATATTCTGCTGTACAATGTTTCATTAAATTTATTTTTTATATTACAGTTATAGATATTGTTAGAATTCCCTAACATCTCATTAAGCAATGGTCATCATCTGTTTGTTTCTTCCTCTGCAGTATTCTCTTTCAGTTGAGTTTACATGCTTGGTTTGCTTTTCATTTTTTTAAGTCCTCCATCCTCCCCAATTCACATAGACATATATCTAGGATACAATATCAGAAGACTAACAGTCAAAGAAATATGCCTTGCATGTGCAACAGATGATGAGATCTGCAGTGCCCCCCTGGTTATTTAGAGAGCTTATTCTACTATATAAAACCAGCATATAGGAAAGTTTTGTTTGCCATAAGAGCTGCCCCTTTTGCCCTAGCTGCTGCATCAGTAAAGCAGCTTTGTACATCATGACCTTTCCTTTTGTGCTCCAGTAGGAGCTGTAGATATTTTAAATCCTGAACTGCAGTGTGGGTTAGGGAGCTGAATAGAGAGAGAAAACTTATCTGTCATCTGTCATGCTGTTGAAAAGACAAGCTGTAGTATTCTTTACTAGTGGTTGCCCAGCTCAGAGTTTAGCCAAGGGAAGAATAAATGACAAGCTCAACTTCTGAGTCTGTTAGGATGGGACAGAGTTTCCCAAGGAACTGGAGAGGTGATCTGTTGTTATCAGCAGCTACTGCTGTAGTTGTGGTGTTTGGACTCAGCTGTTACAAGGATATCTAAATTTATGATCTGATATAAGATAATACAGAAAATAATGTGAATAAATATTCAAAATAGAATAATATGTAATTTAGCATATATGACTAAGCAAAAGCATATGTTATGGTAATTATAGGAAGTCAAATAGGAAGACAGATCAAAGATTAGATGATTCAGAAAAAAGAAAGAAGCCGAGTTTGCCACAAGATTTTAGAAATTCAAATTACTTGAAAAAAAGCCTATCAATTTCTAATGACACTCCACAGTGTCCTTCACAGTGTTGTGATCTTACCATGCTTGAGATTGTTGTGCTGGTACACATGTAGCTGCATGAATTGCAGCTAGGTTATGTGCCATCTACAGACTGCATGCAAATACAACCCACAACAAACATTTAACTCTTTAACAGTCTACGTTAAATATACTGATCATTTAACGACCTCCAAGAAGGGAAATATCTTGAGAGCCTGCCTTCATATTACTTTTGACATTACTAGAAGGCTTGCTGACACTCAGAGTAAGAATCTGCAGTTCAGTGAATGCATCAACACACAAATCCACAATATCAGTGAAGCATACCACGATTAGCAGCACAGGACAGAGTTACTGCTATGTAAGCTGTGAATCAGTTCTGAAAACTGTAGCAGAGCCAAAGAAATCCTTGCTTCCTTCATGTCCATGGTCTAGTTATACTTTGTACTTACCCAAAATAGCTTTTTGTTTCTTAATGAATTTGAACATCAAATGCCTTTCTATATCTTTTTGAAAATGGTTGAAAAAAAAAAAAAGATATCAGAAAAGCATTTGAGCTTTTCATACATAGATTATGAAGTTTCAAAGTATAGCAAGACAGAGGTCTAATACACTGTGACCAGTGTGAAGTGGAGTTACAGGTGGAAAGCCGTAACGCTACTGACTGTCAAGCTTTTATTTTTTGCCTCTGACATTTTACATCTGTAAAGAAAGGAAGATAGATGGATTACAGTAAGCTACCCCTACCTCCCCCTAAAAAAAAAAAAGGTGTTGGTATTCTTTAAGAGCTTTCTCCTGAGATTATGTAGACATCTGCCCTTTTAAAATTTTATTCAGTGAGGATTTTTGTACTCTTAATCAAGCGGTTATGGCAAGTAATATGTCACCTCCCTCTGACCTGCAGATCAAAGGTATTGCGAAGCCTGTCTTTAAAATTCGCATTTATAACATCCTATTTTGTGTACTCTGACTAGATCCACATGTAAAAAGACTCTAGATATGTGTTTCCAAGCAGATTAGCCATCATCTATTTTTTTTAGGGAGCTTTAGAAACAACTTCTTAGAATGTGCAGTATATGTTCTTTCCCTGACTTTCACCTTGCCTTCTGCATATACACAACTTTTTGTGCTCTTATTGGATATTTTTGGGCCTGTTATGTTTTCCTGTACGGAACAGGAATGCAGTTAAATTTATCCTGTCACTGAGTAAAATTACCTTCTTAACTTTTTTATCCTTTGGACCTATAGCAATTAGCAGTAACGGTATAAAATAAGTAGATCCATGTATTTACTTAAAACTAAGAATAAAGCAAAGTTACTGTTACCCTAAATTGTACATTCTTTTATTCTTGAGGGGTTTTAATAAGGTTTGTCTGTTTTTTTTAACTTTTTTTTATCATAGTTATATCAGGCAGACCCTAGGACCTTGAAAATATAGTTCAGCTTTCTGAAAAGGAAAATTACTATGTGATATACCTGGTGTATTAATTATACACTAGTCCAATGATTGATTAGACTGTAGAGTGGGAATTGCTCTCAGCCCTCTCCCCTTTGAGATTCTGCCACAAGCTTATCACTAGGGTACCTGCATCCTCACACAGAAGTTCAATGATACCATCACTGTTTTTAATCTTCCTGTAATTTTGGGAACATGCTGTATGCTCTCCAAGGTGCAAGAAGGACATGTTGTACCCATTAACCTTTCCACACAATGACCGTTCATTGCATCCAGCAGTCTGACAGAGGCCTAGTGAACTACTGGATAGGACCAAGCAACAAAACGCATGTTATGTACTGCTTGTCCTATCAGCTAACAACCTGAAAGTCATCTTCCACATGGAGGGAACTTAGAGTGAACAAATTAAAGCTCATGTAATAAATAAATCATCACGATAACGTCTGCTTTTGTTTGCTAAAGGAATACATGAACCTTGGAAAGTAAAACACAAGGATTTTAGAGGCTGTCTCAGTGACAAACTGTATGAAGTAGACAGATGTAAAGAAAATATCTTGTACTGGTGAATTTTTCATTAGAAGTCAATAGACTCTGTAAAGCTGTCAGATGTTAACTATCTTGCCTTCTGCTCTTTACGAAAAGGTTAATGGATACAGCACATTTGCTAGTGTGACACTGGAAAACAAAGCATGACAAATGGCATGCTCTTGTATTTGTTTTGCACCCTTTTTTAATTTTTTAATTATTACTTTGTTTTTAGGCCTACTATGTGTTAAAGTAACTAGAGCGTGAATTGATATTAGTGCTGCTTGAAAAGCCTTACCCAAGTGTAAAAAATGACCTACGGCCATCATGAAGGCCCAGGAGATTTTCCCAAGACTAGGTGTGGATATAGTGCTAAAGGCCCTGGTCCACTGCCCATTCAGCCCTTCTGAACTTGTGCGGATCATGCTGTTTCTCTTTTGCCTTGTCTATTTAAACTGGGAGCTTGCAGGTCAGAGACTGTCTCCAGCAGTTTTGTGCAGCAAGTGGCACAATGAAGCTCTGATTTTTGTTGAGGCTTCTAGGCATGACTATAATACAAATAATTAATTATTGCATGAGTGTTGTGAGAAAAGCACATGTGCATGATTTGCATATATCATTTTGATGTAGGTGGAGAGAGAACATGAAAGCCATCCTTTTCCTTAATCACTTTAATTCTGTGTAGTATGTTAATTCTCTACCTGAAGTGTTAGGCTCAGATTCTGCTACCACACATTTAACTCGTTATGGGAACATTTTTCTAAACTCCTAATGTTGTACTTTCAGCCATGGCTGGCAACGAAGGACAACGTGGTCGCTCTGTTGCCGTTGGGGTGGAGACAAGAATGGAAAGAAAAAGGCAAAACTCCTGAGTCGGGACAAGGGTAGTCTAACAGAGCAGCAAACAAAGGGAACAGTAACAACAATACCGATAAGGAGAATATACAAAACAAACAGCGAAATGGACAAAGCAACTCTCACTGCCTGATGATCCTCGCGTGCTCCTGAGCCGCGATACAATTCCCCCCGGCAAGCAGCCCAGCTGGAACCCAGCATGACGGCACATGGTATCGAAGATCCTATTTTGTTTGGCCTTTATCGGTCAGCTGGCCTGACTGTGTCCCCTCCCGGCTTCTGGTGTCTTAACAGGACTAAGCTTTTAACTTGCAGCTTCCAAAGTTTTTTTCTGCACTCTTTATCGCTCTTACAAATTGTTCTGTGAATGTCACTGGACCTAGGACTTCTAAGTGAGTAAATTTAAGGAATGGATATTTGTTGGCATCTTTTATGAGCTGCATGACCTTATTCAAATATAGGATTAATTGGTCCTACAACACATACCCAACAAACAAACAAGATTGCAATTAGTCAAAGAAAAAAGCCCCAAGTGTCCAAGGCAACTGAACCACTTCATGGGATTACCAAAAATTTGCACTGAATTTTGTGAAAAATTATTGATACTTGGTGGGTGGGGTCACTTATGCATTTCCCACTTCTCCAAATACCTGCAGAAGTACCATTTAATTACAGAACTTCTCTCATCTGTTGTCTATTTGGGGAGTGACGCACTCCCCTCAAACTAAAATCTTTGGGTTTTCTCTAGGAATATCTTGAGAAAAAATTAATGACCTGTGATCTTCAGATCAGACTAGATAGTCTTTTGTGGCCTGAATTATGATATATGAAATTATTAATAAGGTAACTCATCTTTGGCACCTTTTAATTCTGCGATGTATGATGATTATTGTCAATACTTCCAAGCAAAAAACTCTCAGGTCAGGCTCTCAAGTCATAAATAGAAGAATTCAGACAAAAAGGTGAGACTCGTAGCTGTGCAAAATCTGGTTTGGGTTGGTTTTTTCCCCCTTTTCAAAGCACAAGAACCTCCATCAGGCACTAAGTGTCTGTGTGCACAAACTTTATAAAGTTTTACAGTCAGGCTTGATTTTAAAAAGATAAGTCCTGAGGCTGTACAAAATTCAAAAATGTCTTAGAGACAGTATCTAGCGACACAATGTTCCATTAAATTAGTTGCAAGTTTTCATAACAGTTTTTAATAGAAACCAGAAACTGCTTGTTAGAAAGGTTTAGAAACTGCTGTTAATAAGAACCTGAATTTGATGAAATCCTTGAAGTGCTGCTTTGTGTCCTTTTCAAAAACTTAATTTACTAACCCACTAACAGTTTCAGTCTTGATTTCTGTGGGTGAAAAAGGGACATTTTGTATGTTCAACTTGTGAAATATACTGTAGGGTCTAAAGAAAAGCAACAACAAAAGAAACTCAATGCTTTAAAGAGTCTAAATGCAACTATGAATCCACCTGTGTCTGGGGAGGGTTTTAATAAGCTTTGGTAATGCAATGGCACATTGGAATGTCTTATTTTCTTGATTCCTGAAAGAGGAATATCTGAAAGTCTGCTATTATGCTGAATCCATTCCATGAAGAATCCCCTGATTATAGATAGAAACAATCAAATAGAATCAGCTGAGAACATAGGAGAAAAGCTGTAATACCATATGCTTTTAATGGAATTTTCCGATAGTCTTCTGCTAAGAAGAAAATGAGGAGATTCCTATGCTGACAAGTAATAAAGCTGAAAGTGGAAATCCAGCAACTGCAGAGGCAGAGAAATTGTGATGGAAAGCCTGAAAGTGCTACACTCCCTGGCTATCCCTAGCAAAACCAGGATGGAATTATTAGTACAGGAATGACTCTTGTAATGGGTTTATGTAATACTAACATGGAAGCAAATTCCAGAAATCTCTAAAATCTACCAATTTCAGAATGTCATTGATACTGCAAAAAGCAACATTCAACAAGCCTGCATGTGACAATACACGAAACTTCAGAGTCCTGGACCAGCATGGAGCCCGGGCACCATGAGACAACGGCAACTGTAATTTTTTTTATTGCTAAGATCAACAAAATGGAGAGCCCAAGAAACTGCCATAAAAGGCACATGCAATATAAAGTTTACAGATACTTATTTGTTTTTTCATCTTTACCTAGCAACTTTAGACAGACTTAAGCAGTGTTTTTCACTTGCTAAAACTAGTCAGTGCAGGCATTTCAGATCCCTTGGTATCAGCTTTATTTGTCTGCATCCAAGGCTTGCTAATATACTACCAGAATCTGCTTATAAATTTACATTTGTTAAGCAGTGTGTCCATAATGCTAGATTATAATGTGAAAGTCAAAAATTATTGTGCACTGTAGGTATGTATCCTGGGACAAGAAATGAAAGGCATTGCAGCCTTTAGAGCTAAGATACCTGCCACCTTCTCCTACTCTCCAAATTAAAGAAATTCCTATAGACATCTACTGTTTTAACACTTTAAAATTCACCCATACTGAAACTCTTTGGCATTTCTGGGAGTCTTCCATCCTGGTTCAGCCTCCTCCCTTTCAATTGTCTTTAACTCTTCTCTCTCCACTGCAGAACTGCTTTCTGAGAAATGCAGTCATATTTGGCTCTCTTTACACCCTGTATTCTTGCTACCTTAACTTGGCCACTTTGATATTTACCCAAGCTATACAGTAGACATTTAATAATCTCTTAGGACTTCAGGAAAAAATGTAGCAAATGATCTTAAGCATCTGTGCTCCAAGACTTCTTGTGTCTGCAGTGAGACTAAAGACAACAGTAAGTTGTTGTCTTCTCACATGACATAGTTTCTGTGCATTAGATGCTTGCATGCTCTTGAACATTTCTTGTTATAAGGGCAGCAAATAAAAGATCAGTGGAAAGATTTTTTTTCAGAAACAAGAATTATGCCAGGATCTAGTTTAAGGCTTAGAGTAATACAGAGATAAAATAGAAAGGTTGTGACGTTCATTCTTCATCTCCTTACAACTTCATCACTTATTCTTCAATTAAATCCTTCTGGCTAAAAAGGTACCAATATCAACAACAAAAAGAAAATTGAAAGAGTTTATTTTTAAGGCAACCCTTAGAACAGCTCTCCGAGTCAAATTTAGGATAACAGCTTTTTTCTTCAAAAGTAATTTTTTTGTTGTTTGATTGAGTGTCAGCATTTTTCAGCATGTACCAGGTCACAAAACCTGTTCATTAAGCAGTTAAAACCGTATTAGAAACAGTGTGACCTAAAGAATAAGACCACAAAGAGATATAACCTATAGCTATTGGCTGTTCCTGTCTGTAGCTTGCTTCTGTCCTGTGTCTTCTAACAAATGTCAAATGCAGTTTCAGACTTGAATAGCTGAGTGTTTAAACTGCAGTAAATGTTGCATTAGGAGAAAGACAAGAACAAAGAGGAAACATGGGAATCTGCATAGGAATCAATATAGGACTGTGACTCTGTTTCAGATGACAGTCTTCCTTGTGTCTAATATTTCCCTCAGTAACATTCTGCAGCTGGAGTATTTTATTATTTATTATTACCATATTATCATTATTATTCCTTCTACAGCAAGACTCAATCTGAAAATTAGACAGGAGGGACTTCATGTGAATACTTGTATCCTAAGCAATGCACACAGCCAAGACAATCATAGAATGATTAAGGTTGGAAAAGACCTCTAAGGTTATCAAGTCCAAACATAAACCTCGTATTGCCAAGTCCACCACTAAACCATGTCCCTAAGAGCCACATCTACACGTCTTTTAAATACCCACAGGGACACTGACTTAACCACTTCCCTGGGCAGCCTGGAATGTGGTGTCTTTCAAATAACAGTCTCCAGATTTTTTCGTGTGGAGAAACATATATGTCTTTTTCCTTCCTCCTTCGCATCCCAGGAAACATGTGGCCTAATTTTTTTGTTGAAATGTTCTAAAGAATGCTCACCCTGAGGTATAGCTCATCAGGAAAATTATTGCCACAGCTCTTAAAGTTTGTTGAAGGAATAGGTTACTGAAAACAGAATAGTGTACAGAAACACTAATCCTACAATAAGGATAGCAACACGTCATTAGTAATGGAATATTATCTGTATTTGAATCTCTTGAAAAAGATGAAATTATTCTTTGTTAATCAAATTTTCGTACTTCAAGGAAAAGGAAGATTGGTACCACAAAAATTTTATACTACATGTCTTAAAGTTGATTTCAGTCCATTTCATGTGCTTAATACATGATCTGTAATTAATGATATTCACAACACCAACTCCCTTTGATAAACTCTGTCCTTGCTGTTATGGTGGCATGGCTTTTCTTGTCTGAAGAAGTAGAAGAGGAAGTGCAGAGTATGGAAGACACTTTGGCTTGATTACGAATGAACACTCTACTAGATTATTTCAAGTAAATCTTTCCTTTCTTCTGGTCCATCTCTCTTCCCTCTTTTTAATTCCAGATTTTTATTTCTCACTCTTGCCTGGAAACTTTTCTATCAGTATAAGTAATTTCAGACAAGCCCTTTTTTATTGACTGGTTAATATATTCATTTCTTACATGACTGTAGATCTAACAACAGTAATTTTCCTTTCTAATGAAAAAGAATCAGCTTTTTCTGGCTAATTCAACATACCAAGTGGAAAACATTTTGTTCTGTTAATATAAATGATCTATTAAAAATTCAAATGTATGCAGATAAAACATATTTATTTTTCTGCCTGTAGACATTGATGTTTCATTGACATGCAAACTCTTGTGTACAACAGTCTGATGATATTGTTTACAGGTGTTGCATAATGTTATTGACAAGAATAGTGTTGTTTATATAAGCAGAATCACTGTGCCCACATAGTGTCATATTTACATGTGCTTGCTCATGCAGTATAAGACTACTTACTGCAGGCTACAGTATTTGATCCATACCTATCAGCATTCATCTGGCAATTTGATATAGAAAATACAGCCTGAAAATAGCTTCATTTCACATATATTACTTTCTGACTGCTGCTGTGATTGCTCAGCCAGAGTCCAGCTGTGAAAATGTTAAAACTATTCATCAGGCATGAATATTCATCCAAGTGGTATTCTTGTTTTCTTACACATCACTGGGATGACAGACACAACTGCAAGGTGAGAGGTGTGAATAAACCCTCCAACTCTCTTAAAAAGTAAAATCCCTCGCGCACACATTCGGGCACATCGGTGAATTATGCCTGTGCAGTTGAAAGGCAATACCGTCCAGATCCTCCTAATGCAGCTGTGTTCAGTGTGCTGTTTGTCATATCAGTGAGTCAGTCAAAATTACAAAATCATGACTCAAGCCTCTCAACTCTGGAGCTCAGTTTAAAATCATGTAGGTTTTTTGAAGGAAATATTTATACTTGCTTTTATAGATTCAAGTCTTTAGAGACTAAAAGACAAATTAAAACTTGCTGGTTTTCAATAGAGGTTGAGACTGACAAGTAATCAGAGGATCTGGAGCTTCAAAAAAAAGCCAATAAAACACAAAGACTTGTAATACTGAAGCTAAAATGGTGAAACTGCTTTGCTCTAAATGTTCATTGAATTCAGCAGGAATGGGATTTGGGCTCAACCACAAAGAAAGGCACAGTATCTCAAAAGACAATTCTGTAATACTTACTAATTACATGCCACACATCCTGTTGATTTCGAAAGACCGCATAGGGTAAAAACTGTATATCTTGCATCCTGAATAAAAAAAGACAGGGTGAGGCTTACTGCTTCCAGCAGTGCAGTTCCTGACACTGCATCATGCATGACGTTCCTCAAGGCTGAGTCCTGGTGCCAGATCCACATCTGGCATATACCAGTACAACTATATTGATTTTGGTGGAGCTGCAGTATTTGACATCGACTAAAGATAAGACCCATTAAGTTCCTGTTGTCTCTAGAGCACCTGCCCATAGTTTGCCCTGATACATATTCATATGGTAATGGTAATACAAAAATCATTAGAATACAGTAGAAATATTTCAAAGGTTGTCTGGTCATATTCAATAGGAATAAAATTCACTCTGTGGCAGAAATGTTGTGCACAGCCTGTGTGCCATTCATGTCCTATATATTTCTTCTACACAAGCTTTGTGTCAGACTTTTCTTTAGGACAGAATTTAACTCCCATTGTATGTTTGTCTGAGGAGAAAAACAAAGTAACAAGCAAGCAGACAAACAAACCAAGTCTAATGTGTTTTCCTAGTGTTACCTGGAATTAATGCAACAAAAAGTACTGCTCTAACAGTGGGTGGCAATTGACAGTTCTTGTGAAAACATGAGTGATTTGAAGAGGAGCAAGAAAACTTTTTTCATCTTTTTCCTGTTTTAATTGCAATCACTATTAACTGTTTTACTAATCTGATAAAATAATGAGACTTTTTCATCCTTAGCAGTATCTGTTGAGGATTTTAACTAGACAAAAATTAAAATATATTAAATTATTTACACTTGAATTTTGAAATTCTAACCTCAGAAAGGAAATGTAGGTATATTTTTCAGACTGGAAAAAAGAAAAACAGAAACAGAACAAAGATGATTATATCCACAGGCTGCATTAAGACTTAAAATCTTTTCTTCCTGACTTAAGTAAAAAAACAAGCCAAAAGAATTATTAAAAGCCATAAAAAGCTGTTATTCAATTTTGAGTCAATAATGCTTTTATAATTAAAGCCAAAAGTGCAGGAGTGAAAAACTCAGTGGGAGAAGATGTAGAATATTGATATAGGTTTGAATGATGCTCAAATATCCCAACAGCCTTACCTAATTTACTCAGATTTTATGCTTTTCGAATAGAACAGTAAAAGACAAAAGTTTTTATCGCTGTGTTCACACCTGTCAAATTACATTCTACCATAAGGGTAGGAAGACTCTGCAGAGGGATCTGGACAGGCTGGATGGATGGGCAGAGGCCAACTGTATGAGGTTCAACAAGGCCAAGTGCCGGGTCCTGCCCTTGGGTCACAACAACCCCATGCAACGCTACAGGCTTGGGGAAGAGTGGCTGGAAAGATGCCTGGCAGAAAAGAACCTGGGGATGTTGCTCAACAGCAGGCTGAACATGAGCCAGCAGTGTGCCCAGGTGGCCAAGAAAGCCAACAGCATCCTGGCTTATACCAGGAATGGTGCGGCCAGCAGGAGCAGGGCGGTGATCTTGCCCCTGTACTCGGCACTGCTGAAGCTGTGCCTCTAGTACTGTGTTCAGTTTTGGGCCCCTCACTGCAAGGACATTGAGTTGCTGAAGCATATCCAAAGAAGGGCAACAAAGCTGGTGAAGGGTCTAGAGAACAAGACTTATGAGGAGTGGCTGGGGGAACTGGCATTGTTTAGCCTGAAGAAGAGGCTGAGGGAACACCTTATTGCTCTCTACAGCTGCCTGAAAGGAGGCTGTACTGAGGCTGGTGTTGGTCTCTGCTCCAAGGAACAAGTGATAGGATGAGAGGAAACGACCTCAAGTTGTGTCAGGGGAGGTTAAGATTGGATATTAGGAAAAATTTATTCACCAAAAGGGTTATCAAGCATTGGAACAGGCTGCCCTGGAAAGTGGTTAAGTCAGTGTCCCTGTGGGTATTTAAAAGATGTGTAGATGTGGTGCTTAGGGACATGGTTTAGTGGTGGACTTGGCAGTATGAGGTTTATGTTTGGACTTGATGACCTTACAGGTCTTTTCCAACATTAATCATTCTATGATTCTATGACTCTGTGAGAAGAGGTTTAAAAATAAAATAGCAGTTTTAGTTAAAACACACTCACTCTTTTTCAAAAGAATACCAGATAAAGTCCTAAAGGTGCCATGCTTTGCTTGGTCTTTGCTTGGCGGGATAGCTTTGCTTATTCTGCAGCTCCTCAGCTACCATTATAGACATTTATTTACTGACATTATTGTACTACTCTAAAACACCCCAGAAAGCTCAAAGTCACTGTATAGAATTCATTACCTTATCCCTAATTGTTAATATGTACTCTGTTAAACTTTACTGTCCTGCTTAAAAAATGAAAGTGCTACACATGCTGAAATTATCAGGGTAAAACACCACCATGCATAGTCAAGAAATTTTTACTTTCTGTTCAGTAGTCAATTTTTTTTTTTTTTCCCCTAAGATTGTTATTTCTTACTCACTAATTTGTTTTATATTTCCTTGGCCCAGGAACTAGTAATCAGAACTATGAGAATAATCCTTTTTAAAATTATTATTTTATTCTAGCCAGTGTGGGAAACAAAGGAAGGGGGAAAAATAGATCAATCTGTTCCTCACTTTTCTTTCCTCGCTTCAAAGGATAAAAAATCCACATCTGTCTCAATTAACACAAAAAACTTAACTTGGGCATCTATTTAAAAAAAAAAACAACCAAAAACACAAGTCATATCTGACTACGTAACTATAGTGACATAATTTTTCACATTTGTTCCCAATGAAGCTGTATCATTTTGCATAAATATTTAAACTACTATGGGAACCCAGAAGTCCATTTCTGAATTAAATTTACTAACCTTTCATTGTTTGTCTTGCCTTCAATGACTATTTGAATATTCAGAGTTAAGTAGATGCCACACCAAAGATGGTTTGGGAAGGCCTCTGTTTCAGCATATTCAGAGGGGCACATCTTGCACAGGCCTGCATTTCTCTTCACGTGTTTCACATGCCAGGAGGTTACAAGCTGAAGAGACAGAGGGTAACACTAGCTTTTAGCATGAACTTCCATCACCTAGCTAGTGCACAATGAAGAAGTGATTAAACCGTTATTTACCTCAGCTGTTTTGGACATGTATATGTATTCATATATATGTATGCACATGTGTGTGTATCTAGATATAAACATACGTGTTTGAGTCAAGTGGAATGAATGTCAGGTGAATCCCACCCGCATGCTCTCAAGATATCCGTAGTCAAGGCCTGGCATGTGTGAGATGAAAGTGCCATTCAGGAAGGTTGAGCGCATAGCCATCAGTATTCTTAAGAGATGTCACTTAGACAGCCCCAGTTTATATTCCTCCTGGTAAATCTACTCCTGTCTGGAAGAAAAAAGAAAATGGGGTCGGCTTTAACTTGAATCTTTCACAGCATAACAGTTAATTTTAATTGCCAGAGTATAGTGACTTCCAAAATATTTCTTCTGTCCTTCCCTCTTGTTATATGATGTACCAAGTATCTGGTAATAAAACAGTATGTTAGTGATCCTCTAGTTTGTTAGGACATGTTATGAAGTAGAGATCCATTTATGCAGATGGTTTCAGCGGTGGAAGGACGTGAACCTGACTCACCATTTTTCTAATCTGTGAGCTAAGCCTCATGCAGTACTATTGGTTTCTTGAGAACTGAGCCTTGACTTAATGGGATTCAAACCGATGAACAATTTGGAGAAGATTGAAACTGTATTTCTGGCTAGCATGGGCAAGACAATATCAAATAACAATATATATCAAGCTAAATACTATACACTGAAATAATAACCCTGTAGTTTAGGGAGCACTGGTCAGATTTTTGAACCTGCAGAAGCCCCATTTCCAAAAGAATTTTACTTACAGAGGATCATTAATCCAGTTGAAAGCCAAAGGGACTTAGGCTAGATTGATTTCAGTGGGAGTTAGTCACTTTGAAAATCTCATTAGGGTACCTGTCTACATCTTTACACTCCCAACTGAAATGCTTTTAACATTTGGCTGCTAAGTCCCTTTTCAAAATGAAGACTTTGGCTCTGAAACTACATGGACTTAGATTGGTAAAGATATTTATTATCTTCCAGTACCTAAACACCTTTCAAAATTCTAACTACTATCAAAGTGAAACTTGAAAGGTCTGGATAGGTAACAAAAAGGATCTGTAACATCTAAGATTATATAGCATGTTTCCCTGACTATTATTTTTCTCACTTTGCAATAAAAGAAGCATTCTGTTCAAAATTAAGCCATTCTTTCCCATGTTTATGTACCAAACAGACATACTGCGCTAATGCAGGAAGAGTGGAAAGAAATGTTCTAATTGGGAGAGACTCATGGAGACTCAGAGCAGTGAGCTTTGCGATCTCACCTGACATGTGTAGTGGTTCAGAAGCACATTGCAAATCCGGTATGCAAGGATTATAATGGCTCAGAATCAGCATGCAGTGCCACTACATGACACACTGAACAGCTCAGAGCAATAGGCTGTGCCATTGCATTCCAGGGGTTCACACATGTGTAGACGTTTCTCTCAATTTTTTTAGGGTAGAAAAATATAAAAGAGACAGGGAGGAAAGAAGAATGGATCAAGGTTCAATGTTCAAATATAATTCCAGGTCAGGGTGCATGTTTTGCATACGACCTGATCACTCAAGAGCTGCATTAATTTATGGAGAGTTTGAGATTGCTTGTTTATGCTGTTTCTAGGAGGATTTATCTTCAAAGTAGGATTTCTACAAAATGCTTTGTGGTCCCCTCAGTTGCTTTTGGAAAATAACAACTAGATTGAATGGAGCACTTTATAAGATATTTCATTTCTTGGCTTTTAAAATCAATATTTTTCACATTGTCATGAATATTTTTTTGTAGAAGCCTTGGCAGCTATATTTGTTCATTGTAATTGTGGCTATAGGTGAAGATGGAGTACCCTTCTCTCATTATTAAGAGCTTAGTAGCCCTGAGCTAAAGTCTGCAATTCTTCATGTCACCACTGTGGTGGCAAATAAGATTTTCCATTTAGTTTCTAGTAACCTCCTTTGTCAAGGAGACTATATTTCAAGTTTATATAAGGCAAACAAAACTGGACAGTTAAATGCTTCTTTTATCATAAATTACATTAATCCATTAGCAAAGAATTAAACTAATAGAACTTTAACCTTGCTGATAAGCTGATCTATTTCAGACTTTGTGTAAAGAAGGTTTGTGAAATTAATATAAAAGCTAAATCATCTTTTTATTACTGACAGTTTCAGCATGCTGCCAGCACACTCTCATACGCTGACATAAGTTTCATCCAAAATTATGAATGCATTTTCCTCCATCGAATTTTTCCACTTACTTTTTACTTTATGTTTTTAATTTGTGCATGTGTGTGCATGTGTGTGCATGCACATGACAATCAGGAGTGTGGATCATATGAAATCTGGCACAGATGCCTCAAAAAATGTGACAGAAGAATTGTGTTAAAAAGAAAGTTCTGTTCTCAAGGTTTTCTTGTCATTGTTTTATTTTTTTCTTTTTTTTTCTTTTGTTTTCCTTTTTCCCTGTTTTTTCCCAGTGGTGGCTGAGATAGAAAACGTGATTTTAACAGATAAGAAATGCTAACTCCCTCTCAGTCTTCTTATGACATGCCTTCTGCACTCAGTGACTAACCCTCACTTCAGCGGATAGTGTGCGCTAAGCTGTTCTGGCTGAAGCTTCTAACCAATGCAAGTGTAGAAATCTGACTGAGGCACTTCTGTACACACTATCTTAGCCAATAACATTTTTCAGCTGGTCTAGATTATCCTAACTAAAATCCGCAACTCTGGGGTTTAGCTGCAGGTTTGTGATTTGATGCAATTTGAAATTCATTGAACGTATGAAATTGCTAATGACTTGCAACATAAAACTAGCATAGCCTGCATATCATCTAGTGTTCTGTGCTTTCTTCCCCTTCTCTCACACCCATGTCTGTTCCTTTAGGGTTTTTGAGAAGCATTTGAAATTTTGGGGTAGGACAATACTTTTCACATCATGTTGCAAACACTTAGGGATTCCCAGAGGCTACTGTGGGGACCAGGATTTCTGAACATCCAAAACTTTGATTAGGCATGCAAGAAATGGATGTAAGATTATACAAATATCTTTATTATACTATGTTCCTTTTGAGTGCAAACAGTGAAAAAAGTTCCATATTTTTATTCTGTAAATTATGGATCTTAATAAAACTGACTCATGCCCCATCACAGAAAAGGGTACAATAAGAATAATTTCTTATGTTGTGTCATACTGGGGAAATCCATGACCTTTGATGCTATTCTGAGCAATTTCTGGTGGTACACTGTAGACAAATTTTCGACAATTCCAAATCTATTATTCTTTTTGCTAATAAAATTACTTTCAGTCTTTCAACATGCTCATTCATTCAAATTCAAGAACAAATTGAAATTTAATGAAACTTTTTAGATCACCTATATATTGTTAATTCCTCATTACCTTGATGAAAAGAGAATCAAAACATAAAAGTTATTGGTTACATTTTATTTTTTAATTCTGCACATTTCTCCAAAAATATCTGTTGATTAAGTTTCACATAATAGATCAAATATTTTTATACTTTTGGTTTTGTTTCTTCTCAGGAACTGAAATATTAATGAATAGACTTCTGAAAATCCACTTTGCCACTTACTAAGCAGTTACAAAATGGTTAGATTTCTATAATAGAAAGGTATTTTACTTTGGTCATTATTATTAAAAATATTTTCTTTGTAAAAGTAGTTGTAAAAAACAGTTTTAGATGAAGAAAGCATTTTGTTCTCAGGGTTTGGTTGAATTCTGATTCGAAAAATAGATCTATCCTTATGCCATTTCCATAAGGCTCTTTGATCTGACGGGGTAACATTTCTTTTCCCATTGTGGAACAAATAAAATAAAAAGAACACATCAAATTATTCACTTACCTTTATCAATCCATTTAAAAAATATTTCTATAACCTGAACATGTTTCCTAGCTATTTTCTTGTAGCAAAAGTTGCTGTTATTTTATAGTAGTGGTAAAATATCTCCTTTTTCCACTATTCCATTTAAAACTTTTTATCAGATTATTTACAAACTCAGATACTTTAAAGCCAAGAATAATCTCTTAAGGCCATCAAAAGTCTTACCTAAACTCATTTTGTTACTACAAAAATTTATGAAGAAATGTGTTCCTATCACAAAAAAAATACAGTGAACATTGATTTATCAATAGAAGTTTCTTATTTATACATATTATATTTTGATTTTGATTTGGTTGCTAAGGTTACATTCCCATAAGGATTTTCACAGTAGCCACTGTACTTCATGTGAAATTCCCCAGATTTAATTGTTTTTGCATGTGCTGAAGAACTGTTATTACTATTTTTATCGATAGTAGAAATAGACCGACTGTGCTTTAGAATGTACCCTTTTACAGACAAAAAGAGCACGTACTCCATCTCTATAACTTTTAACCAAAGAAGGAATTCACCTGGTCATATTCATAATCCTTTTCCTTTCATGACTTGAAAATCTCTCTGAGAATCAAAGGTTTTCCTTTCCTGAGCTCTGGGATGCCAATGTACAGAGCAGAGCAGCAGCCGGTAGGGAGGCAGATGTCTGAGTGCTGAGACCTGGTAGCTCTTACATTGCCTGCAAAAGCTTCATTCACTGTGGATAAGGAATAAATTGCTTTTACTACTAGACATGGATAAAAGAGTGTTTACCTGAAAGCATAAATTTCAAAGAGGAGGCAAACTTATGGTAGATAAGATAACCAAATACATACCTAAGCTTGTATGTAGCAATGAGAATATTCTTTACCAGCTTTAGCACCTTGGTTAGTTTCTACTTCTCCTTTCTTCAGGTTAAAAAGTTGACTCTCCCCTTATTAAGATGCATTTTCATTGTTGAAGAGGCTGGCTCCACATCTGACAATTCTACCAACTCTTCCTTGTTTCCAGCCATCACTGTGCTACTCCGTCAGTTTTGCTGGCACAAGAATTTGTATAGCCATACTGTAAACAAGATCACAAGTGCTGCCTAGCTGTCTTTATTGGCAGTCAAATAAGATATTTTCTGACAGAAATGCAGATCTTGCCTGCTGACAAGTAAGGAGAGGCATCCTTATATGACATATGATTTTTGAAGCACAATAATTGATTCAACAAAATCCTTCATCACAGTCATATGCTTAGAAGTGTTCACTTTCTCAGTAAAAAATTTAAGCACTGGCTAAGTATTGTCCCATTTATTTCAGCTGACATGACACATACACCTGAAATCAGATGAGTGTTGGAGTTCACTTAAATTATGTCTCATTTTCTGAAGTTTGCTTATGGTGCAATATCAACACGAAATACATATTTTGATTAGAGAATTTAACTGTGATTCTGAGTACTCCACTCTTTGAATGTGATCCAGAATACTAAACTACCATTAGCTACAAATCTTTCGAACATTTAGCTGTTCACAAAAGACAGAGGAAAATTATATTGTTATAGTCGTTTTCAAAATCATTTTGTCACCACTGTATTCTGCATATTCTAATAGTCTAGTTTTTGTGAGTTATATTACAGTTACAACAGCTCTGGGAGCTTTCCTGATGAATTCTCAATGGTCGCTTCCATTAAGCAAAGATTGGTTTGCTTGACTGGAAAGGAACCAACAATGGGTTCAATGTATTTTATACATATTCTTTGTTGGAAATATGTTATTATTATAATGTATCATTTGCATTTCCACTATTTTGAAAGAGTAGATCTGTTATCTAGTCTGCATACTGAATAATTCAAAAAAGTGTTCTCTATTAAATATTTAATCTATTCAAAATTATACAGTCCCAATATATATATCAGTTAAATGCATGCATTTATGGAAGCCCACATTTATTAAACCAAATTAAATATTGAATCAAATTTAATAATTAAACTAAATTACACAGTGGATCAATTTAACACATGACTTCAATTTACACCATCATACTCAAATAACTGAGGAATAAATATTGAATGGGTTAAAGGTAACCATACTTATCTGATGCTAGAAATATTTCTTCTAAACTGAAGAATTCAGAGGTGTTTGCATGTGAATATACACAGGTATATACTTCTTTCTTCTGTTGATCTTCTTAAACTAGAAAAGAGAAAATGTTTGCCACTATATGGGCGTCTATAGCCAAAAAAGACAGTAAAAAGAAAATGTAGTGTATATACACTTGGATTTTAGAAACCTATTCATGAATTAACTTAATTTAGCAACAAAGGACTTGTTTTGGATGTCCTTTTTCAAGCCTCTCTTCCCTTTCTTATTTCCAGCCTGAGTTTTGCACCATTTTACATAACCCAAAACTTTATTGGTGATGTTGATCTATTATTTCTTGGAATTTGGTTAAAGGTAGCAATCTTGCACATTTACTACCACAGATGGTAGCAGTCCGGACCTGGGAATTGTTTAGCAAAAATGGACATGCTGTAGTCCATTTCAGCTGGATCCAGAAAAAGTATTCATTTGAACTGAGCACCCAGAAGCCTAGTAGTCTGGTGTATGACACTACTTTCATATAAAACTAACTCTCCGTCTTCTTTATGAAATACCTCTTGCTAGTCCATTTCAAATTGTAGTTCAGCAATGAATTGACATTTTGTTATTTACCTGTGGTGATAATTACATGTGTCGGACAGGTATAGGCATCTAATAGTCTCACTCACTTCACAGATATACAGGATCAGTCAAAAAACAGAGGTGGACAGCCACACAGGATTGATCCAGACCAGTACTTGGACTTTGAAAGATAAACTGGCTTGTTTTAAGTCATTATTTAGCCAATGTTGTAAAATACCTTACTCTAATTAAATATTTTCTGCATAAAAATGACAAGGAATAAACAGCATCACAGAGAAGAAAGATGCATAAAATTGAGCTACAATTGAACTATCTGAGCAACAAGAGCATCAAAAAAAAATTAACATTGGTATCATAACTCTGGAGTAAATGGTAGAATGAAGGGAACAGAGCTTTCTCACTTCGATCAGCTACTGCTAAAACAAAGAAATGTATGGAAATTGATGCAGAAAGAAAAGACTGGGTTTTGCATCACTACGTTTAATGACCAAAGAGAATAAAATTCTCCAAAGTCAGGAAGTTCTTACAAATATTTTAATGATCCAGATTTTTGTGAGATCTACACACAGGGAAGTTCTATGTGTACCATATATCCTGAAGCTGATATTTTGCAGCTTTTCGGCAGCAAGAAAGTCAAAGAAGAAAGTGCTAGAGAGAAGAGCTGTAGACTAACAGTTGATCATATTTCTTTAAAAAATGTGGTAATGCCACCTAAAACTCTTTGATCTAGCTTTGTAATGAGAAAATAAAGAAGACAATCAGCAATTTGGCAGCTGTGACATGCTCTGGTGCTTTCAGTCTGGTTATATTTTTGGAATGCCAAAACACGATTTTATTCATTGGGAGTGTGTATTCTGGGAAAAAATCCATTTAAAAAATTGTTTCAATTATTATTTATAGTTTATAATAATTTAAGGCTTTTCTTACTAGTCCTTCTTGTAACCCTCTGATCATTTTCGTTTCATTAGAAATATTACAAATTTCTTAATTTCAGAAATTTAACTTAGAATAAGAAATGAGGAAATCCTTCCTTAGTCTTGGTGCATGCCCCATCGACATCTCTGCTGCACACTGGGGTGATATGGGACCCTTCAACTCAGAGTCTATCTAATGAAGAATGGAGTGAGTAGCTCATTAGAGACTCCCTCTAAGGGATATTTAGTCAGTGGAAGAGGAGCCAGCAGTAAAACAGCATACTCTGGAAGGCAAAAAAAAAAACCGTGCACAGAAACTTTTAAATAACTATGTAATATGACTTCTTTCAACTTCTTCATTTTCTGAATATAACTTATCAGAAGCATCAATCTGCAGGCTTCAGCAAATATTTGCATTTAATATCTGAAGTGAAACAAAACCAGGAGAATTCAATGGCATGCTACCCTCAGTGCATCTTCATCTCTCTCTCTTCTGAAGTTTCACAAACCAGGAGGAAGAGACAACCACCACCATTATTTTTTCTAAACAAAGTTACAGTACAGTAATGCCTGTACTAATATTTCTTAATTTGGATTTTGAAAACAAGCCAACTTTCTCCACATATTTTTTAGTGATGCAACAGGACAAGAAACTCTACCATTTTTTGACTGGCATACAGTATTTTTCATACTTTTGCACACAGACAATATAAATGACTTGTTCACCTAAGTCACAGTCTAGTGAGATTTTGAACAGTTTTTGTATGGTGTGAGTACTTCCATCTCACTTAACTCTGAGCTCTTGAAAAGTACAAGCTGAGAAAGGGAAGGATTTATCTTTCTGCATGTAACTTGCAGATATTCAAAGAGCTTCACATTTACCTTCTTAAACAAGTCTTAAAACTAAATACTGTATAGAAGCAGCAGGATTTTGACAGATTATTCAGATCTGAAAATTAGAACAAGTCCAAATGCTAGGAAGAGCCATAAGGATACAACAGTAGCCCTTAAAATGCCCGTTTCTTTTCTTTTCCTTTCTCTTTTCATTCTGCCACAGCAATACTTTGCTTTCAAACAGTACAAAATCTGATGTGCAGTTACATCATTTCAGTTTTGCTCAGAGATAGGATGATGCTAGGACTCTGACATCTTTCAGTCCCTTCCCTGCCTTGGGAACCTGTCTGGCTTCAGAGTCTAAGATGGCATAGAAAGAATTTTATGGAAGCATTCAGGCATCTCATCTTGTATATCTTGATCTCAGTAATTTACCCAGGAATGTAAGTAAATTCAGACTCCTTTTTCTTCCTCCATGGGGACATGGGGGTCATATAGTGTGAGTCACAATCCAGTCCTTGCAGAGAACAGAATGTACAACTCAAATCAGAGGAATTAAAATAGGTAAAATGCCAAAATCAGAACACTAAAAGGCCTATCCATTTTAAAAGGGCACTAAACGGCATATCAGTTTAAAACAATATATAGATATTTTATGTATATATTGCTTTAAACTGAGTGAATGTACATAAATACATGTGCAGTCTTTTAGTGAAACGGATGACAGAGTGGGAAATGAAAATGCTGTAATATGGAATTGTATTTCAATGTATTACGTTTTCACAGTAATAAGAACAGAAAAATGAGGAAATATTAAAGCAAACAAAAAACAACTCCCTTTCCAAACCCCTGAATTTCCCAGTATTGCCTAACTTTAGGAGAATTATCTAGTCCAGCAAGAAACTGGGGTATAAAAATGTGTGTTAGTGGGATCCTGCAGACCTGCGCTAGCTGCTGAACTCACAGTACTGCATCACTGTGAGTGAAGGTGCTAAGCGCCATCAGAACAAGTCCTTTTTCTTTCCTGTGTGCCATTCTCTCCTCTTTCCACTAAAGCCAGCACTTTCACACTTCCCTTGTCTAAATGGCTGTACAGCTTGGGTGTTCAAGCCAAATACCAAATTACTGCATTCAATTTTGAAAAAGCAATTGGGAGGATGATTTCCAAAGGTTATCTGCGAAAGGAAACACTACAAAATAGCTTACTGCCAACTCCTAGGCTTGTTTGCAGGTGCAGAGAGATGTGAATAGCTCCCTCACGCAGATCTCAGCGTTGTTCTGAGCCATTGCCGATTCCTTCTGTCTCCGAGACTTCTTGAATGTGTGAAACGCCTAAGAAGAGGCAGGCTGGAAGGGAGGTAATAAGAACTGCTTCATCTTTTATGTTTGCATCTGCCACACTGCTGAGGAAAGAAGTATACTCCACTTGCTTGAAGAGAGCTAATCTACTACTTTATTCTTTTTATCATTTGGATGTTTATGAGTACTTGACTCATGTGACTATTTTAATGCAGACAGCAATCAGATAGTGGTGAACATTACTCAGGCTGGTATGCATTTCTTTACTTCCCCAGGTTGAAGCCAAGTCTAGAAGTCAGATTTAGCACCTGCTTAAGGCATCTACCTACAGATTAAGACAACTGCTAACTGGAGCACGAAGAGTCTTACCTCACAGTATTGTCATGGAATGACAGAATGACAGAATGACAGAATCACAGAACAGTGGGGTTGAACAGGACCTCTGGAGATCATCTAGTCCAACCCCCACGCTAAAGCAGAGTCACCTACAGCAGGCTGCACAGGGCCATGTCCAGGTAGGTTTTGAGTATCACCAGAGAAAGAGAATCCACAAGCCCTCTGGGCAGCCTGTTCCAGTTCTCTGTCACCCTCAAAGTAAAGATGTTTTTCCTTCTGTTCTGCTGGAATTTCAGTATGTGCCCTTTGCCTCTTGTCCTGTCACTGGGCACCACAAAAAGATTCTGACCGCATCCTCTTAACACCAACCCTTAAGATCTTTACAAGCATTTTGTAAGATCCCATCTCATTCTTCACTTCTTCGGTGTAAGCAAGCCCTTGCCCTTGCTGAATTACATCAGGTTCCTCTCCGCCAAACTCTCTAGTCAATGGAGCTAAAGTCAGTGCAAAAAGTAGAGATGAAAGCGCGATTCAGCTCACTCTAAAGTGAAAATAAATACTTCTTTTATGATGGAACTTAGCTGCCTAAATCTGTTTCTCGTGTCACTTTAGATGCTTTGAATTCTCCCAACCTACATAGATCCCAAGTTCCAACTGCTGCTTTTGGAGTGTGAGCTCTCGTGCAGCAATGGACATTCATTGGTCCTTGGGTCACAACCACCAGCCTGTGCAGACATACTGCATAAAATTGTGCATCTGAAATCCTACTAGACATATGTGTTTAGACATTTCATGTCTGGTTAGCCAAATCACTCCCAAAGTTTTGTACATAGTAGGTGCTAAATCTCTGAAGGTTACAATGGGAATTTTAGAGCCGTGACTTTATTTTAGGTGAATAAGATAATGGTGTTCAGTATCATTTGAGAAGCCCTAGAACATCTAAAATGCATGTAAACATCTGAAGGTATGACAAAGACCTGTGGAAGATTTGTTTTTTTCAGGCCAAGCAGAAAGTCTCCAATATCTAAATGGGTAGTAGATGCCTATGCGTAGGCAACCAAATCAAGCTCTCGCTCACATGTACGCATCCGCATACTGACTCCTCAGTTCAGATGCCTCAGGGTGCACTCCACTGGCTGGCTTCATTTATAAAAAGACTTTCAGACTGAAGATCACATTATCTAACCTTCCAAGTTTAGTCCATGCCCTATGTCACAGCCTATGTCCTAAAATCTGTATGAGTTTAAGTAGCATATTGCCATTTGCAACATCCAATAGTCTCTCCATTACAAAGAAATTCTGTTGAACTGATTTCTTTACCATTCATTCTTATTAGACAAAATCAGTTCCTTTGGAGAGGTCCCAGAAAAGAGGCACTTCTGATTTTGTGCTTTCTGCTCAACTAAAGAGTAGTGATTAGTCTGTCGGTTTCCTTTGCTGTCCTCTTGTGAGATCACAAAGTAAACCTCAGCCAAGTTAAGAAAGAAGTTTTGAAAAATCATCACTGTCCTCATAAACAGCTGCTGGTTGTTCATCTTCCTGAAAATGTTATCTCTTTCACAGGGTCAGTAGACAAGTCTTCCCTAAATAATATTGTAAGGTGATCAACTTACTTAAGAAATTGAAGCTTATGAAATTATATTTTCCCTGTAGTTATCTTACTTTTTTGTTTTGAGCTTATCATAGAAGGAAGAAATGCATCTCTCAGAGTTCAAACGGCAAATTATATTTGTGCTGCTACATACCTAGAGAGAGGGTGCTTATTGTACTTATAGATCAAAAAGTTTAAAACCTACAATATTTGATGTGCCAATTTAAAGTTGATATTCCGGCCAAGTGAGAGAACTTTTTGCAGTACTAAAAACTCACAAACTAAGGTATCATACCTGTGACCCACAGAGGCACCATCATCAGATTTGGTTTCACAAAAGTTTTTTTGCACTTGTGGGAAAAAGAATTAAATTATGACATATAACGCATATATTTGCAGCTGCATGAAATTTTTTAATTCATTAACAGGTGATTTGAAGGGTTATTTCATAAAACTAGCCAAGTTACAGATGAGAAAGTAATCCAAGAGTCTCTCAAAATGGCTGTTTCTCAGACAAGAAGCAACGGAAGGTTATGAAATATGTCTAAGTGACAGACATCCCAAGCAGCTCTTGTGAAATACCTCCAAAGACAACCTACTCCCATGCTAGTTTTTTTTTGCAAAAGACAAATATTGGTAGGGGAGTCTGTGAAGAGGGGGACATATAGAAGTGATGACAGATAGAAGTGATATTTTTGCCATGTTTGTGTTTGTCTCCAAGCAACACGGGATAAGATCTCGTGCAAATACACGTGGAGATTTCCCAGCTCCCTGGGAGGTGTACTGCCATGGCTCACGATCAGACAGGGCTTGTGCTGCTGTGCCCTGCTACCAGCAGGGCCAGACACATGCTTTGGGTCCGCAGGAGCTGCTCTGTGGCAACACCACTCACAATGCCTTCCCTTTGATACTTTCTTTAGAACTAAAATGGAGGAGAAAACACGTCAGTCAGCCTGGTCAAACTTAAATTAAATACCCTTACAAGGACCAGACAGGGTCCCAGGCTCTTGCTGTTCTCTCCAGATAATCATTTGTTGAGTTGCCCTGATTTTCATTTTCCTGCTCTCTCAGAAAAATAATCAGATAATCTCAGTGGAGACAGCTGTTAGCTGACTACTTTATTTAATTTGCACAAGATTGGTTTTCTGGTCGCTATTCTTTTGCTGTGATGTTGTACATAGAGGGACGGAGGAAAAGGAGAGTTAAACCTACAGTTCTCAGTCTGGAGGAGGAGGCCGTACCCTGACGCCCTCTCAAGAAAATAGTCTGAGAACAAGTAATCCTAGAAAATAAAGACACTGTCATCCAGCCTTCATGCAATTCACAGAGAGGTCCCCAGGTTGCTACTGGAGTGATGAGACCATATATAAGGGTCAGGCTTATTCCCACCTTTAAACTGGTATACTGATATGTCTTAGTCATACATTATCACATTGGGCCTCTGACAAATGCAGGAGTACCTTTTTTAATAAAAAAATCAGACAGTAAAAATTAGAGCTGCCAGTAACTACATTTATAGCATTATTGAGTACTAGATAATATTTAGTATTTAAAAAATTTGTCCAGGGAGCTGAAGGCATGGATTACATTCCCTTTCCAGCTTCAGAAGTTCAGACACACAGTGCTGTCATGAAAAACTGAAACACACTTCACAGAGGATAGTCTGGAAATTTCCATTTTAGTTTAGTGTGAAATACTCATTTCATCATACAGAATCTTAAATTACAAAAAGGAATAAAATGGCTCTTCATGTACAGAATAATGCAGAGACTTATATGTTCTATGGGCAACAAAGTCTTTCTCATGCACCTCCATTTCTAAATGTTACTTCATTAATGCCTTTGTCTCCAAGACAGATATTCATCTTGTCTAACATCATTAGCCTTCTAAAAATTGTCTACTCTGTGTAGTCAATCTGAGGGGCTGACATTTCCAAAGAATGATTAATCTGCTTAATAATTCTGTAGGTGCCTATTTCTTCCTTCTGACTACATAGTTCAACACCTTGCTTAGGCTGGACATGCAGGGGTGGGATTCAGTGGCTGAAACAAAAGCATGTAGTGCTAGTTGTGACTCCTAAAGTGTTGCAGAAATTTGGACAGAGCTGAAAGACATTGCACAGGATGTAAGAGAGATTGCAGAGAGCAGGAGGTCAGGTAGGGTACTCCACCTCTCCACCTGATACTAGGCGCCCAGCTGGGTGACTTAGACCCATTTCTAATTTCTAGACAGCTAAAGACAGATGAGTCAAACCCCATTCTAAAGATCTAAATCAGTTTCCCAACAGTAAGTCAACAGTAATCTATCTTTGCCTGGCTACAGCAGAATCAGCAAGGCAACAGGTCTGAAAAAAACACGTGTTGCCTTCCAACAACAGCGTTTAATGAAGATTTACTTCAAAGAAATAAGTTCAAAGATGTCTTAGCATTCCAGCTTCGCACACTGGTTCTGTAGCCTAACTTGCCCTCCAATGATTCCTATTCACAGAGGAAGCAGGCAGGACTATACTCTTAATTTACCATGAGGTATGTGCTGTCCAGATCTAATACCTCAAGTACTGCAAACAGCTGTGCAGAAATTCAGGTTAGTTAGACCCATTGACTTTCTGGTTTTGGTTTATATAATGGTGTTTCTAAGATTTCCAGACGTATACTTCATATGAGGAGTAATGCTTATTCTGTGGTGACATTGTTTATTTACCTGAAGTAAAAATCAATGTATTTTATTCTTTAAGAATGATTATTACACTAGAAAAGTTTCTGCTACATAAGATCTGCTACTGAATCTCAGCCGGCAATTTAGAGATAACTAAAACCAGCCAGAAATAATTCTGAAAGTCTCAAATGTGTTACTGAATATGGAACTGCTTTCCTTCAGTGTGATCATTTCAGCCTCTTATCCACACTACGATTCATGCTCTGACCTTTAGACATGTGCTTTACTTTTCCTTTTAATAGGGAATTGGTGAATCCATCTACCTGTTGTTGGATTTGTTGCCCATCAATTGTGAGCAGTAAATTTAATTGCTTACCCACTAAAAATTCAAGGAATAAGTTGTGCCACATATTTCTTTAAAATTAAGGCATATTTATTCCAGCTATCCTTTAAATGTCCAGTCAATAGAATTGCTGTACATAGCATATCTGTAGTTTGGAATGTAGCAGGAAAATAGCCTCTCAAAGAAATGAAGCATAATAAAAAGAATAAAGCAATAAACATACAAAAACTATAAAAAACAGTAGTGAAATATTAATGTGATGCTAAGTAACAGCTAATAGCAAGTAAAATCAAAAATGACCATGGTAATAGAAATCTCGTTTTTAAAGGTCAAAATTTTCTATGAGATTAATGCCTAGCCATATGCTTCAGTCTTTCCTCAGCTAAGGACTCATGAACTCTATTTGAGAATACACCTTAATCAAGACGAAACAATATTGCCCTAATATTTGAGAATTAGCACAGACAAATCCTATATACATAATTTGTCTTCATAAGGCAAGAAGATGGGCATTCAAGGCCCTTATCAAAACTGTTTTTCTACAGTTCTCTGAATTCAGATATTAAAATAGGTTTTGCCAATTCACTGGAAATACAGCGATTTCCAATATTCTGATATGGATCTACTGTTAGGCAGGACTTTTTCTAAGGGAGAGTCAAGAGTCTGCACACATTCATTTCCCAATAGGTAGTGGGTTTCCACAAGGGATATGATGAGCTGTGGCAATATAAAGTTATCTTCTGTATTATGTAAAACTAGAAAGTGGGAGTGTGTCAGTTTTTTGTCACGTATGCATTTCAGACATCCTCATCACATTTACATGAGCTAGAAATGAGATACTAAAGACAAGGCTTTCTTTAGATTTTTTTTTTCTTTTATTCTAAGCTTCTTCAGTTTAAGATATCTCTTAGAGATAGTGAATTTTGAGTATATCTTTAAGAAGGAAGCTAACAAAATGGGCAATTATATACCCCAACTTGACTTGTAATGGCAAATGTAAAGAATATGAATCTTCTGGTAAGAAGTTTGCCTGAAGAATTTATCTGGTATTCCAGTACTCACTTTCAAAGGTAGAGATCACCAGTGAGACATTAAAGATTATTGTGTAGACTATTTTGCTGTAAGATGCTCCTGCATTAAAGCAAATTTAAGAGGAATAAGGCTGGTTTAGAATTCAATCAAGGCACTTTATAAATGTGCCCCCTGGCAAGCATCATCAGGTCTCAGGTAATGCAGGCCCCCAAATGTGTCAGGATTCCCTTTGTAAACACATTGTTGGGATGTTCAGCACACTTGTAAAGCAATTAAGTCAAGCTGTAGAGCCTGTGCTTGTTCTCAGTAGCACATTTAACAATGAATGTGATGCATTAGAACGGGAAAAGAATGAATCCCCTTTCCCCTGGGTGCTGAAGCTGCACCTGGACACTGACTGGAGGGTCAGGAAGCAGAGCCATGCATAGAGATAAACGTTCTGATTTACCAAAATGCTTGCTTTGCCTTGAGTATCAAGATAAATGCCTTGGCAAAGTGGGGAGGGTGGGGACATCTAGCTGGCCAAAGCCTCACCTTTTAAGCTTGAGGTGCCCATGTTAGGTGACTGAACTAGTTATCCATAGCTTCAAATCTTTCCCTGTTGTCCTGGGTTCAGCCAGGACAGGGTTAATTTTTCACCAGAAGCCAAGAGGGGACACAGATGGGCGGGCTGACCCAAACTGGCCAAACAAAACAGGGTCTTCGATACCATGTGCCATCATGCTGGGTTCGGCTGGGGAGCTGGCTAGTGAGGAAGAGTCGTGACTCGGGAGCGCGGAGAGCATTGGGCAGTGAGAGTTACTCTCTACATTTTGCTGTTCTTTGTATATTCTCTTATCAGTATTGTTGTTACTGCTCGCTTTGTTTACCGTTCTGTTAAACTGCCCTTATCCCAACCCACGAGTTTTTGCCTCTTTCTTTCCATTCTCCTCCCCACCCCAGCAGGGGAGGAGGGGTGACACAGCGACCGCGTGGGCCTTTGTTGCCAGGCATGGCCAAACTACAACACCTATACTTCAGATACTTGAGTCACCTTGGATCTGTCTTGTAGATACTTATGGTAACGACCGTAAAATCTCACACAGAAGGAAACAACATCTTTACATTTCCATCCATTATTCTTCATTCACATCTGTCATCCTCAGTTTCTCAGCCTTTAGGATATCACTATCCATCTCCACTTCTTAGTACCCCTTTTTGCGTGATGAATTAACCTCCCTGACCAGAGTGGTATAGTTTCATGTTGCTGCTTAACACAAAGATAGTCTTCATGAGGCCTAGTTTGTCTCAGAGACAGAAAGAAACGACGGTTCAATTTCACGGAGGGGGACCATGACAATGGGAATATCTTTAGGGAAGGTGAAAGTGTGTGGCTTTTGGCTCTTACAATCCACACCACTAGTTATTACTGCCGGGTTGGTTAAATAGATCATAAAACAAAGTGTCCTTGTGTGTGACAGGCAGGCAAGGTAAAAGTCTTACACATTCATGCACTTACATATGTTATGAAGTTTTGTTTCTTGATCTTTGACAGTTACACAAAGGTTTAGTTAATGAAACAACAAGAGAAAACTGCAGGAAGCACCTTCAATTTCTTTGTTCTTTAATTGTCTCAAAAATCCCCATAATAGTTTCAGACAATAATGAATCAAGTTTCTTAACAGACATATGGTCATAACAGAGAAATCATTCTAGTCAGTAAAGCCCTAAGCTAAGCCCAAAATAATATGATCATTTGTAAATCATCGTCACCTGAATGTTTTCTCAATATGGCTTAATTATAATTCAACACAATGTTAAGCTTCTGGGAAAAGACCTCCATTAAAAGCTACTTCCTGGGAAAAGAGGGAAATTGAGAGCTCTCAGCCAGCATTGCACTTTATTATTCATGTATAATTCTTCTGCACCACTGAACATCTGCTAATAAATTTGATTCAAGTTTCCATGATAGTTTTTCTCCTCATCACTCAATCTCTGCATGAGATTTGTATCTGATGAGAATTGATGTTATTTACTTATTGCTGAGAATTCTTATTAACAATTTAGCCCATAAAGTCATCAGGTAAATTAAAGAAATTTATAAAGAGCTGCCTTCCCCAATTTAAAAATAAAATAATAATCTTGATGCGGAAGAGAATTTCTTTAGATTCCCTGGAAGCTAACTGACAGATGGTCACCTTGGCAGTGTGCTGCGGTAGTGCAACCAAACATTTATTAAGAATTTCTGATGCAGAAGGTGATCAAGAGCATCAGAAGCTATTACTTCTCACTCTGAGTTTTGTCAATCTTCTTTTCCTTCGTGCCTCTACATTTACAGATAAGCTTAAACCCAGATCAAATATAAAAGTTCCTTTTAACAACTACAGATCTGTCATATTGATTTGGTGTATGACTTTGTTCCAAGTGATATAGTTATTTTCCATGTGGTTAGACCACAGAATTGAGGGTTCAAGTTTCCTAAGTCCATTCTGAGATATCCCACTGAATCACTGTCTGGCCTTTAAGAAGCCACTAAGATCAAATGTATCAGAAATGCTTACTAGTGTTTCTGTTATAACCAAGCATTTATTTGTGCCAAGCTTGAAACAGTCATAGCGGGTGAATCCTCTTAATATTCCTAGCCTTAATCTCCGTATGCATCTCTTCAAGTACCTTTATAAGTGCAATAAGACTACCTTATTTTGTGTACTTGTGTGACGTAACACTTTTGAATCTCTCAGAAACTCTTAGTAGAAATGTCAGAGTATAAAATCAGATTTCCAGGATAATGTATGTTAAAAGGGACTGATTCTAAACCTGAAGTAGTGAGTTAGAAGCAAATGCTAAGTTTGTCCTCAGATATACACGGTACAGAACATGAGCACACATAGGAAAGAGCAGGTGATGGCAACTGCTTGCCCAAAAGTGCTTCAGGAATGGTGAGGCAGGGGTGCTACAGGGCTAGCTCAAGTGGTCATACACCAGCCAGTGACTCACGCAGAAGGGAAATTCCCAGCCAAGCAGACGGGGGATGATTTCTTTCCCTTTGCAGCTTCTCTTCCCTTTCCCAAGGGAAAAAAAATCACGCAAGAAGTGCAAAGAGAACTTTGCTTTCATCTTGATCCATTTACGTTATGGATTCTGTAGCTTTTGTTGTAAGATGCCATCCAACAACCTTGAATATGTTACATAAAACAATCGTGTAACATTATTATGTTGTGGCTGTGGCTACAGTACCTACTGTGCCATGAAGCAGGAAAGATTAATTATTGACAGGCACCACTGTCACAAATTTTGTTATTTTGAAATAGTGCTGAAAAGGTAATGCATGAATTGCAGTATGATTTAGCATATTTCAGGCTTTATTACATTTCTCTTTCTATTTTCATTTTCAGTTTCTCAGGCTTTCTTTTGCAAAACTCTTTTATTTTCTTTTCAGATTATTTTGCAAAACTGATACTTTTGAAACATGAAAGAAAAAGGTCGATTGAAATGGTGATGATTCTGTCCCCTACTGTCCCTGAGGCAGGCCATTTAGCCATCCTGTCCAGTATATGTTTCTACATATGCATTTTTTTTTCTTGGTAGTATACCGCAATAGTTATTGTATTAAACCCTTCCTTGAGATTACATTGCTACAGCAAAATTATTAAGTTCATTTGATTGGATGACTTGACCCTTAAACTGTTCTACTCTTCAAAATTATTACTAGGAGAAAAGTTCTGTGATCATTTGAGATTTTATTCACTGTTGCTGATATTCCATTTAATTTTATACTTGAGATCAAAGCACATTCTACTTAATAATAACTAGCCAGATAAGAAATTAGGATAGCAGAGTCTTCTCATTTACTTCTGAATCTATTTGTATTTCACAGTGTCCACAGCAGCCCCACTGATCCTAAAGTCAGCTTTTACATATAGATTATAGGCACCATACGACCTTTTGTATAATGAGAGTATTGTTGCAGATATGGCAAAAGAGGTCTGGATATAGTCTTTTTTATGAGTTTAAACTAACTGTTTTACATTTTGTAGTGTACTGTGCCTTTCTGGTGCATAAATACTTCACACTGGTTTGAAAACCTGTAAATTAAACACTAACTTAGTTAACCAGCCCACATTCAATGCCGGCTCCATTAGTTTTTACAGCTGGAGGATGTCTACAGAACTTACTCATCCAAAATCAATTTTTTCAAGATCTGGGGCAATTCACAATGTTTCACAGTGGGACTTTATCAAATGAAACTGCATCTAGGAGAACAGATCTCTAGTGGGCTTGATTTCCTACTGCCTTTCTCCTATAGGCTACTACATTTATGCAAAGCACAAACATTACTAAATCAGAATGATGGCATTCTATACTCATTTTGGACTTCAGTACCTTTCTATCTATGTGGTTGTTCTGGTTTGGTTGCAGCCAGCAACAAAAGCACCACGCGGCCACCCCTCCCCCCGCCGCGGTGCAGAGGAGAATGGAAAGAAACAGGCAGAAAAACTGGTGGGTCGGGATAAGGGCAGTTTAACAGAACAGCAAACAGAGGGAACAGGAAGAACAACGATACAGATACGGAGAAAACACAACACGAACCGCACGACCCACAGAACCGTTCTCCCGGACCAAACCGCTGCTGTGCCCTCCCGAGCTGCGAGAGAGCCCCCCCCCACCGGAACCCAGCATGACTGCACTTGGTATGGAATACCCTGCTCTGTTTGGCCAGGTGGTTTCAGCCCGCCCGGCTGTGCCCCTTCCTGGAGTCTGGTGAAAATTAACCCTGTCCTGGCCGAACCCAGGACAGTGGTGTAACGAGTATTCAGATTCTTTCTTCTTTCCCTGGTACAGTTGAAAGAATAAAGTGAGAAAACTGATTTTCTTAGCAGTACCTTTGACACATCTTTGAACTGAGCAATGCACTCAGTTTATTGCAAAATGAAATTCTGCTGAGTCATGTCAAAATGGAGGAGTGGCTGAGGGTCTACATATACTTACACCCATATGAAAGATTTTCACATATTTACCATCAGAAGATTTTCCTCCAAGGTTTCTATGATGATGTTCACAGAGATTTTCTGTCCATTTTCCACTATTTCAGTGGCATAGGGCATTGAATTGCTGGAAACTGTGATGTAATTTGTCATGGCTGGTGCAAGGAATTAAACATTTTGTAGAATGACCCTTTTCCCAAATACAGACAGTGTTTTATCTAAACTTGTCAAAAAGTGGAGGACTTAAGAGAGAACAGTCCCTTTTATTTACACATCTGGCATTCTGGAAATCAGTTACTTCTATCTATAAGCAATTATGATAAAAATGCAATTTAGGAAAGTTTCTGGTAGCAATGATAATGAAGCAATGAAATAGCTTGTCTGGGGACATTGTGGATTCTCCACTACTGGAGGTCTTTAAGAATAGGTTAGAGAAACATCTGTTTGGAATATCACAGCACAGACACGTCTTTAGCAGGCAAGTGAAATCATAACACAGTGCCTTTGCTTAAGGTCACAGCCTGCCCCATCACAATGTTCCAAAGCAAAAACAGATTATAGTTCCACTGTACAAAATGGGACCAGCTACACGAACTCTCCACAGGTTGCTGACATTATCTCCATATGAAGCAATTTTTCTCTGACGTGTAGAATGTTTAAGCAATGACAGTAGCTCCATGGGTGTGCACTTATGCAGTGTGAAGGTTTATTTGCAACATATTGAAGTGCTTGATTTGCACAGGGATCTGAGGAGGCACAGTACTGCATCTCTGAGGTAACAAAGGAATGTGGTTCTGCTCTTACTTCTCTGATCCCTCTTTTGAAGAGCAGCCCAGCTTGCTGCCCTGCCAGTCAGACTGAATACTGCTTCCAGGTTTTAGTCCTAAAAGTCATCACTTTTAAAACAATATACAAGAGCACATTTACAACAGTAATATTCCAGCAAAGTATTCATATGAGTAATCAAACTGAAACTACAGTTGTCAGAAACACAAGCAAAGTATATGCTGTTCACAACTACCTATGCCTTTTCTGTTCACCTCCTGGGTTACACTTGAATTTGACAAACCACTGGGGGTTCCTAACTCTCTCCACTTCCAGGCTCACCCCAGAAGAGCCAGCTGGTGTGGAGCAATGCAGCAGGGGCAGTGGTGCTGTCCCACAGCAGCATGAAATGAAAAAGTCCATTTGGCTCTTTACCACACCCATACTGTAGACAGACAGAAGAACACAGATAGCGTTATTCAGTAGCAAAGAGAGGCTGTGAGTGCTTTCTGAACGTCTGACCATGGTTCACAGCTGCAGAACTTTCACACACATGACCATAACTTTCTTTCTGAGGGCGAGCTACTTCTTTCGGGGTTTTTTTTCCTGCTCAATACAAGCTTAGAGAAGGTAACTCAGGGCGGGTAGATCAGGCTCTGGGTAAGGAGGAGCCCCTCTTTACTGCCAGCAGGAGGTGCCTAAGCAGAGCTCTTTCTCATTAAGCCACAAGTACTGTGTAATTTTACAAAGAGTTCAGATCGTATAATCGTCACTGCTTCACATTTCTGCTCCTGAACCACCACTTTCCTCAGCCATCTTGTATTCACGTAGGTTCACCGGGTTCCAGGTTAATACGATGAAGCAAGGTAAAATTAACATTCTCATTTAAAGTTGAGCAATTTTAACTGATCATTATCTGTCTACTAAAGACCATAACAAATATTTGCTCCATTGGAAATGGGAATGCTTGTAAGGAGCCACAGGCAGAAAGGGGGAGAAGGAACAAAAATACCTTTACAATTTGTGAAGTAATAGCATTTTCCTCCTTGAATCCATTCCAAACTTTCCACTTATTGTCCCTAATGCCCCATATATCTGCTTTCTGTATGCTTTTTAATCACTAATGAAATTGCCTCGGTCAAATGCCTCTAATTCAGACTCATTGCATCAGACCAAGAAGCTTAATTTTAGTTAACCAGTGAATCTCAGTTCCATTGAAATTTCACTCAAGTCATTGTAGCAGTAAAAATTATGTGAGAGCAGAATTAAGCTCTGTCCTACACTACAGATATATTTACTGTGGACAAACTTTAAGACATTTATTATTTATAGGTACAGACATGCCAAATATTCTCTTTCTGTTGATTTTGGGGAAAATTTGGATTGTGTTTTTATTTGCTTGTTCAAATATAATCTGTGACTGCATTCAACAAATAATACAAGTAAGATAATTTAGAACTTTTTTCTTAAAGTTTATTTAACATGAACAGGCTCATTTTCTTTGACCAGTGCTTTGCAAGCATTTTCCCTAATCTCATCTGGTATCTTTGATTTAATTGAGAAAAGTCACTATAAAAGAATGTCATTTTTCTTGCATGCTTTTGTGAAAAAAAAAAGGTAATGTAATTAATACTGTGCAAAGCAAAGGAATACCAACAACAACAGAAAAAAACCAAACACAATAGCAAAACCAGCAACAAAACTCTTGAATGCCCAGGCAGAACAGACACGTGAATGTCTACTATAAAAAATTGCTGCAGTCAACATATAAGTAGGTGACATGCAGATAATCTAATTTTTAAAAATTACATTATGGTGGTTTGAAGGGGGGAGAAATAAAATAAGGAGGGAAGGAAAGAAGGAACAAGTTGTTGTAACTACCAAAGGATTATACATAACAGAATAATATCACACCACTTTTATTTCAATCATTTTTTAAGATTTCTAGTTAAAAACAGGTCATAGGCTTAGTGAAACATTTTTGAAGAGGATGTAAAACATCTGCTGAAATCTATTTCTGTATCATTAATGCTACAAACAAGAAAAAAATCACCTTTACTTTTAAGTCTTTGCTGCAAATTATGGTACAAAACAGGAATAAAATCTCAGAGGAATCAGTGGGTGTCATTCCATCCCCTGTGCTGTACACAAGCAATGGATCAAGCCTGTTAACTTGCAGCCACTAGCAGCTCTCTCTTTGACTTTACTCATCAGCAAAATTAGATCTTTCGAATCCTCAGAGTTAATGCCAACAGTGATAGCTGCTGTGCTGTCACCTGTACAGGCCAGTAGCTCTTCTTCAACGGAGAAGAAAGAACTCTTACTTAGGTTAGATTAAAGACACAATGCAAAGGAATTGGTATGAACAGCTTCAAGATACACAAGCCTTCATCTGCCTTTTTAAACTACAGGATATTGGAATGGTATTAGATAGTTGAATAGTGAGCCAGAACACAGACATACTGATTTTCTTTTTGTGCAAACGCCTAAGAAAAGGCTTTTCCCATCAAAACAGAACCACAAGAAAAGATGCAGAGTAGTTTGTACGTCATCTGTATATAAGATTTTTCCTCCCATCTTCAATATGATATGAAAAAGGAAATGTAACCATTCTGTGAGCACAGAGTAAAGATGCCAACATGATTTCTCTCAGTTAGTAAACATCCTTTAGTTAAAATAAGTGACTAAGGCCAAGTGTTTAGGCAGCAAAACCCCACTGGAATTCAGGCTATAATTGTCATCAAGGGACTGCAGGAAAAGAACAATGTGAAACAAGTTTTCTGACCTAAAGCAGGTCTTGAATGACAAAAAACAAGGAAGCTGCCATAACTATCTTATTGTGTTTACTCTTAGCAATTCTTCTCCCTAGAACCATATCAGATTATTGCTGTAAATGATAATTATGCACAAGGATAGATGGAAGGAATACTTGAGCTATGTTTAAAAGAAAAATTTGTGAACTTTTCAAATTCAAAAGTTCACTTTCATTTCAATTCCATTTGTAAGATTATAATGTTATATTCAAAAAAACCTTTTTTTATTTTTAAGACTCCAACAGTAAATATACTTTGTTGATCTGGTTAGAGCAAGATTTGAGGTCCCAGATGGTGAAAATCTTTCCCAGTCTTTTTGTTTATTTTTTGTTATTATGACATCTTTATTTCTATTAATGAGAAGGTCTTAGTCCTTGCTATATCTGAGCAGGCTATGAAAGGGTTAAGGAAATGGCAGTATTTCTACTATGTGCACTTATTGTCGCCTTTGGCAGGTTTGACATCCTTTCATGCCCTAGGATATATTGTACAGTAGATATCCAGCAAAAGGGTAGACAAATATCCCCAGAGAGAAATATACCCTTGGTCATTTTGCTAAGTTGGTTGGTGACCACAGTAACAGAGACCCAGAAGAAAAATGGTCACATACAACGATCATTTTCAGAAACATTTCTGTATGCAGTGATGACTAGCTCTCTGCCTGGATTCTGCCTGTTTGCATATACGGGGTCAGATAGTCAACATATGTTCTGCTAACAAACACTGCGCAATCACTCAGGCAGATTAGAGAAGCAAAGAGAAAGAGGAGCTTTCAACAAATTGCTTTTCTCAAATGCCAGTAGAATTTGGGTATTTTTCAAACATTAAAAGCCATTATTTCAATTAGCCTTCTACAATTAGCCATATTCTACTTAACGGCAGTTCTGAGAAGCCTTGACAGGCAAGAGAGAGCAACAGCTTCCCCATCTACAGACTGCATGTAATTGTTTGTCTTTACACAATATTGTAGTCTTCAGTAAAGCACCAGATTTTGCTGTTGCCCAGATTGCTGAGGACCACAGTGATTCAGCTGTTCTTCTGTCATGTGGTCTGAAGTGTGGTGGCTGTGAAGCAACATTAATAACAGGATGAGTGCCAGTATTTTTGGTATTTCTCTTCTCTCATTGCAGCAAGTCTAACTTGTTGCAATGCAAAGTTTGCTTCCAGTCATCTTGTTCTCATCACTGGTGAATAGCTTCTTACTGTACAAATGGCCCCATTGAAATTACTTGCCTACATACATCCAACGTGAACAAGAGGGCACAAACAGATATTTATTAATCTTGATAATACACAAGTCCTTTGTTTGTATTTAGATGATAAGGATTGAATTTTCAGAGGCTGATCTACATCACTTAACCTGAAACTTCCACAACACAGACTCCCACACATGAAGTACTGTCCCTAGGCTCCTTCCATAAAGGGAAACAGGTGTTTTGGGGAACAATATATCTGAAATATTTTAGACAACTGCCTTAGGATGAAATGAACTGCACCTTAGAAATACCTTCTCTTCATTGGCTGAAGAGAATTCTGAAGAGACTAACTTCATTGCCAACCTTTGCTGTCTAGAGGAGGTCATGTGGATCCCACCAGTGATTACTGAAAAGGTAGGTGTGTAGTCTAAAATAGTGTCTTAACCCAACAGCCACATGTTTTATGTCAGTCTGAGGGTGAAATGATTTGCTTTCTGGAGATAATAGGCTCTTTTTATTGATTTTCAACTCAAGTAACTTCAGCCTTCTAAACAAAAAATTATCCAGTATATGGAGTGTTCTAAACCACTTTAGTCTCAAAATAGGGACTCCCAAAGATGAATCAGCACACTCTGAAGATCTCAGTACTTTAGAGAGGTAGGATAAGTCAATTTCTAGAGGTGACAGTCTCTTCCTTCATTGGCATTAGATGAGTAGCCAAAATGAGTATGTTGAAACTAGAGGCCAAACTTTCGATGACTGAAGTTAGATCAGTGACCCAGGTGTATAGGTTCCAGAAAAATAAAACTGTTCAGAATTTCAGTACTTTCATAAAACCTTTGATGAGAATGTTACTGTTTAGCCCACCCCTTTTGTGGTCCATTATTCAGGCTGATTATTACCAATTTCAGTGAATTGTATTCCAATTTTACAATACCTTCAGTTTTAATCAAGACTCCTGGTATTTCCATAGCCTTCTAGAATAAACCAGGAGAATATCATCCTTCTTAGCTTGTATGTACTACAGAACAAGGATGTACATATATGTACATATATGCATATGCATTTAAGTGCTGCAAAGAACCTTTCTTTCCTGCCAGGTCTCACACAGTCATGTTGTTACACTGATCATCATAATACTGGTGACAACATCAAAAACTTGTGCACACTTTATCCTTCCCATGAAAATGAGACAGCACATGTAATTTGGCATGTTCTCAGAGCAATGATTAGACCACTCAAGGGCATTATTACAAACATGAAAACAGTCATCCATCCTCCCAAGAGGTACATGTGTACTACTCACTCTAAATTGCTGTGCCAGGAAGCGGAAGTCAGACATTTCCCTTTTGATTTCTATTATCATCCTGTCATGTTGCTCTTTCTGATCAGACAGTACACAGTGTATTTCTATTGTCAGTTTACTGCCTTTTTAATTTTAAATTTTAATTTCCTAGTCCACCCATATTTCTTTAAAAATCTTACACAGGCTGCTTCGAAAATTTCTTTTCTCAGAAAGGCAGTTCTTTTGTCTTCTTTCTACATTTACTATTAATAAATCTATGTTCTAAATATGTAGTTTATCATTGATGAACTCTCCTTTGCACACTGATTATTTAAGTACCGATCTTGCTTATGTATCTATAAAACCTTCCAATTTCAATTAACTTACCTATTTCGGGTTTTATATATGTGTTCAAGCCTGACCTGAGAGGAGAACTGTTACTAGTGTCATTACATTTCATAACACTTGGACTGAAAAATGCACTGGTGCGGCTGCATGTTAGGCAGTATCTGCATTAGCAAATAGCATGGCCCAGGATGCTGTGTACTGATCTGTAGAATGAGATAGCTGGTGACAAAGACCCGACATCCATACCACAGATGTTCCATGACAAGGGGATTGCTTTGAACTCGCTGTCATATGACTAGTATGAGGTGAATGTCCGTTTCTGGCTGGAGTGTATTAACTTGATCTATACGTCCGTCACATCTTCCAGTTCAGCTTCAGATGAAACAAAATCAGTTCATGCACTCTGAGATCACTCCACAATAGATGGAACTAACTGGAGAACATCCTAGTCTAAAATGCCAGCAAAGAGCAAGCGCCTAGTGCATCATAAGACACTTCTCATTTTAACATTTTTGTTCATTTTAATAGTGGAAGTGAAAGCTTCTTTAAGGTTACTTCATGTGCTGCTTCAGAACAACCACAGAAATGTCTGCAAAGGCAATACCGAGATGTTTCAAAATAATTTTTAATGTTGCGTGGTCAGGCAAATTGTTGCAAAACCCACGGTGCTTCTTGTAACAGACAATTAAAAATTTTTCCAAAAATCATCCTGCAGCAAAATCATCTTTCTAGCCATATGAATCTTATTATATCTCATGCATCTAAGTATCTGAAAGGGAAACACTAAAAATCAAGAAAATATCAGATTAGTCTTAAGAATCAGCAGTGGTCTTAATGGTCAGTAAGAGTACCACCAGATACATGAGCAGTGGCTATTTTATTTTTTCAAGTTTTGTACCTACCTAAATTAACCTATAGAGTTCTGAGTGTATTTTACAACATTTCAGGCCCTCATTTAGCAACAATTTACAAATATATTCCACTCTACACTTCTGAATATTCCCACAAGGCTACTTCAGATGGTTCGCATCACAACTATAAAATGTATCAGAATATATTTTTCCCTCTTCATTTTCTAGTATGCTTTGTTCAAGTTAACTCAGTAGATTGTTTCTTGGAAAATATACCATAATGAAAACAAAGGAAAGTCTTTTAATTGAACCTGAATAAAAAGTTCCTAATATAAACATCCAACATTCATCAAAAAGCAAGTAAGTAACTGACTACACTAAAAAACAGAATGCAATTGTAATCTGTATGCAGAAAATTAGAGGACGTCAGGAAGTGTAAAGAAAGAGAATAAGATATAACTCCTGATAACCTTCTCCACTACTTACAGAACCTCCACCACTGACAGAACCATGAGCTAGTAATTAAATAAGGTAAGCCTGGTAGAAGCTACAACAAGAACCAGTTCAATATTTTGAATTTTACGATGCAAACAAGCTAAATGTAAATAATAAAATTGGCTTTATTTTCAGAAAGTGTTTCAGAGCGCTTCTGTTTTAATTCCACATACTGCAACATTAGAGTGAATCCTGAGAACCCTTTACTGAATAAAAAAGCCAAACATCAACTTTACACCATTTCTTTCTATTTGTCCTCCCACCACATGGGGGTTAGAAACTGTGCTGCTATAAAAGCGGATTATTCACAGTAATCCTGCAACAAGTTTCATCAGAACAATCATCAGTAATCATGTGTTGTGAATAATGCAGAGACAGATTGATTTGGTACAAATCCACATGTACATTTCCACACGCTCGATTAGAAAGAGTCGATGCTTTGATGCTTTGTACCAGAGTGTCTTGATTTTCTACAGAGTAACCCTATTCAAGACAATAATATTCAATGCACACACACCTCCATCAACAACATCAAAACATTTTACATCAGTACAAGAGTCAAAAAATCCTCTTATGCCACACAGCTGTGTCCTTTGCAGTCTTAAAAGGAATATTGATTTATTAGATCAGCTGAGAGACAGCTTGCCACACACTGTTTTAATCAGGTCAGAGCATGGTGGTTCATGTAAAAAAGGACATACTTATATGTGTGCATGCATGTACACATATGTGTGTGCATATATACTTTATGTATACCTATAGTTACATTTCAATTTGAGTGAGATTAGTACTGCGCAACAGTCACTGAAAACAGAGCAAAGCAACATGTATAATAGTTAGGAAACAAGTATTTCAAAGATTTGCATATGTGGAATTGCTGGCTTTTCGCTGAGCCTCTTCTATACTGACAAGACAAAATCCTTGAGGTAAAAAATGTACCAAGAAGGAAGGCAAACCATGAAGACCTGAGCTCAAATGCAAAGAAATTGTCTCTAGGAGGAGACTTGTACTTCTTAAATGTCTGAACAATGGGTTTAAGCAGTCTGCTAAGGCCAAATGGCTCCAGTGCTTGAAAATGTAACACAAGAAAACAATTAAGCAGTCCTTCAATGTTACAAAAGAGTTCTTCAACAGGAAATGTAATGTTGTGGTGAGGTCCTAGCTCAGAATGACATCCATAGGCTCATGAAATTGGTCTTTGAAATGTACAATACTTAACAACTATTTTCCAGATTCACAGAGGAGACAAGAAACCAGTTCTACCTTTATCACTAATGTTTAGGTACCAAGGGTTGCTGCCTAACACACATGTCCTTAGGCATGTGTGCCCTTAGGTACCTTCACTTCAATGAACAGAGTTTTAAAGAATCAACTTAATATTGTGCTGCATATACTAAGTAATTTTTCAGTCTATCAGGATTTACAGAGCAGATAACTTAGCATATCTCCTAATAAACTGAATTGAATAATAGATGTCTAGAAGTTGAATGCTGCAATACTAAACACTGTAACGCATAAGCTCTCTTACAGCATCTCTTGTTGAAGGTCTACCTGGAAGTCTACACCTTAAATATCTTTCAACAAAATTAGCAGAATCCAGGAAAAAAAAAAAATCATTGTATTCAGTTGTCCTTTCTTACTATGACAGCAAAGGCTTTTGGCATCTGCAAGGAAAATAATGACTTCTAGAAATGGCAAGCGTGACTCTAGAGTCTGAAGAAGAGGTCAAGTTTTTGGCTAACAAATCTCAACAGACTAGGTAAACTCCAAGCTCCTAAGAGTCTGAGCTAGAGTTAAGGATAGGACAGAGAAAGGCAGATGATACACAGTAAAGTAGGAAAATACTTAGGGATTTGGGGACAATGGCTAAATATAGCAAGGGCTGACAACATGTTATTGTTTTTTTATTATTTTGAACACTATTAGGCTAGGCTTGTCTTGGAAAAGTCTACACTATCAAGCTCAGGCACGGTTTAGAGTACAGCTGGAGTTTAGAGTTCAAGCCAGCAAAAGCCACTAAACTAATTCTAGTACTAAAGTGCAAGGTTTTCAGAGTTTGCTAACTAAATTGAAAAGAGACACTAGCTTCCAGGAACCAGATATAATGTCGCGATACTAGGAAAACCATTTACAAACAGAGGACCTACTGGGGTTACAGGCTAAATTTAAAACTAGGTTTATGATAGGATCATAGAATTACAGAATCATTAGGGCTGAAAAAGACCTTTAAGCTCACCAGGCCCAAATGTTGGTTGAACAGGGAGTTCTTGCTGGGACTCAGGAAAAAAAGGAGGGTCTACCACTTATGGAAGAAAGGGCAGGCAACTCAAGAGGAGTACAGGGGTTTCGTTAGGTCGTGCAGAGAGGAAATTAGACAGGCAAGAGCCCAGCTAGAACTCAGGATGACCACTGTCGTAAGGGACAACAAAAATTGTTTTTACAAATATATCAACAACAAAAAGAGGGCCAAGGAGGGTCTCCACCCCTTGCTGGATGCGACAGGGAGTATTGCAAAGGATGAGGAAAAGGCTGAGGTACTTCATGTCTTCTTCGCCTCAGTCTTTAATAGTCAGACTGGTTATTCCCAGGGTAGTCAGCCCCCAGTCCTGGAAGATAGGAAAGGAGAGTGGAACAAACCTCCCATAATGCAGGAGGAAGCAGTTAACAACCTGCTATGCCACCTGGACACTCACAAGACTATGGGGCTGGATGGGATCCACCCAAGAGTGCTGAGGGAACTGGCAGAGGAGCTGGCCAAGCCATTCTCCATCATCTATCAGCAGTCCTGGCTCACAGGGGAGGTCCCAGATGACTGGAGGATTGCCATTGTAACACCCATCTACAAGAAGGGCTGGAAGGAGGATCCTGGGAACTACACGCCTGTCAGCCTGACCTCGGTGATTGGGAAGATTACGGAGCAGTTCATCTTGAGTGCACTCACTGGGCACGTGCAGGACAACCAGGGGATCAGGCCCAGCCAGCATGGGTTCATGAAAGGCAGGTCCTGCTTGACCAGCCTGATCTCCTTCTATGACCAGGTGACCCAACTAGTGGATAAGGGAAAGGCTGTGGATGTTGTCTACCTGGACTTTAGCATGGCCTTTGGCACTGTTCCCCACAGTATTTTCCTGGAGACACTAGCTGCCCATGGTTTGGATGGGTGTACTCTCTTCTGGATTAAGAACTGGCTGAATGGTGAAGTACAGAGAGTGGTAGTGAATGGAGTTAAATCCAGCTGGCAGCTGGTCACGAGTGGTGTTCCCCAGGGCTCAGTTTTGGGTCCGATCTTGTTTAACATCTTTATCAATGATCTGGATGAGGGGATTGAGTGCTCCCTCAGTTGGTTTGCAGGTGACACCAAATTGGGTGGGAGTGTCAATCTGCTTGAGGGTAGGAAGTTTCTGCAGAGGAATCTGGACAGACTGCATTGATGGGCCGAGGCCAACTGTCTGAGGTTCAACAAGGCCACTGCTGGGTCCTGCACTTCAGTCACAACAACCCCATGCAACACTACAGGCTTGGGGAGGAGTGGCTGGAGAGTTGCCCAGTGGAAAAAGATCTTGGGGTGTTGGTCGACAGCCGGCTGAACATGAGCCAGCAGTGTGCCCAGGTGGCCAAGAAGGCCATTAGCATCCTGGCTTGTATCAGGAATAGTGTGTCCAGCAGGAGGAGGGAGGTGATCGTGCCTCTGTACTTGGCGCTGGTGAGGCCGCACCTGGAATACTGTGTTCGGTTTTGGGCCCCTCACTGCAAGAAGGACATTGAGGTGCTGGAGTGTGTCCAGAGAAGGGCAATGAGGCTCGTGAGGGGTCTAGAAAACAAATCTTATGAGGAGCAGCTGAGGCAACTGGGGCTGTTTAGTCTGGAGAAGAGAAGGCTGAGGGGGGACCTTATTGTTCTCTGCAACTACCTGAAAGGAGGTTGTAGTGAGGTGGGTGTTGGTCTCTTCTCCCAGGTAACTAGCGATAGGACGAGAGGCAATGACCTCAAGTTGCATCAAGGGAGGTTTAGATTAGATATTACGAAAAATTTCTTTACTGGAAGAGTGGTCAGACATTGGAACAGGCTGCCCAGAGAGGCGGTGGAGTCCCCGTTCTTGGAGGTGTTTAAAAAACATGTAGATGTGGCACTTTGGGATATGGTTTAGTAGGCATGGTGGTGTTGAGTTAGTGGTTGGACTTGATGATCTTAGAGGTCTTTTCCAACCTATGATTCTATGTTTCTACGATTCTATGATTCTATGATTTTATGACTGGAATGTCATGCCACCACTAAACCATGTCCCTAAGCGCCACAAAAAGCTTTGTCCGGATGTGTCCTATGATCATAGCTTAGGTCTTAATCTGCAAGAGGTCACTTCTTTATCATTAGATTTGTCTCCAGCTGGTTTAGAAAAAAAAAAATAGCTGGTAGAGACTGGTGAAATAGACCTGCTGGCACTGCTCAGTTAAATTCAAGATTCAGTGTGAATCTTGGACTTATTCCAGGTCTTGAGCTCAGCTTTTCAGAGGCTTTGGATGAGATTTAGTTCCTAAAGTGGGGTAGGCACCAGAAGAACTAATGAGCTACCTGTAAGTCTAGGTCAAATAGGACATGATGAGCCAGGGTTAGTGTGACCAATATCAACAGCCTCTTCTTTGAGGACTGAGGCTAGCAGGAGTTTCTATACTGTGTTTAAAGCCAGCTAGGGTGTGACATCACCAAGACTATCACATTTTTAACACTGTGGGAAATTTGTACCAAGGTATCTTAATCTGTTAGGGATGAAATTTAATGATTGCAAATCCTAAAGACAGGTTTCTATCAGTATTAGTCATAGTTCAAATAAGAGCTTGGACATTTCAGAAATTAGAAATGGAATATTAAAAATGCATGAAATCAGATCTTTCCTGTTGTTGTCACAGAGATTACTAAAAAGATGAAGTTTAAATCTAACTATCATTTTCTTATTTCTGTCTGTTTTTCTTTATATTTTGCCACTTTGGCTAGGCATGGACCAAAGATTTATTTGGGTATAAATGTTCCCTTCCCACACATAAAATAACAAATAAATAAATAAATAAAATCCAAACCCCTAAACCATCGCATCCTAAAGAAAAGAGAATGAGGAGGTCAGAAAGCAAATCATTTACTAAGCTGTGAACAGAATTCATTTTCAAGGCTCACAGTTCTGTGTCATGGCCTTTACTTTCTGCTGCTCTATTAACAGTCCTGGACACAAGGAAGAAAACTGACATAAAGTACCATAATTACTTTTTTACACCTTTTGAGATCAGAATTAATTAATTTTCAAATTTTAATTGTGTCCAGTCATTTCCGTTCAGCACTCTTGACTAAAACAACCTTGATTAATTTTAGTACAACACATTTTCCATGAGCTTTCAAAAACTTTTTCGTGTTATATAACAGATGATTTAAATGTTAGATGTATATTTCTTCTGGCTAAGCCTATTACCATCTACAAGGTATTAGCATACTTTGTACGATTCATTCCAAAGGCTCAATTTAAAACATAAGGAGACTTCTTTGCATGGTACAAAGTCTTTCAAAAAAATGCTGATGATTATTGTAGGTTATTATTTGACATATTAACTGTTAATGAAATATAGCTGGGTAATATTTTTCCAACATAGCATCTGGGGTTCAATTTCTTATATGTTTGCCAAACTTAAAGCCATTATGTTGAAATTTGCTGTGGCAGATCTTCGGTTCATGACAGACAACAAATTTCACCAAATGTGAGCAATTAAAGAATGACAACCTATCCCCCTACTGCTACTATTACTTACTCCATCATCTCATACGTGATTAATGAACATATATTTTTTTAATTTCTCAGTGCATGCATCATTTTTTACTTATAACATAGATAATACTATTCCACAGTTTTACAAGGACATGTGAAAGTGGATTTGTGGCTGTCTAGGAAGTCTTAACACAGCATACTGATGATTACTTTAAGAACAATCCTCATCTCTCCACAGATCTGAGCAAAGGGCACTGACTAATGCATGGTACTCTGAGCATCAGACAGGGAAGGAATCCTATGTAAAAAGCACGTCCAGAGGAGGGCCACGAAGATGATCAGAGGGCTGGAGTACCCCACCTACAAGGACAGGCTAAGAGAGTTGGGGCTGTTCAGCCTGGAGAAGAGAAGGCTCTGGGTAGACCTTACAGCAGCCTTCCAGTACCTGAAAGTGGCCTACAGGAAGGATGGAGAGGGACCTTTTACAAGGGTGTGTAGTGATAGGACAAGGGGGAATGACTGTAAACTAAAAGAGGGCAGATTTAGATTAGATATTAGGAAGAAATTCTTCACCATGAAGGTGGTGAAACACTGGAACAGGTTGCCCAGAGAAGTTATGGATGCCCCCTCCCCGACAGTGTTCAAGGCCAGGTTGGATGGAGCTCTGAGCAGCCAGGTCTAGCGGAAGATGTCCCTGCTCATGGCAGGGGGGTTGGAACTAGATGATCTTTAATGTCCCTTCCAACCCTTAGCATTCTATGATTCTGTGATTCTAAAAAAGTAGCATGTGTTCACTTTAATTACAGTGATAGGAAATTAACAGGTCTTAACTAAATTTGCAGATGCATCCAGCTTTCTCTAAAGTTGAAGAGTTTGCCTTTGCAAACTTAGCAGTATTCATCTGCCATAAGTTTCTCTGAATATGTCTTCCAGGACAATATATTATTCCTAAAATATTTTACACATAAAATTTGCCATTGTAAGAAAAAGTATCTCTCTGAGCATCAGTTCATAAATATTTTTTGTGCTGTCTCAGCTAAAAAGAGTCTCTATTTGATTTATTAGTATTCTGCATATGTGTTCTCATCTAGCTTCTATAGTAAAGCATAATCAAACTGGATGTTCCATGAATTTAAGATCTGTTATCCGTGTGCATAGTGGGTTAGTGTATTCCAGTTGAGGGAGTGGAAGAAAAGGAAAAAGGGTAAAATGGAGAAAGTTATTGACTTAATATTAGTCTAGTTATTTGATTTGACTTCCTCCCATCCTCAGTGTGCTGCAGGGACTCTGGATGAAGTAATATATGGTCCCCACTTGCTTTTCATCATTCTTCCCAGAGTAGCTTCTAACAACAGTAAGAAGAGGAATGACTCATCATCAGAAAGCTGCAAGAAATATCCCTCAAGAGAAAGCTTACCTCTTCAGCTTCAGCAGTATTCAAATAAATTCTATGTATATTTGCAGCCCAGGTTAGTTTCCTGTCTTCAAACTGAATCCCAAACTCACAGAAAATAGGGAAGAGGGAGGGAGAGGGAATGAGTAGAATACACACAAAGACTTGTTTGGAAGGATACAAATATTCATTCTGGCCACCTTCTCAGTAATGTATCTGAGGGGAGAATGAGGAACTACTTTTTCAATAGAACAGTCTTAAGCAACATTTCACATCCAGGAGTTTGATCATTCTTCACTAAATAGTGTTCATTTATTTAGTTAAAAAAGTTTATTCATTAGATAATACCATGGTTGGTATGTACAAAACTGTTACGGTTTATCTTTAGTGGGTAAGAAAGAAACCACGCAGTTGCTCTCTCACTCCTTCCCCCTCCCCGGTGGGATTGGGAGGAGAGTCAGAAGGAAAAGGCAAAACTCATGGTTTGGGATGAAAACAGTTTAACAGAATAGCATAGGGAGAAGAAAATAACAACAGTAATACTGATAAAAAGAACATACAACATGCAATGTTCTCACCACCTGAGTTTCAACTTGCTCCTAAGTAGCAAATCCCCCTCCTTCAGCCAGCTCCCCTGCTTAATTACTGAGCATGACACCACATGGTATAGAATATCCCATTTGATTGGCTGCTTTGGGTCAGCCCAACCAGCTTCTTGCAAAAATTAACTCTATCCCAGCTGAACCCAGGACACTAACTAAGCTAACTTATCTAAAAGAAGTTCTCTGCTATTCCAGGTCAGGTGAATCAGTCATAAATGCTTTTTCCATTCATACACTGAGCATTTCTAGGGAGCCTCCTCAGAAAAGCAGCCTTAATCCCTATTTTTGTCTACAAAGACTAGCTAATCTAGATATTTCACTTGAAACCGGTGGAATATTAAAGTGGATGTGATGGATGTATTCAGCTGTAGAATTAAACTGTTTTGGGGATGCTTAAACATAGGTGTCTAGTTTCATTTAAGACATTCTACAATATTAAAAAAACATATGTGCACCTGGTGGATTTGCATAGGAATTAGGGGGCATCTGTGCTCTTCAAATGCAGCAGCTGCAAAGCAGGTGGCATAATTTAGGTGGGTATGCGTGAGCAACGGAATTGTGAGCAGGAGCTTGAACATGAGTCATTATATTCGTACGGGATATAGAAAGATGCTGTTGGAATACACCTGCAAAGAAAGCAATAATTCATTACTATAACAAGCATCAAGGTTATAAAATTTTATCTTCCAAGTGTGTTAAAATAGAAGCTTTTTAAAATTTTGTTTTAAAGAAATGTGTCCTTTGAGTGTTCCTAGTCCATATGTTGAGGTGCTGACATAAATCATGGCAAGTAGGCATTCCGTGTTTTCTGGTTTAGGATAAAACTCTTTCCCCTAGATTACTCCAAATAAGACACAGTGAGGACCTGAAGCTGGGTCTCTGGTGCCTTAGTTGTCTTTATCTTTGCCTTCCCCTGAAAATGCAGTGGATCCAGCTATCTCTTCATAAAGTATCTCGGCCTTGGTAAAATCGCAGATTTTGACCAATACATGACTTAATTTTTGTGCTTAGTTTTTAATGTGCCAGTACTTTCCGGACCTGCTCAAAGAAATGTTTAAGAAGTTAATAGAAACTTACATTAAATTTCTTCAAGCTTCACGAGTTAAAGAAGATATTTCTTCCTAATGTATGCCATTGTGGCTGTATTTAATAATTAAAATTAAACAAGACTTAAAATACAACATTTATAATGTACTTGGAAGATTTCTGTTATCATGCCTGGACCTTCCATGACTCTTTCCAACTCTGCCATTGTGCTTTGGCTTGTTCTCTTTTAAATTGAACACAAATAACAACACACTTTCAATGTGAGTTCGGAGTTGCTTGCCTTGAGTTAATTTGTGTCACGAATTTAACATTATTTGAACAGAGGTTTTGATATTATTTATTGTTATCATTTAAAATATTTAAATTATATTTAGTAAACATTTTTACTGAAAGTTTAAATACTAAATATTTAAATTGAGTGTTATTTTAACATAGGATTTCTTTCTTAATATGAATGGAAGGAAAAGGGGATTTTGGGAGGAGGACTAACAGGTTACAGATCTTCACATTGTGACCAACCAGAAAGAATTTTAGTTCATTTATTTCTTTCCTTTATGCACAATTTAGAAGCTTTAGTTTATTCTTATCTGTCACAATATGATTACAATAAGCACTTAGATGAACAAATTAGAGTAATTTTTCATTTTAAACTCTGATTGGCCATATTACTTTGAATCAAAATGAAATTTATGAGGAAAACATATTTCTGACAGCTATATCATAGGAGAGGGGCTGATGAGAAAACATGAAAGAAGTACAAAAACTCTGCTTTCTTCCAGCTAAAAAGAAAACTGAGAGGTGCACGGAAGAGCTAGGCCCTTTCTCTAACAGCACAGATCTCTTAAAAAGCAGCTGTCTCGAGAATTGATAGTCCCTGTGAAAAGAAACAAAGGCTGTAGATGGATAAAAAACTTCAAGGGATGGAGGGGAATCTAGTTGCTGTGAGTAGTGGTTTTGCTGTTCTTTTCCCTTGAACTGCACAAAATCAGTGAGTTGTCATTACATAGCAGTGTTTTCCTCTTGGACTGTGATAAAAAGGTGCAGAGATGCCTTGACAGGGTGCTAAGATGTTCCCTGCTGAGTTCTCTGTCAAGGTTGACATTTCTTCCTATCATTCTGCACTAGAAAGACTTCTTGAACAGAGTAGGGACAACATCTCAGTGAAATGCTAATGGATCGTGAATCATAGTCCAAAATACTATTTGAATAGACATAAATAAGGAACACTTAGGGCTGAATTTCAGTTTGAAGTCTCCCCATACTCCTCAGTGTCAGTTTCAGCAGCAGAAAGACAAGATTACACTGAATTGTAATCACATTGTAGCAGTTCAGAATTTCCCAGCCATCAGATGATTTTGCCAAAGTGCAGAACAATGAGCCTGCATAACTAATCCAAGCTCACTCCACCGTCAGCTACAGTTTTTTTGCATGTGGTCCGTCACTGAATACTCATTTAAACACTATTGCTTTTAACAACCCCCTACAGCCTGGCACCCTGTCGTATAATCCCACTTCTATTGCCCACAAAAAAGCCAACTTCATCAGATGCCTGTTTGTGTACGTGTTCTTTGACAAAGCTGATAAATACTGGACATCTAATCTTGTGTAGAGTTGAAGACAGAAAATGGAGCTGACAGGCTTGGAAGTAAAATATAAGAGCCCAACTGGAAGCAAATGACTTGTTCAGAATCTTCAGATATAAGGACTATGTCCATAGGGCAGTTGCTCAGAGTTGAATAAAAGCAGACATGAACATTGTTACAAGAATAAGCTAGAGTTATTATTCTCTGACATACAAACATGCCGCTTTGAAAATTCAAAAAAAAAAATGATAAAGTTTTAATGAGACAGTCAAGAACTGAAGTGCGATTTAGAAAAGCAATCAAAAGTAAAAAGACTGAAGGAAAATGAAGGAAAAGTTATGAAAACTGATTCTGTCGTATGAAACAAAAATAAAAAATTAGCAAAAAATATGGAAATATTTTGATTGCTAGAAGGTCAGTAACTCTCAAAAGAAAAGCTAGATACAGACATAGGAAGAAAACTTAGGAGCAGGTAGTCCTTCGGGCAAATAAATTTGTGTAGTATATAGTATGTATAAAAATTATTGATAGATTTGGAGAGCTGACTACCTAGGACGTTATTTTATCATCCTGATAGAAATACTGCCTCTGGCTAACACAGTATGGTGATAAGCACTCTGGATTATAAAGCAAGGGGTAAAAAGCAGACCAGAATTTCAAGAAATTCTGAACATGCTTCTAGTTGGATTCAAATGGGGAGTAGAGCTGTCCAGTTTTCATCTTACAGCATTTTACCAAACTCTTGCCATTCCACAGTAGTTTATTTTCCATATGGTCATCCATCTTGTTAATATTATGTCTTATTCCTGCTAAATCAGTCAAACATTTTAAACATAAGAACCAAAATAGATAAACACACAAAAGCAGTAGCACTTACATATAAAATAGAAATAAAATTCTTTCATAATTAAGAAGATACCATCCATGGTCATGATAGATAAAGTAGCTCCTGTGGGTGTACAAATGTACTTATACCTGTTTCAGGGAAAACACATCAGAAAAACAGAACAGAAGTAAAGAAAATGACTGTGTAAAGAGATATCTCTGCACCGCTGTGTTTTTAACCAAGGAAAACATGCAGCAAAGGAAAGCATTTTGATCTGCTCAGATTGTTCCTCTTGCCAGAGACAGTTTCTATCATAACCAACAGCTTTAGAGAGTTCTGATGTGATTTTTACCTCCATGTAGAGTTTTCTTTTTCCCCGTCAGTAAAAAAACACATTAAAAATAAAATAAAACACATCAGTTCTGCAGCTGCACACTAAATAACAGGCTAAATGGCTTTAATTTAGGTGACAAATTGGTATAATAATGTAATGTCACCCTCAGAGACTGCCTCAACGGACAACTGAGTTATAATCACTTTTTCCTTTTGAAATCTCTGAAAACTTGCCTTGAACTTTATTTTTTTTTCTTCTCTGCTGTTAGCATCTCAGTAGAGTGACAATGAGCCAAATATCACATCTCTGACTACTAAGAGAGATTTAACATTGTTTTCATCAGTGAAAAAAGGCTGAATGGATGAATCTGCGGATGTTTCTGAACGTCAAATGTTTTGTAATATGACAATGGAAATCAGAAGCAAATCCTTTCCAGTGTCCCCCACCCCAACAACTGTTACCTCAATATGTATTTTTACCTCTAATACTGATTTTAATTGCAATTTCTTTTTTAAAGCAGTGAATAAGACATATATGAATTAAAAAACAATGCAATGTCTGATCAGATGAACCTGCCTTAACCCAGAACACCTTCCCAAAAGGATGGGTCCAAACACCAATTTTGTGGCATCTTGAACAGGCTGTACTTGCTCTTGGCTGCAGTGGCCAAGGCATAATGAGGATAAAGAATATCCTGTAGAAATGGAAGCAAGATCCCAACTGAATTACAAGCTACGATGTCAAATGCTAATATTAGGGGCTACTAGATTTCTTTCAGAGGAGTGAAATTTAAGCATTAGCTGTGAATAAAGGCATGCATATTACTTACTAAATTGGATGTGATTTAATTACATTCTATCCCATTTTCAATTCTCTGTCATTAGTTTTAGGTAAAAGGCTTTCAATTTCTGCTCTTACAGCAGCTCTCTGCCACCTAAATGATCATGATTTCAAGTAAGTATGGATGAGCACAAAAAGGGGAAAATCTAAAAATAATTTGCCGTGCACCTCAGTACCCTCTGACACACCTATGAAGAAATTCTCTTTGGAGATGAACGCTGATGATATCAGTATTCATTCTGAAAGGAATTCTGACATACCATTTATGTATCTCAATGCTTTGTCATGCCGTTCCTTTCTAGACAATGTTTTTATGATCTTGTTATGAAAAGGATGAGCCCATGAGGGAGAAGTTCCACCACCAGAGTTGACAGAGCAGGCAGGAAACCTTCCGTCCCAGTGTGAGTGCCTTTGTCAGTCCCTCTAATCCACAGGAGCTCTGAAATGCCTTATGGTCCCTGACTTGTTCAGAAATTGTTCTTAAGGTAGAGAATTTATGGGGATCTGCATCATTTAGTAACTACACCTCTTGCAAAGAGCTATATACCGTAATACCGTACTATTCCTATTAGCTTTGAGTATCACACTGCCCACTGCCCTTTTTTTTTTTTTTT
>Ga0065711_1000423_pt1 | contig 77286 bp, 71 predicted proteins | sample Hoacrofraction12_FD_59098 | JGI IMG/M metagenome (GOLD analysis project Ga0065711, IMG submission 59098) | Hoatzin crop microbial communities from Cojedes, Venezuela - Epithelial fraction 12 v2 (version 2) | ecosystem: Host-associated > Birds > Digestive system > Esophagus > Crop | place...
CAGGGGGTTGAGTGGGGGATCCCCAGAGGGCCCTGCCAACCCCGAACATCCTGTGATTCTGTGAATCTGTGATTCTGTGATCAGAAATCATCTTCCCTAGGCTCAAGGGCTGGGAAAATTGGCAGGGTTTCATTTTCTTTGCCCAGACCATGAAACATCAATCAAGGAAAGTGGTTCTGAGTTGGATAGCTCACGCTGTGTCACCTGTCATCAGCGTGGCTGTCTGGGAAAATAAGGACAGAGCCTGGCTCCCAAAGTTTGGTTTGGTCTTAGCTCACCAGTTGAGCTTGAAGTTACAGCAACCGCTGTAACGATCAGACTTCAGGAGGTGATGAAAACTGCCTGCATCCACGCATAACCTGAAGCGCAGTACGGAAGAGAGGACCTGGCCTTTAGCTCCGTGGCCACAGCCGTAGGAAGAGGTTCTGAGCGCTCCTGAGAGCAGCCGCTGCCAGACCAGCTGCATCCCCCTCCAACCAGGGCACGGCTGGAGCGCACGCCAAGGCAGCTCTGGCTGTGCTTGCCGGCCAGGTCCTCAATGCGCAGCCCCTCTCCTCCGCGGGTGCTGGCAGGGCTGCGGGTGCTGGCAGGGCTGCGGTGCCGCAGCACCCTCGGAGCAGCTCTGTTACAGGGCAGGAAAACACCTGGCAGCGATTCAGTCCCTCCGGAAAGAGCATTTATTGGGATAACGCTGCAGCATGCCCTCCGGCCGCGGCTGCCTCACCCAGCCGCGCGGAGCCGTGCCATCAACTATATATATATGTACATATATATATATGTGTGTGTGTGTGTGTATATATGTATGTGTGTATATATGTGTGTGTATACATATATGTGTATATATAGATACATATGAATATATAGCCATGGCTATAGCCCAGCTACTCCCTGCCTCTCTGTTTTTATAGTTCCTTGCTCAGCCAGCGTGACGCTACGCTGGGGATGGGGAGGAAGAGGGCGATCCCAGAACTGAGCAGGGACAGACCCCAGCAGGGCAGACCTCACCTTGCTGCAGGGAGCGCAGGGAATCAGGCCCAGCGATGGAGAACAGCGCGGAGCGGACCAGTGTCCGGCGCTTCCCTTTGCTTGGCCAGAAACCTCCCCTTGCCAAGGAGCTGCCGGCTCCGGCTCACAGCACCCAGCCGTCCCTGCCCAGGGAAGGCACCCGCTGCCGAGCTGCGGCGCAGATGGCTCTTGGAGTTCAGGAGCGAAGAGGCGAAGGGCTTCTCCTTCCAGCTACCGTTACTGGAGATTCCTGAAGCGTGTGAGCCCGTGCTCTGTGCTGGAGACCTCTCAGGCACAGCGACGGGAACAGAGTTGTGTATAAGCGCGGTGATGGCTCTGCTCTGTGTGGATCCCTCCCTTAGCAGCAGAAGCATCCTAAATCTTTATACTTTTCTGTGAATATTTCAGCTGAAACAGGTTCCTTGAACACCAGGGCTGAGGATTAAAGCCTTGAGCGTTTAGCGACAACCAGGAGAAATTACGCTTGCCCTGCCTGGAGCAAGGCGATGCCCTTCAGCACGGCCGTTCCTGGGCTGCCTAAAACCCAGGCAGCAAGTCGACGGCCACCGTGCCCCGGGAATCTGCCGCAGCAGCTGCCATCCCCGTTGTGCACGGCCCTTTTTGGGGTCAGCAATGCCCGCTGCCCGCTGCCTGCCCGCTCTCCCCTGCCCGCAGCTCCCGCAGCGGCCGGGTGCCATCTCCTGGTTAAACACCTTCTCCGGAGCAACCTATTTCTGCCCTGCCACTAGAAAGGAAAGAAAAACTCCGATATTAATTTTTAGCAGGATATTTCTGCATGTCTTTGCATAGGCAGGCGTCTGCAGCATTGAGTAGAAGCGCCCGTCGGTGCTGCCCGTTCAGAAGGGGCCGAGCCACGCACGTCTCGCCTGACCCCCTCACGTGGGGGTGATGTTCTCACACCCTCATAACCTCATCCTTCTGCAGGAGAACATCTCGCTGCGTTTCGCACCCAGGACGGCCAGGCCTACGTGGTCGACGCTTACTGCCCTCACCTCGGGGCGGACCTCGCCGCCGGCGGGCGCGTCGTGGGCGGTTGCATCGAATGCCCCTTTCACGGCTGGCGGTTTCGAGGAGAAGATGGAAAATGCACCAGCATCCCATACGCTGAGAAAGGTGAGGTTTCCCCCAGAGCCACAGCAAGCACCTGCAGCAATGGCAGCGCCCTGCATGTTCTCCTGAAAAGCTGCTTCATTAAGGAAAAGTGGTCCTTATAGTAATTGACCCTCCATCCTACTCCCCTCTTTCATGCAGGGCCCTACCTCTCCTCCTGGGTTGTCCACGTTGGGGCATGACGTTCCAGTGCCCTTTCCTACATTAGATGATAACTGGGACTTCAGTCTCATTAAACAACCACGCTTCTTGCTTTTGATAGTCCTACAACTCCTGTGTTCAGCAAGCAGGGTATAAAAGAAGCTTTTCAACTCTGAGTCATCCATCGCACCAGCAGCGATGGATCCCGAGGAGCTGCTGGGTTTCAGGACTGCTTCTGTACCCTGTGGGGATAGCTCGTACCACGTCAGTGCTTACATCTGTCGCATCAGCATGACAGAATAATCTCTCCATGGCCATTTTTTCTCCTTTTAAGGCTCGAAGGGAACTTTTGGTTAGCATCCAGGAAAGCTCTTTCCATACACCTACCATCTAGACGTGGTTTGCGCTGACTGTGTAGGAAGAGGATCTTACTTAAAGTTCACATGTAACAATTACCTGATCTGGTTGCACTAATTAGTTTCAATCACCAATGCTAAATGTGGCTGAAACCAGCAGACAGACTTACTTGAGTTTTGCTTTGGCTTGTGCTTCTGAGTTATTCTCCCCGACTTCAACTTTCTCTGGTTGGTATTGATAGAGATAGCAACAAAAACACTGATTAGAAGCAAAACTCAGTCTTTCTACTAAACAGACTATTTTTCCCAAAGTGGAAGAAATATTCCATCCATATGTATTAAGATAAACAATTTATAGATCTCACCAAACAGCAATTTCTTTTTTTTTTTGTGGGTTTTTTTTTTCAGAAAAAAGATTAATACTGGATTTTTTTTCCCATCCATACTCACTCAGGAGCTGCATTCAAATGAAAATTTGGATCCAAGTAATAAGCAGCGATGTGTTTCATCACAAAATTTGAATGAATATTCTGGACATAGGGAAATGCTTGCCAAGATGCCTTGTTCCATCTGAAATGGCTGTGTTCGGAGTCGTCGTTACCCATAGTAACTAAAAGCACAAAACTGCAGGCAGGTCCCATACAGCCCAAATGGGTCAGGTTGATTTAAACAGATTTAAAAGCCATCTGCACTCATGCAGGTCACTTTGATGGAGAAGTGTTTTGGAGAGCTCGGATGGGCAGCTCCTCTGGCGTTGGGCTTGCGGGGGACGGGCAGCCGGGCAGGAGAGCCACAGAACCCAACCTGGTGCTAGATGGATCTGGTGAAGGGTCTGGAGAACAAGTCCTATGGGGAGCGGCTGAGGGAGCTGGGGCTGCTCAGTCTGGAGAAGAGGAGGCTGAAGGGGCGACCTCATCGCTCTCTGCAGCTCCCTGACAGGAGGGGGTAGTGAGGCGGGGGTTGGTCTCTTCTCCCAAGTAACCAGCGACAGGACNAGAGGCAATGCCCTGGCACACCAGGGGAGGTTTAGATTGGATATTAGGAAAAATTCNTTCACTGAAAGGGTTGTCCAGCACTGGACCAGGCTGCTCAGGGCCNTGGTGGAGTCCCCATCCCTGGAGGTGTTTAAAAGCCACGTGAGTGTGGCGCTTAGGGACACGGTTTAGTGGTGGACTTGGCAGCGTTAGGTTAATTGTTGGACTTCATGATCTTAAAGGTCTTTTCCAACCTAAATGCTTCTACGATTCTATGTCTGCGTGGGGGCTGATGAAGCCCTCTCTAAAATTTAATGAGCTGCATCACACCCAAAGCACCAGATTTTTTCAATCAGAAATCGCAGCACAGGTGTCCTCCTGCCCCCTCTGATATTCATTGACTGAAAATGTAATTTCTCCTATTGTTTCACCTTCCACACGGCTGTACAAGGCTGGGTAATAAGGACGCGCTATCCTCTGTGCTTGTTTGCAAATTAGAAAAACAAGTAATGAAGGCAAAATCCTTCCAGTCCGGTAGAAGCTGCATTTTCTGACAATTGGGTAAATACAAACGCCTAAATTCATCTCACTGGCAAGAGTGCGGATATATTCTTAAAGCAGCACATGATACTGCAGTGTGGCAACAGAGCATGACTTGAACTCGAGTGGTAGAGATGGCTTCTACTCTCTGCACATCTATAACTAAAAGCATCATCATTTAGCTCACAGGAACATGGGGAGGCTCCATTGATGGAGAAGCCATTTACTCATGGGAACAGTTTTAAGAGCAGTGAAGAGGTTGCAGAGCAGCCGGCCATGCTGCTTCCCTGAAAGGCTTCTGCCAGACACCCAACTGAAATAAAACTGATTTAAGCAAACTCTCTTCTACGAACTTCAAAACTTCTTCAGCAGCCTGAAAGCTGGAAAGGCATCACCAGAGAGTCTGTGCCAGCTGAATATTGCCCATGAAGATGATCTCTGAGCTGTGGTTCAGGACGAGGTGACCCTCAGCGCCAGGGTCAGCCTTGGACACGCCGCTTTTAACCAAATCCTTCCTGTCCTCCGCAGTGCCGGATTTTGCGAGGGTCCGGACCTGGCCGTCGTGCGAGGTGAACGGGATGCTGCTGGTCTGGTACCACTGCGAAGGGGTCGGTCCGACGTGGGCAGTGCCCGAGCAGCGGGAGATCACCACCAAAGAGTGGGTGTTCCGCGGGCAGACGGAGCACTTTGTCGACGCACACATCCAGGTAGGCAGCCCGGTCCCTCCGTGGGGCACGTCCACGCCTGGCTCACAGAATCTCAGAATCACAGAATCACAGAATGGCAGGGGTTGGAAGGGACCTCTGTGGATCACCCAGTCCAACCCCCTGCCAAAGCAGGGTCACCCGGAGCAGGCTGCACAGGACCTTGTCCAGGCGGGTCTTGAACATCTCCAGAGAAAATAGGCTCCTCTCCTGTGGTCCAGTTCAGGCACATTGCCTCCCAGTTAACCCATTCAGGGACAACTCCTCCCAGTTAACCAGTCCCAGCCTGCGCCCAGTGTCATCGCTGCTGCTGGCAGAGCTCAGACCTAGGAATACATCCCTGCGCCGTATACCGACAGCACGGCACATGTTCCCCAAACACAGCTCGCGGGCTTCTTCAGTAGACAGCAGATGTTCCGCGTACTTAAAAGGAATCTGTTAATTTACTTTGACTTATAACTGATGTAATTTAAAAAAAAGATTCTCTAAGGATTGCTGCACTTAGTGTCAGGAGGCTTTTCAACTCATCGATCAGCGAAATTGAAACGCGCGGTTATTTTGCTGTTAATCTTCATAATCACCATCACATGCTGACAAACGTGCCAAGGAGAACAGAACGGCTGCTGCCTCCGTCGCCTCTCCGTGGGAATGAGTCTGGAAAAGGGGCACCGCTCTGCGGCACTCAGCAGAAGGGATCCCGGCCGCGCTCCTCGGGGGGAGCCGGGGGCAGCCGTGGACGGAGGCTGCTCCGGGAGAGCGACGGCAGGCGGCAGCAGCTTTGAAAACCGGCAGTCCCTTGGGATTTTGGGCCTTGGGAGATTTTTTTACATACTTGCCACTGAGCAGAACAGTTCTATTTGTAAAAATCCGTGACAAAAATGAGCCGTCACCTGTAGCGCGCTTCCCTCCAAAGGCAGCGCCTGCCTGCTGACTAAACCACGGCTTAGGTGGGTGGGTTAGGAAGAAAGGAAGAATTATTAAGAAGGTGCATGAGACACAGGAGATGCGGCTCTGGGAGCGTGCAGAGGAGTTGTGACAGGCAGGGAGAATTTGAGAGATTAATGGGATAGTAACATTTATTTTTACTTTTCAGTGCAAGCCACTGTGCACTGGTCTATACTGGGGCTGCCTGTGCTACTTGCCAAGCTGGTAGAAAACTGGCGTGTTTGAGAAATAAAGCAGATAAATCTTCTCAGAAAAGTGACATACTGCAGGCAGGCTGGTGGGGTATAAGAGTTTTAAAATACATGAAATCTAGTCTGGGAGCACAAACACAAAAATGCTTTCTCCCTTACAATTACTACAGGGCCAAAGCGAGGACTGACTTGGAGTCCCAGCTTGTGCCGCTGCAGAAGTTAACATGCGTAGGCTTGTTTGAGCTCAAAGCGAATGCTAAATTTTCTGCTTAAAATTATTCCTATTCCCTAGTGCAGAAGCAGCCCCAGGTCAGTCCGTGCTGAGGCCGCTTCCTGGGCTCACTCGGTTGCCTCTGCTGCGTCAGGCACCCGGGAGCGTCCCTGCGGTGCTCGGAGCGAGGTGCCCCGGGCTGTGCTGCAGCCGCGCTGGTGCCATCGCAACGCTGCGCTGAAGTGCGGGCAGCTCGCACCCAAGGCAGCTCTTGCCAACAGCAAACTGTTCCCCGATGGCAGGAAATCCCCGAGAACGCGGCCGACACGGCTCACTTGGCTTTTCTCCACGGACCGGCTATCCTGGGCGGATCCGATCTCCGATACACAAGGTCCAAGCTGTGGGATTTTATGAAGCACATCTGGAAGGTAAGACCCTAGCTCCCCTCTTAGCTGTGAGGAGGTCGAAGTCTTTCAGACCAGGTCCCCTTTCTGCCTCAAAGCATCAGTCCCACCTCATCCCCTCTGCCGCATCCCTCCACCCGCAGGTCCAGTCTCTTTTCTGTGTCTCTGAGGGCTTTAGCTGCACTCCCTCATCTGCGCTCATCCCTAGATGGTCCTCACCACCTCGCTGCTACCTCCACTCCGTCTGTACTCTCCACCTCTTGGACTGAGCCAACCCTTCTCCATCCCCCCAGGCTGAGTGGCGGCCGGAGCCGGAGCCCGACGAGCACTGCTCCCGGCTGCTGGTTCAACACACCGCGACCATCTTCGGGAAACACCTCTCCTTGATGGACTTGACGGTTTCAGCCAGGCAGGTATGTCCCGCGCCGGTGACCACCAGCACCCTGAGCTGAAAGGCTCTGTCACCCGAGAGGCTGAGCGAGCCCCTGCCCATCCCGCCGAGCGCGTCAGCCACACGGGCTGCTCTGGGGCTGGAAAGCGCGAAGAAAAGGGAGCGTTCCTCAGGACTGCTGTGCCCGCAAAAGAATGGAAAAAAAAATGAATAGGTAGTACCTGAGCACCCAGTGGTGACAATCCCAAGGGCCCTTCGCACCGCGCTGTCACGGCGCAGAAGTGCCAACTTTTCCAGGCTGAGGCGAACGGGCCCGGGAAAGGCGCAGCGAGCACGCGAGGTGCAGTAAGGAACATGCCGAGGGTGTTGATCTGCGAGATCCAAAAAACACAGGGTTTTTCAGGCGACTTTCTGGAAAGCACAAAGATTCGTCAGTTTACGAACATTTACGCTGAAGAAATAAATTCATACTAATGACAAAAGCTCCTTCTGCAATTGAAAGTTCACTCATTTTCTGATTTTCTTCCTTTCTTCTCCTTTTGGTTTTTGTTTTGGAAACATGCCTATTAACCACACCTCTCTCTCTCCCCTCTTCACTTCCAAAAAACCAGACACAGTGTGTCTTGGGGCCCTGAATGAGACAATAAAATAGCTGACAGAAATTGATAAAGAATTATAGGAAAAGAGAAATAATGCCACTGAACATGAATCAATGGGAACTAGATAGTCTCACTTTCATTTTTGGTTGTGGGTTATTTTTATTTGATTAAATGCTAAGCTTGCCTGATAAAACCAGTAACTTTGGTTTTGACCTGTTGCCATATCACAAATTCAGATCAATGGAAAACAAGTCACGACACAAAACTGTGGAAAGGGACAGACCTCGGTGTAATTAGCGAATTATCACAAAGTGGATGGTGGCTGTATCTCCGTTCAATTCTTAGATCTGCTATCAAACAGGAGATAAAAGGCCTTAAAATAACGTTACAAAGAGTTTGTACCCAAACAAACATTAAAGGAGTAGTAAATAAAGTAGCCAAAAACCCCAGCAATGTCTGCACTGCTTCAGAGAACCAAGTGCGTGACCATGCCTCCGTGTGTCCGGGTGCACGGCTAAGAGCCGAGAACGAGCACTTCGTCTCATGCAAGAGAAAAGGCTGAACCTGATTTCAGCTAAAACCTAACGATGTGGCTGTTCTGGCTGCGCAGGAGAAAGCCAGAGCAGCGCAGGGATGCTGTAGTACCTCCATACTGTGCTGCAGTTGCTGCTGCGGAGATCAGAGCCCAGGACTGGTGTCCACAACCCAGCAAGGCTGTTGGTGACCTGAAGGTAATTCAGGGACGAACAACAAGACCAAGCGAAACATGGAAGCGTTTCCTAGAAGATTAGATTTTTAAACTTTTTGGGACCAGTGGAGCTCTGTAAACCCTTGTGAATTCCTGTAGGCCCACAGCAAAGCCATCCAGCCCTGACACCTCTGTGAATGCCCCAGCCCAGTACGGGCTGCCCAGCTCTGCTGGGTTTCCCCCAGCCTGGGGCACATGAACAGTTGGCCACCATGACCCATGGCCCTGAGGCGTAGCTTCACTTTGTGCCTAATAGCTGATGAAAGACAGAGTAAGGGGGAGCTTGAGCACAGTCCAGGAGACATCTCAAGGAGGTCTCAAGCTGTGGCAGTTGCTGTACCAGAGGGCTGGGCCGCCGGGGACTGTTCTCTGAGGGTGCTCTGTTGCTCTGCAGGTGGGGCCAGGGCTGGTTTTCCTGATCTTTGAACATGCTTTCCTGGGCCATGGGATCATCCTGCAGACGGTGACTCCGCTGGAGCCTCTCCTGCAGAACGTTGTCCACAAAATCTACTACCAGAAGAACGTGCCGGCCATAATCCCCAAGTTCATCCTGAGGGCAGAGTGCATACAGGTAAGGCCTGTGAAGAAGAGCTGCCAAAGGTGGTCCCCTGGAGCTTGGTGGCTAGGAGGTGTGAGGAGGAAGAGCAGTTGCCCATGTGGGCTCAGATATACATGGGAGCAAAGCACGCATGGGCAAGATCTTTCCAGTGCTTGGCACGGTCTTGCAGTTTCAGTAGCCCAAAGAACTAAACTGGAGGTTTAGTAAAGAGGGTCCCTGCAGTGGCTCATCAGTTGATGATGGCAGAGAGGTGCTATTCCTCCCCTGTGGAGGGGAACTGAGGCACAAGGATGAGGCAACCTCTTCCAAGCTGCAGGAAGTCTTTCAGAGAACTAATAACTGCATCCCGATTTCCAGCATCCCAGGTTAGTGACCATCCTATCTACTTCAGTGAGAACTGCACCAAGACATCCTCCTGCTGTTAAATTTTCATGAGATTTGGCAACTCTCGCCCCTCCTGACAGGTTTTCCAGGTCCTTACCACAGGGATTCATGGGAGTGGTGGAAGGTCCCTCTGGAGGTCTCCAGTTAAGTGTCCCAGCTGGGGGCAAGACTATTGCCAAATTCAGGTCAAGCACGGCCTTGAAGGCCTCCTCCTTTGGAGAACACCCCCATCTCTCCAACTCCCTGGGTGACGCATTCCACTATTACTCTACCCATATTGTTATTTTTTATTTTTAATGTCCATTTTGAACTTCTTAACCTGCAATCTGTAGCTGTTTCTCCTTGCTATACCAGCTGGAATTACCAAGAAAAATCTGACTCCATCATCCCTGTAGCTCCCTTTCCAGCAGGCAGAAGAGTTCACGCCATTCCCTTCTGCCAGGGGTTAAAGCCAGGAAACTGTTTGGTCTGACCAGAGAGGGTTTCACTGGCACTACAGTAAAAATTGCCAAAAGATGATTTTTTTCAGATGCCCAAATCCAACTTAGCTGTGCTAGCTCGTATTGTATAATGCTGACTTAATATTTTGCATCTTACTAACGTGAATGAGCAGCACTCATTTCTGCAGAGACTTCTTCACAATGGAAAACTCCATAAATCTCACTGCGTGTGTGTCTGAGCAGAGTTTCAGATGCAGATGTTTAATTTCTAATGTGTTGCTTGGCTGGAGCTACCCAACGAATCCAAAATCTCAGGTGCAGCAGCTCCTACCTACACAACATCCATTTCTGTTCCAGTATCTCCTGGGACAGTCTAAGAGGAAGGCGCCTTCTTGTTTGGGAGACACAAAGGGTGAAACGTCTGCTAACTGCAGACAGCGCTGTAGCGTTCCAAGTTACAAACAGCCCGAGCAGTCCCACGCTGACTAGAAAATAAACCTCGTGTGCAGGTAGCTCGCACAAAATGGCTGGTTCAGCTTCCCCACCTGAACGGGACCATGCTTCTCCCCTCAGTTTGAGCGCGATATAACCATCTGGAACAACAAGCAGTATCTGCCCAAGCCGCTGCTGGTCAGGGAGGACTCCAGCATCCAGAAGCACCGGCGCTGGTACGCGCAGTTCTACAGTGAGAAGAGCACGCGGCTCCCGGCACGGAAGGAGGGCTTGGACTGGTGAGGACCTCGCTGTCCGTGCAGAAGGTGGCCAGAGGCTCTCAGGTGGCTCCTGCCCATGGTGCTAGGCAGGCCTGGTCAATATAATAAATATTGGCACCACCACAAGGAGCAGAGCCTGAGTCCTGGAGGTCCTTGCTTACCTTCCGTGTTCAGGGCACCAAAGCTCAAAGTGTGTAACGTGCTTGCTCTTGTACCTGTGCTGCAACGTGTGAGCTCAGTGTGAAGTTAAGCTTGCCAGAACTGCATTTTAAGTGCCCTTGTCTCTCACTGCTGCTATCACTTTGAGTAGTTATACGAAAAGCTTTCCATGTGGCCTTTTATTGCCCCTCTCAGCCATTCCTGCTGTTGCTTCTGTACCGTCACCTTGGCTGGGGCAAGCTTCAGCTCTCCAGGGAAGCCTTGGCTGATGTCTGCATGGCATCAGAGGTGTGACTGCAAAGCTCACAGACTCGTGCCCTCTTCCTTCTCTCTGGCAGCAGGCAGGACAGCTTGGGTTTTAGCTGCCCACCATGTTCTTACCATCCCTGTGGGCTTCCTTCAGCCTACTGAGCTCTTGCATGAGCCAATTCCCCATGAAGCAGCTACTTGGGAAGCAGAGGGACTATCCTGGTGATCAAATTACTTGGACTGACAACAACTCTGCAGGTCAAGGGTGTGAATAAGATCCTGCTTCGGTAGTCCCTGGATTCCAGCACGGTTGGCTGTCAAAATTCATGTCTCATGGTAAGACCATAGGTACCCTTACTGGGATCAGAAATGACGCTAACACCTGGAGACTAGGCTATAAATCTGACAAAAACTGGTCTAGATGCTCCTGTGCTTTGTGCCTACATACTCTGTATTATAAGGGCTAAATTCTACCTTGGCGCACACTCTGGAGGAACCTGTAATCCCCAGAGGCAGGGCCTGCCTTGTGCGGTCAGCAGGACTCCGGCAGGCACCCTGTGCCAAGAGCCAGCACGAGCAAGTGCTCAAACCCAGGAGCTCTCCAAGGCGGCTGGTAGCTGCTGCTCTCACGCACCGCGCGCTTGTGAATTCTGCACTTTGCTGAGGCCTCTGGTTCCTCCTTCACCATCAACCAGTGAGCAGAACCAGGAGCAGGAACCATGTAGCCCTCTGCCAGCAGAGTCCATCGCCCGCCCTGGCAGCAGCTCAGATAACCACGCGCAAGCTGTGCCTTTGCTGTTCGCATCTCACTATTGCACTGTCAATATTTAACTATTAAATTTTTTTTTAAAACTGGTCTCATGTTCACGGTTTGTTGTTCTTCGCTGTTTTGTGGGGTGTTCTTTCATGGGAGAAGTGATTCTGCAGCTGGCCCATGCTGTCCTGCTTCAGCAGCCACAGGGAATCCCCAGCACAGAACTTGAGGAGATCACAGGAGCTTGGACAAGAAGCATTGCCCAACTCAATGGCCTGAGACGCTCAGGGACCTTCACGGCCCTGGCCAGCCTCACCTGGCTTTCACCCATGTCCTGCCCATGGCCCAGGAGCCCCATTTCAGCTCAGCTCTGGACCTTCAGGCCCTGTCCTGAGCTAAGCTGTAGGACATCTCCAGACATGCCCACACCTGGCTGATCTGAAGGCTGACCACAGACCGAGTTCCCAGCTTGACCTCCACCCTGCCCATCACTGTGGACCTGCCCAGCAACCGCTGGGCTGTGTCTGACCCTGGATACCCTCATCAGACCCCAACCCCGAGCTGCAGACTGAGTTCCCAGCTTGACCTCAGACCCGCCTCATCACCATAAACTTGCCTGATGATCTGGACTCTTGGTTGAGCCTGGCCATGACCTCTGTGCCCATCCCGCTCGGGGGTGGTGTGACCCCCCTTGGCTCCAGCACCCCATTCCTTCGGGAGCAGTCGCTTTCCTGGTGACAGGTGGTGGAGAAGCAGCGAGAGGCACAAATTGCAGCTACCAGGACAGTGCTGTTACGTTACAGGGTGTGGGTCAAGATGTTCACCCACACGTTCACAGGGGCATGTGGCCACCACACGCCCACACCCACCCATGAGTAGAGAGGTCTTGCAACACACCTGGGCTGCTGCTCCCCACTCCCTGCTGTGTTCCCACGTACAGAACCTCAGGATGAACAGAAGTCCAAGGAAGGCAAATTGTGGAAGATCAGATTAGAGGTGGCGAGTTAAATTAACTTCCCTAGATTCATCAGTCCCTCTGAAATCAGAGGAAACTGTGGGATACCTCCAGGAGAGCCTGAATTCTGTGCTACCATTTCCTTTATCACTAAGGCTAAAGTAGTTGTGTCCTGTTCAGGCAGAAATTAGAGAATCGGGAAATAAGACAGCATTAGCTTAAGCCTTTTGTTTCCATTTGCAATCTTCTTTATCCTCTTAAACAGGTCTAGCAAAAAGGACAATTTAGTGCCGAGAGACACTGGCATGCCAAGCAGCACTGTCCTCCAGTCTACCATGCCTACACTACCCACTTCACATATTTAGAGGTTCAAACAAATCCTATCTGGTTAGGATGCGAGAGTATCTGGTCTCTCCATTTACTGAAATCACTTTTATATCAAATCTACTGCAAAGCTACAGCCACTCTTGCTACTGTGCTCTGAGAGGCGCAGTTATTGTTGTGGCTTATCTTCACACCTGACTACCAGCCAAGAGTTTATCCAACTGCCAGACTTTGGGTCATTCCATGTCACTGGGTTTTGGTTTTTCCCCAACTAACAAACTGAGCACACAGATTTCCTAATTCTCAAGCAGAGTTATTTCTTGCTTTTCTTTTTTTTTGAGGGGGGTGAGGGAACCCGACAGGGGATCAAAACCAGCCAAAGAAAAGGATACACGCAGGGTGACAGACAACATACCTTGGATTTTCCAGTGGTAGCTCTGGTGTTCCTTCTCCTTTGCACCTCAGTCTACGCACTCATTCCACTCGGCACGATGTCTCCAGCTTGTCTGGAAGTGGGTCCTCCTGCACGCAGGACTTCCAGTGACCCCGCTCACCACCACATCCTCGTGACCCTGTGGGACACTGCTGCAGGCCAAGGCTGACACGGCCTCCAGGCAAGGATTTCTGCGCCCCTTCGCATTTTGGCATTCATTACACCCGGCTGCCCAGGGCCTTGTCTTGCGGAGAGGCGCGAGCCTGCTCAGTGCCTGCTCAATGCCCCAACGCCTCTCTCCTGCTGGGTGGAAGCAAGTCTGCAGGCGGATCTGCTGACAGAAGTGAAACTCTCTGACCACACTGGGCAGCAACACGGTGCGTGCCAGTCCAGGCTATCTGGCCAGCACCGTCTTGCACTGCTTTGGCAGTGAAACAGCGAGCTGAGCTGAATCTGTCCTGCTGGTGTGAACATACACACGGCGTTACAACACGCCAAACCACCCCTCCGGCTGGCCAAGCAGTCTTGGCTCCCCTTCTGCTACGCATCAACGTCCCACTGGTGAGAGAGGAGCAGGTTCATGCACTGGCAACCAAGCAGGAGACAGAGGATGCTCTGGAAAATGCTCCGGGGAGCTTCGGATGCAGAAGGGATGCGGGGAGAAGCCCACTGCAGAGCTTTACGGCTGCTGAGTCCACCAAGGAGACTGCTGCGGAGATTGAGGTCACTTTAACGACTGTTCTCCTTCTTCACAACCAGACACTCGGCAGTGGGTGATGTCCCATTCGTGTGCTGGAAAAATAGAAAACCTCAGACAATTTTTTTTTTTTCCTAAAGGTTGTTTTATTGTAAAACCATAAATACAACACTGACATGAAAATCCTCAAGCAACGGATGCTTTCTTAGTTACAGTTTGTCTTCTGCCTTGGCATCAACTCTGAAAAGAATGTTGCAGAAACACGTCTCTAAGAGATCTCCAAATAACCGAGCTCCGGCCTGGAGCGCTCAGCTCGTTTGGAAGCTAAGTGGAACTATTCCTCCTCTCTCGTGGAATATTTCCATTCAGACAGCAACAGACTTGTAAAAACAGCAACATTTAAACACCTTGATTTTTTTTTCTTTAATAATCCTTTTCATTTGACGTCAGTCTAAGTTTCAAACAGCACTGAATTTATTTAGCTGTAAAAAAACCGAAACAAAACAAAACAAAATCCTAAAAAGAAAAAAATCAGAAGAACTTGAGTTGGCCTCAAGCGTTCATATATCACAATGAAAATCAGTAACTCAACCCCGTGCAATATTGCTCTCTATTGAGTCATTCGATCCACACCAACAATACATGAGACTTCAAACAGGTTTTGTTTTGTTTATTAACACAGCAAGTGTGACATTAGATAACCTTTTAAATACAGTACATGGTACAGCGCGGGGCCAGCTGCCCGCACTTGTCCCCATTATGAAGACAAAGCCAGCGGTGGCGGTTTATAAAAATATTGTGTTGCTACAAAAGTATAAATTAATGCTACCGGTATTAAGAAATATTAAACACATAAAACTTATAAGGATTAAGAAAAATATTCATTAATACCTGTAGAAAACTCTGGCCTAAAAAAGATATTTTTTGTATATTTTTTGTATATTTTTTGTATTTTTTAGGATGACATGAGATCCTTGCACTCGCAGGTAGAGACACACGCAGGTGCATCTGTGGTATTGCCTAGAACATCTGCATCTACAGAAAGGAGGGAAACGCACACAAGTTACTGAGGGGAGGGAGGGTGAGGAGGGAGGGGACAACATTAACCGTCTGCTTGATGAAACAAGAAGAATTCAGCTCTCAACAGGAGGTTTCAAAAAACGAACGTACGAACAAGGAACAGCTTCTCATTTCAGACTGGCTGCAAACAAGGATTTCCTGACGGTTTGGTTTGTCGGCATGACACTTCCTAGCTACGGCGCGGACCAGAATCCTCACAGTCTGGCCGATGTGTGCTCCTCCTGGACTCACAGCCTCAGCTAGTCACCTGTCACCAATGTTTCAGTTCATCCATTATCACTTCTCTTTTTAAATAATTAAAAAAAATAAAATTAAAGTCCCAGTAAGTTTAGGGGGACCGCGGAAAACAGCTCCTAAGACTGTTGCTCCTTCCAGAATACATGCCTCCTTCCTTGAGCGGAAAGGTCTTCTCCATAGACAGCAAGAAAAAAAAAAACAAACAATCCCTCCTCCCACCCCCCAGCCCACCGGAAAGAAACCAACCCATCCTACCCACAGACACTGCAGAGATCGCCACAAGAACCCGCAGCAGACTGAAAACAAGCACTCAAGGCTGATGGGCCTGGAAGCGTCTTTTTAAGGAACTTTGGTTGTAAAAAGCCAGGGTTTGACACGCCTCTACCCGTCGGCTCCGCTGCACAACACCCCTCTCGTTAGGGCTGCGCTGCTGACCGGCTGCCACGACACGCCGGCCACTGTCAACGGCGCTGGACCGGCGGGGAGGAAGAAAATCCCTGCGGCCAGCGCTCAGTGCCGCGCATCAACGAGCCATCTGTGTGAGTCCCCTCAGAAGCTGGTCGGGAAACCTCCGCCTCGGCTGCCTGCAGACCACACCACCCTCACGGGTCTACTGGATACACCGTCATCTAACGTCAGCAAAACTCTTCCGTCCAGTTACTAAACAATAACAGGAGTAGCAAAAACCCCAACTAACCAGCCAAATGAAAAACAAAATTAAACAGAAATCCTCCAAACATTCAATATCTAAAGTTAAATTTCAGGGCAATACACTCTCATTGGTTCACCATTTCTGGCCTAGCATAAGCGAACTACCCCACAGCAGGAATGGGGCATCCAACGTGGAGCTGTGCCCGGGTTCCCTCTCCGTATTTTCACTGCTGTTTGGATGGTTCAGTGACACTTCCAGAAGCCGCAGGAAGATGACAACCCGCGGCACGGGGACCAGTCCCACACACTGCAAAAAGGGAGTTCTTATTGCTACAGGGCGACATCTTCAGAAGAATCTGACACAGGACCTCGAGTCTCAGCCGATGTGTCTGGGCATTCCCAATGGATCCCACGGATTCAAGACCGCGGCGTAGCACAGAAAACGCACAGCAGAAGCAGCAGAACATTTAATGCTCTCCCCTACCCCGATTCTTTCACCTTGGCAGTGTAAGGGTTGACAAGACATTCGCTCCTCAGCTGGTTGTCTCCTCTGCCTCTCCGCTGGTCAGCTACCTCCCTCCTTCAGGAAACCTGGTTAAGGTATGTACTGGAGTGCTGGGAACGGTCTGGGGCCGGTGGCGAGTGCAAGGATGCGGAGGAAGATGCTTTGTGAACCCTCCTGGACCTATCGGGCAGGACTGGACTCAACACCCAGGCAACCGTTTCCCACGTCTGCATCCAGTCTCCTTCCTCCCGGCAAGGTCCACAGCAGGCTCCTGCCTTACGGAGCGTGCTCCACGCAGCTGTGCAGCCTTGTGGCAAACGGCAGGGCTCAAAAAACACGCCCGCAACGGACTCCTCCCAGATGAACGGATTTCACCTCCCTGAAAACGCTTCCCAGAACCTGCCTTTAGTGTCTTTTTGTTCTTTTCATCCAACTACTCCTAATCATTCCACAGGGAACATCTTGTCCCCTCCTGCGTGTGCCCCCTCTGAACACTCCCAGGAGCTCCTCTCCACCTCCTTCAGCCAGAGAGATGCAATTAGAGCTCTGAGTCTTTCCTCCGTACAAAGCAGCACTCCCAGCCACTGACTCACTTCTTGGCCGCTCTTTCCCAGTCTTTTGATTTCTCAGTAACTTGGCGCTGTCTAGAAATGCACACAGCGGTCTCCGAGCAGCACGATGTCTCAGTCACCCTGCTCCTGTGCAACACTACGTCCTGGCTTGCCTAGTGCAGGATCCAGAAGTGGAAACGGTCCCTCAGGCTGGGTACGGCTGAGCAGACTCATCCACCAATATAGACATACAAGATAATTTCTTCTCACACTAAACCTTCCATGTTATTGCAAGCAGTTGAAGAAAAAGAAACCAACCAACCTGAGACATCTCACTGAACACGGTATTAATTCAGATACCACAATTTAGAGCTCAAACTATTTTCAGAAGCGCCTGCCCTCCATTTTCAGTCATTGCCAGGCTTTGAGAATATCTGCCACAACTTCATTTGCAAAATTCATGTGAGGGTCCTGACTCCCTGAGCTGCTTCTGGATGTATTCTCTGATCAGCAGGGGAGAACACCCAGCAAGCATACTTAAACCAGTGCAGGTGGTTCATGCGGATACTTAAACCAATTTATCTCAAAGCTAAACTGGTTTAACCAGCAACTAACAGACAACGGAGTTAGACAAAACCTAAGCCCACAGCTGGCTTTCACAGAAAGTTTCCCAGATTGCACTAGTTCAAACACAACCGAATCACTTTTCTTAGAACAGACATATAGCTTTGACAAAAAGAAAAGTTGACTTCTGTCTGAAACCAACCCAGACGCAAGACACCGAGCCCACCTTGCAAGCCAGAACACAACAATCATCTGCTGCTAGAGAGATGGGGAGGAGAGACAGAGATGGGAGACCAATCTGGGCTCCACGTTCTCCACTCACCCTCTGGCTGCCGTACTCACACAGGAACAACCGTCTGCTTTGAAGAGCTCTGCCTTTGTATCCCACTTCCTCAAGTTTTCTAGTAAAAAGGAGATGAAGTAATCTTCAGGCAGGACTGAAGGCCCTTCACTTCTACAGTTCATCTTCTGCTGGTACTTGCTCCCCACCTGAAGATGGTAACACCTCCCAAAGCAAACAGCGAAGTCAGGAAGAGCAGTCTGCCAGGTCGGGCACAGAGTAAGCAGCAGAAGCATGAAGGCCTGGAGGACACGGACACCATTTTTGTCTCCCAACACATTTCTCAAGCGCGAGTAAAGCAAACAAACATGCAGAAGGCCAACTCCCAACATGACCTACCAGAGGATGATCCCAGTTCTAAGGACTTCTCCTCCCAGCTCAAAGGGAGCAGAACCTCATGACAGCTCTGGCCAAACTAAGAGACCCTCTCCTCTCTGGTCTCCCACCATGGATGGACAGTGCTCCTTACAGCACAAGTGCTGCTCCACACCACCAAGCTAATCATCAAATGGTTTGGGTTGGAGGAACCTAGCAAATTAAGAGCTTCCAAAATTCAGACCTTAGTAAAGCATCTATGCTCCCAAGAACGCAAATCCAAGTCTTGAAGAGGGAAGTAGAAACAGGAGCAGAAGCTTGGCATTTAGGGGAAAGATGTGCTTCTCTCCTTTTAATGAAGCGTAAGTACATCAGACCAAAGTCAGCCCGGGAGCAGACACAGCAGGAATAGCTCCTCTGCGCAGAACACCCTGTAACCACATTTAAGTCTCACGAAAAGCTGCGCCTTCTTCCAGCGACTCGCTGCAGAAGGGGGCTGGCCGACCAGCTCCTCACCAACTTTCCAGATTGCTCCATTTTAGGGCTTTAGGTTTTATTTTGCTTTTTCAGCTGCTAAGTTGAGTTTTTAAGTCTTTGGGAGAATCTCACCTACCAGACAACGCTGCATGTTTACTTAAAATCCACCATTAGTGCAATTATAACCAAAGTTGCCTTGGAGGGGACAGCTGCTTGGATGGGGAGAGGTCCAGTCAATCCCTCTCTTTGGTTGTCACAGCAAGAAAGCTCCAGATTTGATGCAAAGCCACACGGTAAAAAGGGGAAGGGGAGATGGGCTGGGGGCCAAGGGTGGCAGTGGCCATTTTGTTTGCATGCCCTGGCTGTGCAGCCATGGTTCAGCTCACTGCCGTGCACAGCCCGGCATCAAATGGTTGCACAAATGACTGCAATTTTCCCTCATCCTCAATTCCAGAACTTTAAACCTGTACTAACTCTGCTTTGCCCGCTTCCCCACCCTTCACGCCCTGCAGACCGACAACACAGCGAGCTCGAGTTGGCAAATCCCACAGAAGTTATCAGCCTGTGCCTTAGCAAAGGAGTGCTGGGGTTTGGAACCTTCTTTTCAAAGGAACGCAAGGGTTCTGCACACTCACCCGAGCACCGTGGAGCCTGTGAGCGGCCCTCAGAGTCTCAGGCGAACCAAGCAAAAAGGTGTAAGACGTCATTAGGAGAAAGAGCTACAAATCCTGGCCCCAGTTCTGCCCATCAGCCGAGCTGCACAGTACACACTCTGCAGCCTCAAAAGCTAATCTTGCTTTGGATTCATCCTCCAGCCACGTTTTCTTGCTGCAGGACCTTGTGCTTTTCAGTGGGAACAGCAGCACAGCACAGCACAAATCCTTTGTAATCGGCACACATCTATCTCACTTGGGTTTTTCGTTTGTAGTTTGAGACTCAGTTATTGTTTGCTACAGGTTTCTCCTGCAACTGCAAGTGCAAACAGACGTCTTACCATGGGCCCAACTGCTGTCTGGGCAGGCAGGATTTGTACAGGAGAAAACAAAACCAGCAAGCAGAAAAGTTGGCTCTACAACCAACACCTCCATTTGCAAAAGCCACTGCCAGAGAAAGCAGATATCCAAGTGCCTCTGCCTTGGCAGCTCATCTTGAAGTGCTGCTACCCCTGCAGTTGTCAGTGGGATTGCAGACGGTGTCTTTTACGGTAGCCATACGCAAAACTTACATTTAGGAGACAGCTAGTTTTGCCCTGATGCCAGTAATAGTGCTGAGAGGTCAGCCCAAACGCTAGACTCAAGCTAATATTAGGTCCTGTTTCCAGGCTGAAAAGAGCAAGACAGCTGGGTGCAAAGAGCCATCCTCAGTGACCTTGACCTAGGGAAGTTCTCTAGCCTGCAAACCGTTCCCCTGTCCGAGCCCCACGGCAGTGAAGCGGTCAGTCAGTGCCTGTCAGGTTCAAGACATCTGCACACAAAACCTGAGAGACTGGGTTTGCCATTTCTCATGTCTTGGGACTTGCAACTTCTCCTACACCCAGAGATGGGCAGGTGGGATCACAGTTTAACATCTGTTCAACAGCAGCACTGCAAAGAGGGCCTCCAGTCTCACCACTGCATGGCCAGCAGCCAGAAAACACCCTTGGCTGTTGAAGGGCTTCAGCCTCCAACCCGCTTGCTGGGAGCTGAGCGAGTCCATCCTCCCGAACCTCCAACGCTGCTCTGCTGCCACTGTGACCGCAGCTCCAGAGCACACTACTGGGAGCAGGAAAGACCACTTAAAAAATAAGAATTTGCTTCAATCTGCCTCTGGGATACAAGTCCCAGTGATGAAAAATTAACAGTTTGGCACCAGAAGTTGGGAATTGTCCAAGAGGCACCAAACCCGACAGCCTGCAGAGATCCCGTCCAGCAGCCCCTGAACTGTGCCTGCGGGCACTGGGCACAGCAGAGCACTGGCCTCGGTAGACAGCAGAGTGACCAAGATGTTTTTGCGTTATGATGATCTCTAATTGCATTTGGGGTGAGCTAGTAGGTGTGAACGTTTAAGGGCCCATGGCCTTCCTAGCCAGAACGATTCAGCAACATAACAAGTAGTGTAATGCACTGTAGGTATCAGAAAGACATTCGTGCTACTAGAGGAAACCATTCCAAATAAAATGGGGAGATATTCTTTGCACTCAGTCAGGAGCACTTACATTCAGAAGGATCTTTGAGCCCATGCACTTCTCTAAGCTTCCTTCAAAGCCCAGTTTGACAAAACTGATGATCTTTGTTCCCCTGAAAAATCATACACCTTGGTTTGTCCTTGGCCTTGACACACTTATTTTGAGTCTGTGTACTGAGAAACTTTTTTACAAAAATTTTAGGTGCACGGGTTCTCAACGGCAGCTGGCAGACCCCGGGAAGCTTGCTGGTGGCCCACAGATATCTGTGCTGTCACCGCCTGCTTGCTTTTCCTGGTTTCTAGCTTTCCCACATAAGCAACTGCTGTGGTTCCCATAAGGATATTATTTAATCACAAATGGGCTACTCTAGAACAAGTTTGAGAACACCTGATGTACAAAAATTTGCAGAGAAGCTAATTAACATCGGGAATTCAGAAAAGAAGTTCTGCTGTAAAAAAATAAATCCAAGAGACGAAACAACTACAGACATTTTCTGCCATGAACCATTTCTCTTAGTTTAAAATCAAACTCATAATCACTAGCTAACATGATAAACTCAAAACTGGGAGTGGGGACAGGAGAGTAACTTTTTTTTTTTTTGGAAAAAACGTGTACGAAAAAGTTTAAAATAAAGTAAAAAAACCCCTTAAAGTTTCCCTTCCTGATTTCTAAAGATATTGGTGTTCCTAAAACACAGCTGCCCTGATAACACGCACCGTATGTCAAGAAGGCTGCAGACAAATGCCCTCAAGGTGTACAGTTATTCAAAGGAGCAAAGTCCAGTGCAGAACTGGTCTGTTCAAATGTAGTCTGATTATCCATGGCAAGATGGCCCAGGGGACAAGAGGAAAGGTGGGGTGGAGGAGAAACAAAAGAAACTTCAAGTCACTTTAGATCTCAGCTGCCTGAAGACTTTAGAACATCAGCCTCCCATTGGTCTGCCCACTTGAAAACATTAGAAAGTCTGTCAAGTCCACACACTATCTATGGAAAGGAGCACGTTCCTGGCAGAGGGCTGTGTCTCTCACGTGCTCAGCTTTCCTTTCAAACTTAATTTTATATATATTTATATTTTTATATATATATAAAAAAGCACTTGGTTTCCAGGGGCATTCATAATGAGGTCCACAGTGTTTAGAACTTAAAATTCTTTTTCTTTGTTTGGAACAGTGTTTTAAAGTTTTGTTTTAATTAAAAGACAGTCTTAAAGCATGTTGGACTTCAAAAACATGAGTTTGTTCATGTCTTCTGGACTGAGTAGCCGTCTCCTTTTGATTAAGAGAGCCTGCTCACACATATTTACACATTCGCTTCTGGCACCAACAGCAGGCACTGCTAAGAGCCAAAAGGCTAGCTTGGCTAGTTTTGTATGCTTTTGGGTAACACACGACCAGTACTGAAACAGGTCAGGGGTGGCCTGGAAGAGAGGTTCTTGCAAATAATCATAGACTTCATTTTTCCCGAACCAATCTTCTTCCTGAGCTGCTGTGGCTTCCCCTGTTGCCCGAGGCTTCTTGGTTGAAGGTTCAAATTCCGTTTCTTCTGCCCAGGACTCTTTCACCTCATTGATCAACTCACAGACCTTGCCAATGATCTCTTCATGCTGGTANGGTGGAACGGGCCGCAGCTTCTGCTGAGGGTCTAAGATCATGGCTACCTTGTGTGCCGAATGAACTTTGAAGTTCTCCTTCAGCGCCTCCAAGAAGAGGTGGCAGAGCTTGCTGACCACACCAGCATCGTTAGCTTTGGAAGTGAACAGTTTCTCCAGTTTGACATACGTGGGCAGTACCAGCTGCAAGGTGGGCCGGCTCTCGTTGCTCAGCTCAATCACGGCCTGTTTCACTGGAGCCAAAATGGCTGCCAGGTTGCTGAGCAGGTGTTTGTTCAGGTTTTGGATGAGGTTCATTTTCTTGGCCCTGCTGTAGAACTCGCAGATCTGCTCGTAGCGCTCATGGACGAGCAGGAGGGAGTCGGTGACCGAGTTCCAGCAGGGTGGGGGAGAGGTCTCTTCCAGGGAACCAAAGGTCTCCTTTGAGAGGCCCGTGGATCCTGCCAGATCTTCACACACATTCAGGAGCTCGATCACTTCGTGCATATTGCGAGCCTGTAGTGTTCGCTTGTTCAGCACACTCTGCACTACTGAGTTCAAGGCACAGGCCGAACAACGCAAGCACATGCCTGCCTTGGAGAACGCAGAGGAATTGACTTTGCAGTCTGTGACGTACACCGTCCTGATCTCCGACATCACAAACTCCGAGAGCACGTTCTGTACCCAGTGGTGGATAAAATCACCATTATCTCGAATGTCTACGCCCTTAATTCCCAAGACGTAACTCTTGATGTGGTTGCCTTCCACCTGGTAAGCCGTCAGGATGTAGCAAGAATCGGGGCCAATGCTCTGCGAGTGACAAGTGACACCGATGCCAAGGCATGCGTTGCTGCCCAGGGCGCAGGTGACTTTCACCTTCACTTGGTTGTACATCCGAGGCAAATGCTTCAGAGCCAGCGTGTTGAAATTGCCAAGGATTTCGGTGACAGAGAAGGCACCATAGCGAGCTCCACTATCCACCAGGGTCTGTGCTAGCTTGATGAATTCCTTCCCGCTCACCACGCTCAGAGCCCCAAGGTCAGTGCACATCACCCTCAGGAGCCTCTCAGCAATGTTCTGCCGCTCCTTCTCTGGGATCGCGCTGTTCCCTACCGAACCGCTCGTGGATGCTGCAGTGAAATACAAGGAGAGAGAGAAAGCACCAGGTGAGAATTGCTCCTCTGCAATGGGACAGAGGAGGAAGCCACACAACAATTCTGAGAGACCCAAAGAGGTGGAACATGCCCAGATGATGGCAGAGACATCACCAACCCTGAATTTCTTCCCCCAATGGATTCTGGACAGAGGAACCTGTAGGGACAGGCCTTGCTCTTGTTTAAGAGCAGCAAGGAGCTTATCTGCATGCTTTCCCTGGGGTGTGGACTGAGACAGAGCACACACTGTCTACTCACAATCCAGTGCCTTCACCAGTGGCATCTCTGTGATGTTCACTTAGGAACTCCCTAGACAAGTTACAATCATCTGTACCATTCCCCATCCATGTCTACGGGCTGGTGGCCACAGCGTAGCCCAGCTCAAAAGTTGGACATCTTTTCGTTTTTGTGATTTGAGCCTTTCCTTTGAGACAGTTATTTAAAGAAAAGTTGTTTCAGTGAAGCATACAAGTTCCTCCACCATCTCCAACAGTGCTGAAGGCCAAGTTTCCATGGATTCCTCTGAACTCCAGCAACTCCACTTTTTGTGGCTGATTTCAGACAAAGTGAATGTCACTTCTGGCCATACCAGAATACAAAAGCACCATGTTTTTGTATCATCTTTCCCCCAGGCTGCTCAGCTCAAGCGCTTTGGAACTGACTGCCCACAGGGCCGTGTTTTACCTTTTCCCAGGGTGAAGCACAAGCTCACAGGACAAGCTGGGGATAAAGCCAGACACTGGCTGCCCGCACACACAGGGAGTGACAGGTTATGCCTATGCCACACCATGACGACTGCATTATTTTTTTAACCCCAGGCCAGAAAGTCTGACCTTGGATTGGAAGTTAACTTTTTCCAGGAGTTCCCAAATGCAACTTCCTTACAAACCTTTCCTATCACTTCCCCGGGGTTCCCAGTACTTTTGGCATACGAGTGCTCCTGTAATGGGAATGGGTGCTCTGCTCTGCAGGGCAGTACATGAATTATGGGTGAGATCAAGTGCAGTCAGGTGAGGACAAGGGCCTTGTGCAATGCCCATCACTGCTGCACCCTCTCTTGACAGTCGCTTCTTCAAAGCAGACAGGTAAGCCCGGGACAGAAGAGCAAATACTGCTACGTACTATTGTTGGCGTTATTTCTTTGGAGCTGTGGTTTCCACTTTTCTTCAACAACAGCTAGAGGTGATCTGGGCTGGCTAGAGGCAATATTGTTCTCGTTGTCAGCTGTGGGCAAGAGAGAGGGAGGTGTTAGAAGCACAAGGTAATAATGCTTAAAGCACAAAGAAGGGGAAACAGTACCCATCTGCTTAGCATTTACTTATGGTTCCCTTAACTAAGGTGATACCAACCTACTCCCTTCTCTGTAGCTCTTAAGCAGTTTTCAGTGAGATGGCACAGTACAGTCAGGAGCCTTGAAAACTGTCTTTGGACCTGCAACCTATCACCTCCCAAAACGTGGCTGAAATGACAACGGCTTTTTCTGTGCACCGCTGACACTGATGCCATCAGCACACCTCGAGAAATGTCTCCCACTCCAGTGAAGCTGCACACCAGGAGGAACAGACGTTCCCCTGCAGCCTGACTTGCGCAATTTGCTTGCTTTCAAAATAAAAGCAGGCGTAACAAACATTTATCCTTCTGTTGCCTTACTGCCTCTTTCTCCACTGCAGGTGGCTTCCCTTTTCTTTACTGTTAAGTACTGTTTTTCAAGCTATGCTCAACTCCTCTATATCTAAGGGTCTTAATACAATCCTCGTATATGTTTTCCTCACACTGTAGAGAGAGGGCCAATCTCTTCTCGGGCTGCTCACTGCTGCCTCAGACTGGAAACAAAAATTTTAAAACCCACACTTCTGGAGTGTGACCAAAGCTTGTTTCCTCCCTGTCGCTGCAGATACCAACTGCCCTCAGCATCTTTGTGTTCATGCTCCCATTTCTGTATGTGTAACTGGGCTAAATACTTCAGCTGCCAATCTGATGGACTCTTCAAGGAAATGCAGTCAAATTCTGTAGCGTATCCATGTTCTTTCCTCTCCTGTGCCCCATGAACTTCACCCCACCCTCTAGAGGAAATTTTCTAGGTCTTCACATGCTTCGCTATGAAACTGTGCTCTGAAACAGGCTGTGAGGCAACAGTAAAGTGCACAATGAAGAGAGGTGTAAGAGGAAGGAGAAAGATGGAGAGACTGATGACCAAGCTGAACAGAAGGATGGAATTAAAAACAAAGAAGACAAACCAGGTCCTTTATTCATCACAGCTGGACTCATATGCCCTGATTTTGGACACCTCTATTAGACACACCCCTCTTCAGAGTGGTCCCTCGGGGCTCCTTTTACACTCAGTGGTGCAAAACAGGCTTAAGAGTGAGATTCATTCACCCAAGCAGAACTAGACGTCTCTTGTAGTGTAAGATCCACCATGCTCTGAACTCAGCTGGAGTCAGTGACAACTTCTCCACTGATTANAAAGCAAGTCCAAGCTGACCAGCTCAGGTGGCAACATCTATAGCCTAGGCAGACCAGCATGCAGTGAAATGAATCCTGCCCCAGTGCTCCAGACAGCAGAGCATGAATTAGAGGAATGCCTTACTAAGGCACACACAGGTGCTTTGCTCTGCAGCCAAGGCTGATGAAGTGCTGGGCAGAGCAGCGGGCTGCCCATCAGAACAAACAGGGGGGGACAAAGTTGCTCTCCTGCATGTGTGGCAATGACCTGGGAGAGAAGGAAGACCAGCAAGGATCTAAAGACAAGCAATGATGTGATGAAACTCCAGTGCTCTCTTCCTCACAAGCAAGTCCTCTCAAATTTGAGCAGCTCCACTTGTCAACCGCTGGGGCATTCACAAACCTCGCTGATGAACAGCCACGGACTGCACAGTTATTATTAGGTCTGGGCACTGCACTGGCCACAGACTGGATCAATACCTAAGAGCAAACCAGGGTATGACAGAACCAGGGTAGACTCTGGGACTGCCTCGAGGACTGTATGTGCCCAGGGCACTCGCTGGTGGTTGCTGGTACCTGGGGAGCACTGCCATGCTCAGGCCTGCAGCCAGAGACTGGTCTTTGCACGCGCAGAAGAGACGTGAAGAGCAGGAGCTGCTCCAGTGGATGCCAGTGATCAGATATGACACATCACTTTTTCCCCAGCATTTGCCTAGACTAACTGCACTTCAGCTACTGTCACCAGTGTCCTCAACCCCCAACATCTGTGGGTAGGCAAACGCTGGATGTCACCTACTAACTTTGTTCACGGTTCAAACCTTCCTTGTCTTGGTGAGGGGTGGGTAGGGGGAGAAACCTTCTATATTTCCTCCCCACAACTCTTTATCGATTTCATAGTAATAGGGGATTTATTATGTACAAATATCTGCTGGCATTCAATATGGCATTAACAAGATTTCTGCATTTCAGCCTCATCTTCCTTATCAGACAGTCGGTGAACTACACAGATCATGGTTCTTTCTCTTCATGCTTCCAATCCTTTAATCCAGGTTCAACCCAGTCGTCCTTTTATTTTTTTAGCTCTAGATTGTAGGAAGGGCATTATAGGGTAGCACTCGACCTGAACAAAGTACTCTAAAGGGAGTCAAAGCTGTATATTGTACAGTGTAATTACAGAACAAATTCCTTTGCCTGGTGTTCTGCTGTTCTATTTCTGCCTTTCAGCCTCTAATTTACATTCTAATTGCTTCTTCTCATTGTGTAGCTTCTTTATGGAGCTATAATCTCTCCTTATTACCTTCTAGCCTCCAGGCTCAGCCCTCTGAATGACTCAAGAGCCAGCATGTCCCTGCTTTTGCTCCTCCAGACCAGCAGCGCATTCCTGGTCTCAGTCACTTTCGAGAGGGGCGCAGGGGGTGCATCACATTTAGTTGGAAGAGATTAGCCCTTTGCATCAGACACGGTAAACCGCACCGGACTCCTGATCACATTAACTGAGGGGGTATCTGACCCATATGGGCTTCTTGTTTCTCTGCATCCCCAAAAAGAAAGATTCCTTGAAGCAGGCATATGGACCAGTATAAACCGCTACCATTCCAGAGTCCCCAGTATGTGGATCCTATGCCACCAGTTCTGCTGACTACTGCAAGGCCTCTGAACTCCCAGACTTCAGAGATCTTGTGCCGATGCTGTTTGTTGGATATGCAAATACCCGAGCTCTTGCAGGCTGGAAGGCAATAAACTGCAAGCCCTGTGCCATCTCCACTGGTGCTCTGCTGAAGTGCAGTGTCCAGAACCAGACACACACCAAAGCTGCCCGTGGCTTTCACACCTCTTCATCCCACAGCCACAAACACCGGGCCGCGCGCCTCCAGCTGCACGGGTCCAGAGGAAAGGCTGCTGCTCCCTCCCAAGGAAGGGGCTGGAGCACAGGACGGGCAAGCACCACGCACAGAGATGCCACAGCAGGGCACAGCCGCTTTCGTGGGGCGCAGCCTCGGCAACACCTCGAGAAAGCACTTAAAGAAGTCATGGACAAGCTTGCTGTCATTGTACCAGCGAGACATTAGGGGGGAAGCAGTCAAGCAGAAGACAGTGACTTACAAACAGAGCAGGGAGGGATAACAAACTACAGAGTTTAACAGGAATAATTCTGAGCTGGGGAGAGGGGATTTACCCATTAATATATCTCTGCTGACATTACGTGAGTCAGACCACAGATACCTGCTCCCTCCAGCCCTGTTCTGTGTCCAACGTAAGCCAGGTGAACAAGCCCAGAGGCCATGGGAATTTTGTAAAGTAGAGAGAAGGAAGAAGCTGCAGACCGCATGAGTTTAAAATTTTCAACAGCTCACACCTTGCCAGTGAATTGCCATTCTCCGCTTTGTCACTTTAGCCTTGGTTCCTCCTTTGGAGCTCCTCTACTCAGTGTCACCAAGAGCTATAACCCAAAATACTTCAGTACCAGAGACCAGAGCAGGGAACAGGATGGTCAGGAGACAGCTCAGAGGCAAGCAGAAACTGCCACCAACAGACAGCGAGAACAGACCCCAACGCCACGGAGTGACGGCAGCCACGACCCCAAGCAGAGCCACTGCGCCTCGGTGTAACATGAAGTCCAGTTACTCCACATTAACCCGCTTACGCTCTAACAGAAAATAACATCCACCAACCTCATACCATCTTTTAAGAAATCACCCTAAATGTCTATTCATAACATCACAAAGATGATAAATACAGTCGCTGCTGAACAATACACAAAGCCTGCACTAAGATTTGCCAGTGAGAACTGAACTGGAACCAAGGAACCGGCAGATGAAGAACTCCAGGGACACTGATTAAAACTACCACTAAAACACAGAACAAGAACTTGGATTAGAATGACTGTTACAGAATGGAAAATATGCTTTTCCCCAAGCTACTTGTCCTTCTGTGCCACTCTACTCAGGGCTTACCTGTAAGGTGAGGGCAAATGCAAGCACTGAATGTGTATCTCAACAGAGCAACTGTCTGTCAGAGCTGTCTGTCAAAGGCGAATTAATTCGTAAGCCTGTGTTAATTCACTTGAATTTTCATTCAAGAGGAAAAAAAGAAAAAAATCTGCCAATACAAAAAAAATCCTGTTTCTACATTTTTGAATATTCTGAGTGCTGTCTTTGAAACAGCTTTGGCTTTGAAATTTTATTATCGTCTCTTCTGTGTTGAGATAGCAAACAAAAAAGGTGGCTTAGAAACAAAGTAGAGGAACTACCCCTCAGAATTTTCTTTTGAAGAGAGCTGAGAAGGAAATGAACACAACTGCTGAAATAGAAAATTCTTCTTCTGAGAACACACTTCAGTCCTCTGCAGAACTCCAGGAGACACAAGCACAGAAAAAGACTTGTGTGGGCAAAGCCTCTGCTGCCCTGCAGGCACTTTCGCTTTGTTGGCTTCAGCGAGCACTACCCTTTTCGCAGGGGGGCTTTCATCTGCTGTAGGAGGGACCCACTCCTGCTTACACCATGAGCGTTCCCTAGACACCTTTGGATAAAGGGAATGAGTAGCTTCATGTGCTCTGTGCTAGCACGGCACGCTTCCTCTCCCGAGGTAAAGGAGTAATATTTATGATCTACCCTGAGCCTTGCATCGTTGCAGCCACTGCTACATGCTCCAGCCTTTGAAGATCTTTTTTGCGGCAGGTGAAATTACTGGGGCTTTGGAAACTGTGAGCACAGAAAGCTCTATTGACACACAACGGGGTCAACATCAGGCATCAGCGCAGAATTTAATTCTCCGCTTTAAGCGAGTCGAAGTGCCCAGCTTACCTGCATGGGACTGCATGTGCTCCAGGAGATTGTTATAAAACTGGAACTGGATTCCACAAGCTCCACAGGTGTAAGGCTCTGTTTGGGAGAAATCAGTTCAGAAGAATTACACAGAGTATGCAGGGAAGCAGCACACGTGCGTACTTCAGTTTGTACAGCCACGGGGCAGTGCCTCGGGGCCCGGGCCTTGTCACCTCAGCCCACGTGTGCATGTCACAGCGGCTCTTGAGAACCGAACCTGCAGGGCTCGGGCTGCGGTCTGGGGAAGCAGGACACATCACTGCTTCCCGGGCCGGGGTCAGCCGCTTTACCATGTGCTTCACCTTACTGCCCGGGTCGGCAGAGGGACAGCTCGTGCACTAAAGCGAAGCACATGCCAGGGCGCGTGTGTGGGGATCTCCGTGAAGCTGCACAAGATCTGAGGGCTACACACTGACAGGGGTTTACTAGCTCACGCCTGCTGCAGGCCGTTTTAAGCATATCCTTGTTCTTTTTAAGCCTGAAAGCAAAGCATGCTGAATTTATTTTACATCCAGTTCTGTCAAATTCCAGTTTCTGCTGCCTTTCCTAAGACAAGAAGCATCACGATGTCAAAAATCCTGTTGCTCAGAAGCTGGGGCATGGAGAAGTGCCATGGCGGGGCTCGGCTTGTTTTTCAGTAGCTGCCAACAAGTGCAGTGAGACTGGGGAATGGCGAGAGCCACTGGGCTTGGGGGCAGCAAGTCGCCGGGGTAAGCAGAGGCGGAGGGGAAGAAGCACAGAAATCAGCGCTGTGCCAGAAGGCTGAGAGCAGAGCAGGAGAGCCACTTCGCCAGAGTAATACGGATGAGCCGGAGTCAGGAAAGAGTTGGGTGCAGAGCTCCCTCACGAGCTGAAAGATACGTTTAGTTCTGTTCTAACAAGTATGTTCAAAGTGCATTTTTTCCACTGAACTAACCTAATAGAAAATGTTTGCAGTTGCTTATTTAAACAGTATGAGTTGAGTGCATTAGCTGACAGATGCAATATCAAACTACAGTGGCTGAAATAGGTTAACATTGCAGTTTGCTTCTATACCTCCAGATACACCAGCACACTTGCCACCATTTACGCTGTGGCATTTTGTTTCGTAACAGCAGAATGGACAAATGCAAGTGTTTGGCATAAAACCAACTTTGCACATAAATGCCTGGCACACACAGAGAGCAAGGTCTACTGCTACAGTATACCAGAAATCTGTATCTGTGTTCAAAGCGAAAAACATATTCTGTATCAATTAATAAGCAAAAGCACCGGCATCCAGAATGGAAGAACCAAAACACAGGAAAGCACAAGCCTGACTTGGCTATAATCTGCAAGATGTCTATCTCAGGTAGCAAACCCCAGAATTCATCAGATGGCTATAGGCAGCTGCAAGGAAACACGTAAAAGAGACCATGAGCGGTTCGTACAAACTATGCATATATGCCGTAAGGCAAAATACCCTGCTGTGCCTTTGCACAGCACCTACAGCCCCCTGAAACAACGGAGCCAGCTCTGTCTGGAGGAGCTGTGCTCAACGCTTTATTTAACTCACTGTATTTTCTTGTGATGTTACTCCTGTATTTTGCTGTAGTGAGGAAGTTTGGAAATACTGTACTTAAGTAACTGTGCTTGTGAAAAAAAGGGATGACTTTGGCAGCTGAGTGGCACGCTTAGGAATACCCGGACTGGGGGAATTAACATGGACGGGCTGTTTCTGCCGGAATCTTCAGTATTGAAACAGTCAGTTGTGGTAAAATGCCACAATAGGTACAATGTCATCTAATGATTTAGACTCCTTTTGTACTTATCGGAGAGGAGAAGACCCTACATGGGTTCAGACCATTCCTCTTACATACTTATTTCCATGTCAGATGACTCACGTTACAGATGCACCGATTTGCTGCTTACGGAGCCTAGACTGCTCAGACAGAAATGTCTCAAACTAAGTGGGCTGACTCCCCCTTCAAGTGTCAAAATTAACATTTGATTAATCTAACGAGAGAAGTCACACTTCAAAGAGCCTGCTGAATGTTGCTGACAAGTTCCTGCAGGGTCAGCAGAGCTGCGCTGCTGCAGCCAGGACAGCCCACAAGCCTATCACCCCTGTTCTTTGCCCCATTGCTCTGCTGGAGCCCCATCCCCTGCAGCAGAGTTGGGAGAACAGAACGTGCTGTACATCTCAGGTGCTTCAGAAGTCTCAAATTTAGAGATGGCACACCGTGGCTCCCTGGGACACTTTCAGGTCTCCGTGTGCCATTTAAACATAAGCAGGCACAAGCATTCTCTTCTGCCATCTCTGCCTGTAGTAACCCTGGCCGGAGAAAGCGGTTGGCGGAGCAATCCATCCTTCACTGCTGCAGTCCAAGGACTCTCCTCTGCTCCCAGATGAGTACACAAACTCCACCAATCCCCTAGAAGCAGGTTTCCAAATGCAGTCACCAGAACAACTCTTCCCCTAAACTCAGTTACAGGGTGCCTCACGGGGAAGCAAACCACCCACATACATCCAGCAGTCTCCAAACAGCACATCTCCCACATTCATTCTTCCCTCCTGTTTCACTACATCCTCACACTTCCTTCGTCTCACTGAGCTGCTTTACTTTCCTCCTGTTATATTCTCAGCTATTTTATCACCATAAACCTGTGTTGTCTTTCTTCCAGTTCCCCCCTTGCCTGACTCCCCTTCACTCCTGACCAGTCTTGTCTGAGTTCTCTTCATCTCCATCCATCATGCAGTGACCACCAAGGTCCCCAAGGCTCTTCATCTCAAGCTGCTCTCTCTGCTACTACAACGTACTGGGTACTCGTGCACTCAGTGACTCTCAAAAGTCTCTCCTTTGTGATTGTTCTCAGAAAAATCCTGTTGATTTTCACTCCATTTCCAAAAGCCTCCCCTTCTGTTCTACTACAGAAATGTCCACCTCTGGAAACAAAACCACTGTCTACTTTCAAAAACTAATTTTGCATTCTGAAAATGCCAGAACATTTTCTAAATACTTTCGAGACAAAAGAGTCATAGATATCCACAGTTTGCCACAAATGAAAATGAGTGAAGTTAAAATCAGGGATAAAATTTAAACTCATATAACAATTCAAAAGTCTTTTCCAGGGAAGAGAGAAGGGCCGTTTGGAAGGATGTGCAGAATCCCCATGGGAATGAACGAACTTGCTTTACTTCCCAGGGCTTTCTCAATCCTCATACTTCCGAGATTTCAGCTTCTAAGCCCCTGATGCTCCACAGTGCAGAGAGCTGGGAACAGTCAGGCTGGCTGGAAGGAGGGTGGGATGCGTCAGTGCTAGAAGAGGGAGAGGGATCTGGAAGGTGGAGAGAGGAAAGAGCGTCAATCTATCTGAAACCAGGCAAAAGCCACCGCTGGAAAAGAACTGCTCACCTGGGCTGGTACACACAGCAAGTAAATCCCCCCTCCCTTCGATTTCTGCTTGCACCTTACAGGTAGTTAACTGGAAAAGTTGTTAAAACTGCTCTGAACACGCCTGTGAGCCACACTTGTGGCCCTGCCCCCTTCCTGGGAGCACAGCCCCCGCCACACCACTGCAGGACCTCTGCTTTTCCTTCCTCAGGGGCAATTTCAGCTCTCCTCTTCCTCACTCAGACTGAGGTTTACAGCATCCAGAAGGGATCTGGTCTCTGTCAGGTGGTCTGAACTCAGCAAGGGGCCCACAGGTCCTCCCATGACTGCTCCCATCAGCGAACCTCTCCCTTCCCTCTTGGCTTTGCTGGTGGAGGTTGTGCTGCCCACGCCAACGCCCTGAGAACACTTCCACTCCCCAACAGCCCAAATTCTTTTGGGTGGCCAAGACAGGCCATATGTATGAGCAAAGCAGCAAGGGCTGTTGTGGAATCAGCTCAGAAATGGCCCAGAGGCTTCCAACCTGCAGCAGAGCTGCCCAGACAACCTGTCTCGTGCTGCTGGAAACCTTCCCGCCTACCTCCCCAAACTCTGCATTGCTTCTCAGGAACCAACTCCTCTCGCTGCTCCACATCTGAGGGCGTGGGAGTTGTGGCAGGAGCAACAGTACCCCCTTCCAACGAGGAAAAAACAGCCATTTACCCCATGGGCTCAGACAGGCTCTCTGCTCTCACCAGGGCCCATGGGCCTCCTAGCCGTGCCAGGTGCTGTGAACTTTCTCGCTCTGTTCCCCTGGCATGGGCTGGGGAGGAGGGTGCTCTGCTTTCTCCAAGCTTCCTCTATTTGCATTCCCCTGGGCAGATGCTAAACACGTGCTGGTGCCACCTTCCTTCACACTTCTATCTCAAGGGAGCGGAGGATAAATTCACCAGGCTGCATGAGAAGTTTTCCCTTCCTCTCCTTGTTTCCACAGCTCACTTCTAGTAACCACTGCTGAACCTAAAGCAGCTGGGTGATGTGAAGGGAGGGTGTGAAACCAGCCCAAAGCTCACTTTATGCAGCCAAGCAAGGTGGAAGGAGAGAGGCAGAGACCTCACCGAGGCTGCCGCTGGAGCACTCCCCCTTTACAGTTCGCAATGCTGAGCTGTAGTTGCTCCTTGCTGTGCTGGCCAGGCTGTGACCTAGGCACAAGGTGCTGCAGTTTGCATGTAGCAGACTACGGCCTCTCTACCACTGACTGCCACTACTGTGTCCTACAAGAACTTCACATTAAGTCACTAAAATGCTGCAATGCTCAACTCTAAACCTGTAGCCCAGCATTCTGACACTTCACTAGACGTCTCAGAAGATGAAATGCCAAGCTGCTATCGTTCCTCTACCCACCTCCAGAGAGCAAGCTTTTCACATAGCCAGGACCAGAGCCATGAAGCTGGGGCAGCAGAGATGCTGCATTTTCTGCAGGCCTCAGTGTACATCTTGACCTCTCCCATGGGTTCATACTCAGCCACAGCTACGATGCACTCTCCTGCAGCAGCAGGAAAAGCTGGAGAGCTTGTGCAGCAACAGGGAAATGGCGCTACCCGACCCCCAACACACGCTGCTGCTGCTGCACGGGGAGCCTTGCAAAGCAAGGCTCAGGGCATCTCCTCTCCTCCATGTTCTGCCACACGGCTGAGCTGCACGCAAGAGGCTTTGGTGCAGAAGGGGTGAAAACAGAGGTTCTAAGTCTTCACAAAAGGATAAGAAATCATGAACTGGATCCTCGGAGAGCTCACACTTACACAATAGCCCCGCTGTCTCTCTGGCTCTGTGTTGTTCCTGTATGTTCAGAAGCCTTCCGCAATCCTGTAGCCTAAATTTGGCAGCAGAAAGTCTGTGCATGAAATGGCAAATGTTGCGTGGGCCAGACCTGTCCACATGGCATCGGAGAAGAAGGGGAGAGGGTACAACACTGAGCACACGACAGGCGGCTGGCTGCACAGCACCTACGCTGCTCCCCTGCTACCTGTCCACCCACCATCTTCTCCCACCTCCTGTGGTCCCCTCCTTCCTCACTGCCTGCCCCCTTCCAACTCGGAGCTCGTGGCGCAGACCCAGCAGGATTTTCCCGTGAGCTGTGCTCCCCGCTCGTGCCACTGCCCGCCAGGCAGAGGGGCAGAGCCCAGCGCTCGCAGACGGCCGTCGGACACCGCGGTGCTATCCTCTCTCCAGCAACTGGGGGACCGCACTGTGCGAGCCAGGACCCTGACTCTGAAAGGCTCTTCTGAGGCAAAATATTTGAAAGAGCAGGAAATCACCCTGAACATGTCCTGTCTATCACTACAAAAGGGCTACTCTACAGCCAGCTGACCTCAGTGCAGTCTGCCTCGCATTCCTGAGTTTTCCCATAATGTTGAGAGGTGGTGTCACAGAGAGCACAAGAACATTTGCTGCAAGCAAGCAGTGCCATCAGAGCTGCAAATACCCATCCCAGGGCACTTCTGACAGCCTCCTGCAAGCTGTCTGAAACTCCAGCATTGCAGCATCCCCAAGCAATGACACTTCACTCTCCCTTCAAGCACCAACGGGCTTCCCTTCCCATAAAGAAGAGCCATTTGTCTGCGGGGCACCGGGAGTCGGCTGCTGAGCACAAAGGACTCCTTCTCCCTAAAAGCATCCTTCCCCAGCAAAACCGATCTCCGCTGCGAGCCAGGTCTCTCTCTGCCCTGAACAAGACACGCTATCACGTCACCCTTACTGCCTGCCCAGGTACTCTCTGAAAACACCTTTACAGAAACCTAAAGCACCAGCACCAGCAGCTGCTGAAGCCTCTGCAGTCTCTTGAGCCACTCAGAACTAAAACTCACAGTTGGTTGCACAATTTAAAACATCCTTCCCCAGGGCTATTATTAGACGCTTTTATTAGCACTTTATATACACCCAGTGAGCAAGGCTCCAGAGTAAGGCAGCAGGCTGTATAAACCAAGACAGAGAAAAAACACTATTTGCGCTTAGGTTAAATAAATCACTCTAATTCCCACGTTAACTCTCATGCCACATCTAAGCCAGAGAAAATAGCAGAACCTGGTGTGAGGCCAGGAGTGAACATGAGTTGAGTTTTTAACAGAAAAGTTTCAACAGAAAACACCCTGAGCTGCTTGCGCACGAGTGAAACCCAGCAGCCAGCTCCACGACTGATGGCAGAGCAGGGACCTCTCTCTCAGCAGAAAAGACCCACATTTCAACACTTCTGTCCACATTTTGATGAGAAACAAATGCAGAAGAACTGTAATGGAAACTTCTCAGCTTTTTTGCCCAATGTCTCCATTAGCTTTAGCTTTAGTAAGAGTGTAACTGCATCTTCCCATACCTTTGACACAAACCGATGAAACAATGCATTAGAATCTGCAGCAGTCTCCTGGAAAAACGCCATCACGTACCAAAATAAGCGGAAGCTTCTTGAAAACATAACTTCTGTCACTTCCACCCATCTCAGACAATAAAAGAGGTGCTATGTAAAGAGGTGCTATGAAGCATGCATTAAAAAGGGGAGTCCCGAATGCATCACGGCTGTTAAATTCGTTGGCACTCATTTGATTTCTCTTCCAATTTGAACTCTCATATTCTGAATAAAGCTCTCGCTTCTTTCTCAGATTTTGTAAGTGGAGAAAGAACAAACGTCCTCTGCCACTGTGGCCATGCTCAGGGTGCAGCACTTAGGGCTGTCCTACGCTAAGGGACAGCAGTGCTGGATCACGAGGCTGGCGCAGACAGTATCACCCCTAAAATCCAGGCGCAAACCAAGCAGCAACCAAACACGCTGGAAGGCAAAGGAAAAGGCTGTTGAAAGCATCGAGGACACGGGGCAGAATCTCGAGCAGAGACCACCTGCGCCTGCCCATCCCAGAGCTGCTCTCCCTCCCCTCCTGCTTGCTCACCACCGTGCCCTGGGCCCCCATTTCTCATCTGTGCTCTCAGGCCCAAGGGAATTGTCTCTGCAAAGGTGTTTAGTGAGCTGAGCCATGAAGACAAGTTTTCCTACGCATAAATGTAACTTAAACATGGATTCATTTTCAGTCTTCAAACCTTGGTGTCTCAGAACGTGTATTATTGGCATACTTCACAAATCTCCCAGAAGGCTGGAAGTGAGTCTAGCATGGTCTAGCAGCCACATACTGCGCAGAAACACCCTGAAGGATTTCTGTTGCATTTAAATCTGAAAGCAGAGCCAGAGAAGTGAGGCATTTTGTTTTTGACACCTGGACTCATAATAAAAAACATTTATTCATGAAAAATGCTAAAAGGGCAGACAGGCCAGCATGGCTGCAGGGTGGAAGTCCCCCGCCTTTGTGCACCACAGACATCCATCACACTTACTTTGTAAAAGCGGGAAAGGATTTGAAATCAGGGGACTTGCGGTTTCTGCAAAAAAGAAAGAGATTTAAATATTGAGACTGGCAGAGACCTCGCTGCATGCTACACAGCGCTGCCTATCTGCTCACTGATCCTTATCCTTACTCCGCACTTCCAGATTTAACTGTGGCAGCATGGGGGTCTCTGTCTGCTGTAAATTACAACATATCCAGCTATGAATTATCTCTCTCGGTGTCTTGCTAAGTTTCTCATGGTTGGGAATCTACATCTTTCCTTCCCATTTTGAAATGTTCAGAGATTTTAACATACATCCTGTGCTACAGTAATGGCGAGGGCCAGCAGAAGAAGAGCTAAGGGTGTAAGAAACCCTTTACAAATGGGGGTTTTCTGGGGGCCCGGATGCAAAATCCCCAGATTCACCATGCAGCTTCCTCAAACTGAAGCTGGGAAGGAAAAAAAGGGTGTTTCAGCCTCACTGGACGATATGCCAAAGGAGAGAGTTCCTAGGCAGTGCACATTACTTCAGGCTGAGAATACACGTTTTCTGTCGAGCACACCTTGCAGATTGCCTCTCTTTAAGGTGTGACGGAAAGGAACGGAGACCCTGGGTGCTCAACGAGCCCTTGGTCAACCAGGGGCCATCTGCACCCACCCCACGGTGCACTGGAGCAGAAGCAGTAATTCTCAGCACCTCAGACCCTGTGTGGTTTCCTACAGTTTCCAGGTGAGTTCCTTTAGTGACAAACCCCTGCGGAGGGGAAGAAATCATTAGTGTTAAATATTCAGTCAGCAATTCAGTGCATTTACAGAATGGTCCCCAGTCCACAAATATGAATTGACGCATCAGCGGAGGAGGCTCTTAGGGCTGACAGACTTGGACCGGTTTGCCTGGAAGGAAAACTTAACTCGTTAACCTCATAGGTCAAGTACAGTGAGCCTTTGTGCTGAATATTTCAACACGATAAGAACCCGAGCTGTTGAAAAGGGCACCAGCTGGCAGGGCCAGCCGGTAAGGAATGAAGATGAAGGCATGGATGATGCTTGGCAAAGACATGAGTAGACAGTGCTATGGAAAGGGTATGCATGGATGGCACCAGCAGGATACAGAACACTGCCGATCCCTTAACACATTTCTGTTAGCCAGCGTGGCACTAGAAGTGCTGTTTGCAGCTGATGAGGTCTGTATCTGGAGGAAGACCTTCACTGAAACAGGTTCCTAATCTGGTCCTAACAAGCAGCTGAACAGGGCAAGCTCCTCCAGCTACCACTCTTTCACTGTTTGTGCTCTCTGCCTCTGCTTTGGGAAGCGCTGTACTAACTCAATGAACACGTGGCGCTCACTGGACCGTCCCACGGCTTCAGGCTTCAAAGCCCTCTTTCAGCACACCAGAGGCAAGTAAGCTTTTGAGGGCCAGAACCTGACATTTTACCGTCCCTCAAGAACTCAACTTGATCTGAAGAGGCACACAGCAGTGGCATACACCACCAAATATACCACAATGAATTCTCAACATACTCTCTGGATGCTTTCCAGAGAGGAGTGCTAACGTAGTGTCACCTTTATGCTTGACTTCCCATACACAGGAAACCCATTGTCACTCTGCAGTAGGAGTTCAGGCCACTTGCTAAACATTGCTGCTGTGGTATTTTAAGCAAAGAAAGACTCTTGGGATTTTTCTGGTCTTTATATTATGGGCCATTTTGTTATCCATGCACTGTAATGTCCCTGCCTCAGCACAGTCAGTTCCACTAAAGGCAACTACTGAGAGAACAGTCACAGAAGTGTCAGTTTGAATGATTACTGACAATCTGGCTCGCTTTAGGGATTTGCCAATCCACAGATTTGCCACAGATTCTCCATGCAAAACCGAAACAGGAGTTCACCTTTTTCTGCCCGTACATCAGTCTTTCAGTGGCCCTTTTTGCCACCTCCTGTCCAGGCCCAGCACAGCACAGCATCTGCGCTTGATGACTGCAATCCACAGCTCGTATCACTGGCTGTTTGCTCTCAGTTTTGCTGACTGCTCACACTCTTGCCTCAGTGTATTGTCTTGGTGTCCTTCCTGGTGTCCCAGAGCTCTTGAGCAACTGGCAGGATGTCACTCACAGAGACTTGCTGCTGAGTGGTTGTTTTCACCCAGACATCTTTCTTCCTGTCTACAAGTTGCCTGTTCAACATGGCAAATCTGGAACAATTTAAATGAATATGGCACCAGAAATAGACAGTTCATTCCTGGAAACCTCAATTCCACGCAAAGGCCCAGTGAACACAGCAACTCATATTTATGTGATGGAGTAAAGTGACACTTTCTTAAGTGACACCTCTCCCTATGTTAGTCTTCCTCTAATGGTGAGAGCCGCACTCTGGTGCCAGTCCTTCATCTGGGCACATAATTTTTAGCCTGCCTTGAAAAATGCAGCTCTATGCATGTGCAATTGTGTTGTCCCTTGGTCGCATTACCTGTGCTCTGTGCAGTTTAGATATGACAATGTAGGAGCTCACATAACAACCCCCACCGTTTTCCTCGCTCCTCAACGTGGTCATTAGCAGGCTTGGACCTCCCAGCTCAGTGGAAAGGCAGCAGTAGCAGGCTTGTAGCATTTGCAAACTAACAAATAGATGAGAAAGAGATTGACTCAAAGATGAACCACTGGAATGAGATTTGTATTTTGGGCTTCAGCCCAGCTCACATAACCTGCAAGACAGTTGGGTGTGTCTCAGGAGGCAGAGGCGTAGAGGGCTGGCTGTGCTAACATCAGACTGGAATCAACAATCAAGAATTGTTATGCCTCAAGTGTTAAAGCTGTATTCACCCACCAAAAATCCTAGCCTAACAGTCACGTCTTCCCAGAAGAAACCCAACCAGATTTGGATGTGCTATATGATCAGTAGCCTGCAGAGAAAGAGCAGAAGAGGACATCTGGCCAACAACAGAACAGGAGGAAGATCCCAATGCTTGTCACACACCTAGCTGACTCCTCCCATACATACACCATGACCACCTGCACTTCCAGTGCAAACCAGCTTTTTTGGACTAGCTGGCAGTTTGAGGACATGAACATCCTCACTCTGTAGTGAGATCACCCATCCACTCGAGTCTCGTGAACACACAGTAATGCTGACAACAGTCTCAACATCGTGACGCAATTTGCTTCATCCCACAAGTCTGGCAGCAGCCCCCGCTGGGTGCCCGAGCCTGGCCTTCCATTCGGGTGCGCCACGGGACCTGGCATCGTACGGGCAAGAGGCGGAACTGAACTCTCGCTGCTGCAACAGAAGTTGCACAGGGGACCCCACCGAACAAAGCTTCAGAAGAGATTTATACGACGAGTTTAACGCTGATTTGCACTCTGCCTTTTTGCTGCTTTCCGTAAAACTAAAGGTTAGTTCCGCTCAGCTGCTAAGCAAGAAAGACATACCACCTATTTCTGGTTAAGAGACTACCCTGTTTAACACATATTAAAAGTACTGGTTTTATGTGGCAAGTGGCAAATGAGACATTTCTAATTATCCTTCCGCTTGAAACAGTTCCATGCTACAACTGGATGGTAACTGGGATCCAGAATATATTGTAGGATGCTGCTTCTGTACATTTTCACTAGTTAAATGTAACTATCGTAAGTGTGCTGCATATGTAGGAAAATAAAGGGCACTACTCAAAAATATTTTGCACTTAGAATTGATGTACTAACGAGAAATATAGCATATAAGATCAGGAAATGACAGACTAACAAGTCTGAAAACCCCACTGAGCACATGTTTAAAATTCAGTCCTATGATCTTTCAATTTTGAGAACTGGCACTTCTCAGTCTTCTCCAAAAATTCTTACTTCTAAATCGTAAGGAGGAAATTAACTTTTTTTGGGTCTCAATCTCACCTCAGCTTGCCATGAACTGATTCGAAAAAGAAGGTATTTCCCTTGCCCCTCTACCCAGTCTGAAATAAACACTGCTGGAAAGAAAAGCTTCCCTGTGTAAGTATGAATGAAAAGCACTGACACTTTAAAAACTGTAAATGCTAAAATTTGTTCCACTGGAACTTATGACAGTAACAGTTACCCAGTGCAGCAGATGAAATTGAGACATTTTTATATAGCTTCAGTCAACCCTGAAAGTTGAAAAATATTTCCCCTTATATCATGAGCAGGTTTAAGGGGCTATGGAATCTCTTTCCTACTAATACAAAGGACACTCTCCCGATCATGAGGTGGATGGCACCTAAACAGTCCTTCTCCATCCCCTCTGTGGCTCCATCTGGGAAAAGGACTTTGTGCTAGCACATGGCCTCAAACGCAGCCACAGGAACCACTGTTGTTTTACGGGGAGTAAGATGCCAGGTCACTCAGATAAGGATACCAAGTACTTGCATTCACTATGACAAGGATTGGGGTTGTGCACAGGGGCGAGACATCTGAAATCCAACATTTTCCCTTCTAGTTGTCTTACTCCCACTGAGAACTCCCTACAGCATCGCACCTAAGTCTTTGAGGTGGCTTCAGCTGCTGACCTTCCTGCTTTGCTTGTCCTCCTCCTCACTGCAGACAGGAAGCGGTCTGTGGCACTGCAAGTCGGGTGGTGATACAGGGAAAGAGCATTATGTACCCGGCCGGGTGGATTAAAAAAATCCTGCTGCTCTGCTTGATATCATTATAACTGAGCCTGTCACACAAAATTCACATCCACAAAGAGCAAGTGGTACAAAGAATCAAGCATTTAACAAGGCCAAGCCACACAGCTCTCAGGCTGCTCAATGGGAACCTACAGGTACCTCCCAAACCTGGGGACTATTCTTTACAGCAGCAGGAGTTTGGTGATAAGCAGCAGATGGAAGTGGGGAGGACGGAAGTGTTCGTCCTTCTGTCATTCTCAACCACGTTATCACCAGCTGCTTCCCCGCCTGTGCGAAATCTGCTGGCTGGAACACAAGAGAGGACAAGCCAACAATGCCAGAATTGCTCCTCAGCGTTCACATCACACGTGAACAGAGCCACACAGAGTTTGTCCCATCTACTGAAACAGCCATGGAAAGAAGGAAAATGGGGAGGTAAAGACATGTCAGCTATTCAAAAAGCAAGTTAAGGAGAGCTCTGCTTGGACACCCAAGCACGCAGATGCCTCCAGAGCTTTCCACACCCCCTCTAATCACCAGTGCCATTCACAGTGTGACACGGTTATGCTCACTCAAGTTGCTATCAATGAGAACATTTAGATCAACTCCCGAGAACAAGAATAAATAGAAGAAATGGCTTGGTGGAAGAGCTGGAAACTGAATGGGACACAAAGGAAGCAGCACAAAGATGGAGTCAAGGAGGGAAAGCAGGCTGAGGAAGAAAAGAGGATGCAGGACAGATAACGGAAGAGGGGAAAAGGAAGACATTTATACATCCCCATCCACCAGTCTGGTTTTGAGAAGTGTGTCAGCTGCCTAATGCCGAAAAGAACTGTTTCCAACCAGAGCCCAACTTCCCTCAAAACAGTCCTGAGTTCTCAGGTTTCCCAGCTCAAAGGAGAGCACCTTGCAACTCCCCTGCAGCCTGCCAGGCCCTAGACGAAGCCACTAAAATAAACTGACCATCCACGTGGTGCAGACAGAAACAGTTCTTACAATGAAACAAGACAAGCAAATCACATGAATCTCACTATTCAATTTGTAAGAATTTCTGTCTTTGTTATCATTTTTACTGTGAGCTTTTACTTGTGCTTTAAATGCTGCAGTTCAGATAGAAACAGATTCAGGAGGATGAGTGTGATGTGAGCTGGTACAGGAGATGGCAGGGAGAACCTGTGAGATGTGTCACAACAACAATGCGTCAGTATTTAACAGCAGTTCAGACAGAACTGAAGTCTTGGACTATTCAACACAGCCACTCTGCGTGTGCTTCGTGTCAGTGGTTCCTGGACCCCCTCCCATGCTACAGGTTCATTTGCCCTCCTGCAAAACTTCGAAGAGGAGGTTTGCAACCAGAAGGTTTTACAATGCAGCCTTCTTGGCTCTAGGGACAAGCTGTTTGATAGGCAGGGAGACAGTTCTGTCCTTCCTCTGAAGGCTATACAGGGCTTGACAGGAATAAAAAAGAACAATCTAAGGCTGCTGCTTTCAAAGGGCCGCAGAGGAGTCAGGAACCCAAATGGCATACTGGCATTTAGAGACGTGCACTTAAAGGCTTTGAAGCCCTTCACACAAACCGCTCGTACTACCCACAGAAGACAGACAGGAGGAGCAGACCTGCTGAGAGGCAAGTGGCCATTTTCAGAGCAGCAGGTCACACTAGTAACTCCTGGTAGTCAGTGAACTACACTGTTTTGTGTCATGTCTAACAGCCTGGCTGGGCTGACTGAAGACAGACTGGGCCAGCCCCTAAGGATTCCCGACTGCTGCTACCCAAGTGGAACAGGACTAAAGAGTACAAGGGCCTGAAACACAGAGACAAGCTCACCTGATGCGTTCTGCTTACACCTCTTTTCTTTAGGTTTTTCTGTCCCCGAATGAACAGCTGTAATTGTGGTGAATGGTTGGATTAGTACAGGATTGTTCCCCAAAACATAATATGCAGTATTTTATTAATAAACAACTTTCTTCCCATTCACTATCACCCACTCTGCTACTGCACGTAGGTTTTCCAACACCACTTCGTTCCTTTTCAACATGGTTCCAGAAAGCCCCTTCTTTGCTTCAGAGGCAGACACACCCCCCCACACCAGATGCTGTGTAACCTGCTCTGGGCAGAAATCCCTTCCCTTACCTGTCCATTCCAGCTAGCAGCATCGCGAACACCACGTGTTCTGGTACTCTTGCACGTGGAATGGAGGGAGGCCAGCCTTTTCTGCTGGCATGTTATTTATCTCTGCATCAAGACACCAAAATTACATCTCATCTGGTCGGTCTGTTATGCTCCATTTAAGGAGTCTAGGAGAATGGCAGTGTCCCACCTGAAGGCTGGGGGATACACTGCCAGGATAAAAACCTTGTAAAGAAAACTCTATAAATGGTGTACTCAAACAAAATTGTCTAGGCCAGTGGTTATGTCTTGTTACTACCACTTGGACTTAAAACCCCAATGAAACTCCAGAAGTGGGGTAAATTTGAATTCCTTCTAGCACATGTATTCTGATCCCACATCTACACATCTGATACGCTGTGACCTCCACGTAGCAAACTCGCAAACAGCTTGACTCCCGTTACAGTGATGCATAAATAAACTCACATTTAGCATCACTGTAATATGCAAACTGCTGTTCTACTTCTCAAACTTCTCTTGCTTGTTGCAAATGGCTTTGCTTCACAAGGACTTCACTGATGCACAGACAAAGAACAAGCATTGCTTTATCTCCATCTATATTCCCCTCTCTCCACATCTCTGCTCCCCATAGAAAAACCTGTGCTGAAGTACATGGACCTTGGGAGCAGGATCCTCACATTGCAATTTTTTACAGGCTCTGGAGTGCCAGCAGCCTGTGGAGGACTGAGAGGAGGGCACTACCCCAGGAAGGCTAGCTGCCTGCAGGCTCAAAAAGGTACTCCAAATACATAAAGAATCACCAATCACAGCTGAATCCTGCTCTGGAGAGGGACGTGGTAAGCAACAGCAGGAAGGAGTGAACACACTTACCGCTGGAGTTCTGGGAATTGCTGTTTGCTTCTTCAAAGTTGTTTTGCGCTTTGCCTTCCACTCTCCTGCTGAAAGCACTTTCTGCTGGGTGGAGAACAAAGCAAGGATGGTGACTGGTCAATACTGGATGCAGAAGGCAAGACAACATGCTCATGCGCCACATAATAGCATTCCCTGAATAGAGCAGAAAGGTCAAACACCTCATTTTGGAGGCAAATTGGCAAGATTCATTGAAGGGGTAACAGGCAGATATTTTTCTGGAATGCCTTCTGGCTGTGGTGGCCTGGATTGGCTCTTAGGGAGCCCACGAGCACCAGTCTTGACTGAACCAGAAGGACCACACCTTCCTCCCCTGCAAAAAACCCCCAACCCTGACCTTCCTCTTCCTTAAGACAATAAGCAGCCCTTAAAGCCTCTGGCATAGGTGACCAAGCCTATGACCAGACGGAACTCGGGTCCTCATCACAACATGTAGAGTGTCACCTACAGAAGCACTATGCCAGCTCTCCCTGCGCTTCCCAGTAATCTGAATTCCCTTCTTAAACACCCTCCCTGAAACATCCGAGTGGAGGACTGGAGGGCTGTCTCAGAGCCTGCCCACGATGTCCAGAAAAGCTACGGTAGATCCTCTGGTCCTCTGCGCTTTCCAGCAGGGAACTCGCCACCGCACCCCTCCCACGGCCAAGCATGCTGGCCCTGCTCCTCTGCACCGTGCCGCCAGCTCGTGCTCTTGGCAGTCCACTTGCTTTGCACCCTTCAGCAACAGCACAGGATGATTTCCCAGCAACTGTAACGGGAGGAGTCCTGCAGTGTGCAGAGGTGGCTCCTGACCCTGGCAGTAGCTGCAGTGGCCTGAACTGTCACTGTACAGCACAGCCGAGGTGCCTCCCACCCTCCTCAAGCTAGTGTCCCCTAGCACAAGTTCAACAGTACAAATGGTGTGAGGTCTCGTCTCACTTCAACTAGGTTTGCAGTATCTGGGCAAATGTATTTACTGTAGTGACTCAAACAGTACACTAGAAATAAATAAAATGAAAGGTGAACTGGCCAAACTAATGTGCATGGTCTATGCTCTTCCCATATGTGGACTTTTTACTCATGAAGTTCAGTCACCCATGGGGCTCATCTGAACTTGGCTTAGCAAGGCTCTGCTGGGCTCAGCAGCAAGCAGACTCTGTCTGGAGGGAGCTGGGGGACAGAAGCCTTTCATTCAGGAGTGACAGGGACTACTGAAAATTGGTATCAGACCATGATTTCATTATGTATTTCTGCAGACCACTGGAGTGGTCAGAACTGCTGTCACAACTCTCATAAAGAGGCCTCAGCTCCCGGCAGCCTCGCAGCCTCCCTGTGCTGAAGCGTGACTCAGACAGGTGGGCTTTAAGCCTGACACAGCCAGAAAAGACCTGAACCGCATGAAGCTCCCAGCCCATGGATTTTGGACCAGCCAATCCTTAGTGGACACTTCCAAGTCCTGAGCAGGCTTTTCAAATTCTCTATCATCTACTACATTCATGACTCTTTCTAAAATGCAGGAGAACATGAAAACTTCATAATCAAATCAGTTAAAACAGAACCGCATAAAACAGGGCTGAAAAGGAACTGGAGACATTATCTAGCCCATCCCCCTTGAGAGATAAATCATAGGAACCAGAGACCTTAAGTACCCAGAACATCAAATGGCACAGTGGGGAAAAAAGAGACCATGACAAAATGGATTAGGCCAACCTACCCCCCAAGAGACCCAGGTTCAAATCCTGGCTTATGTCACAAGTGAAAGTGAGTTGGAGGTCTCCAAAAATGATTGGAAAAAATTTGCATGGTAGTTTTGTCCTCATGCCCTATCCTTTATTTTTTTTCTTTTGGCCAAGACTGGTAATAAGAAAAAGCTGGCTTAATGCACCTCCTTGGACTTACTGTGTCCTTCCCACACAGGAGAGGGCATCTCACACAAGTTCTCTCTCTCTCTCTTTCTTCCTGCCTGAACCTGTTGCACGCAAAGCAAAATTATCTGTAGACAGAAAGTAAGTGCCACTCCACTAAGCGTCTCTGCAAACACTGTCAGTGGAGTGGTACTCCACCATCTCTGGTATTACCCAGGCCCACGGCCCACGCGGAACTCCTCTAACCGCAGCGCTCGGAAGGCATCCCTTCTGGAGACTGTCTTCCTGATAGGTGTTACGGTCAATGCATTTGGACCAGAAATGCAAGAAACTGCTCAGAGTGTATTTGTACAAGACGCTGCCTTGAAAGACACCATGCAAATGACACCAGAGATTGACAGGGTAGGACCCCAAGACTAATACTAGCTTCTTGAAGATCAATCTACCAGGCTCAAGCATCATGTGGTTCCTTCCTCCACAGAGGAAGAGAACAGCTCAAACTTTTCACCCAACGTACTGATACACCTTTTAATTAGAGAAGTAGCAGGGAAAAAGTGCCTTTACAAAAAACATCTCCCAATTACTGCTCAGGTCAGTGGCCTCTGACCCAGGAAGGCTCCCTTTTTTTCTACTTTTGTAAGAGACATGAAACTGGAAGAAGTTGTTTCAAGCTTAAGTAAATAATGAAAAAAGTTTCTCAGCTTTAACTCCTAATTTGGTTGAACTGGATGGACCTCAAATTAGTGTCAAAATCATATAAATGTTTAAGAGGTGCAACAACAATATGGAATCTCAAGACTCACAAGCTGTAAGAAGACAGGTCACTCACTGCAACATCTGCCAGCTGTGTGCATCGTCTAACAACAAGCATCCTTGTTCAGGATCCTGTGGCCTCTCCCACCACAGCCACCTCTGCGACTCGGCATCCGTCCATGCCAGACAGTTCAGGGGCGTTTAAACACCCGCTGATTAACCAGCCCTTCTTCTGTACTGAGATGGAACACGTACCTATCGAACCCACAGATTTAAGAGACTGCTTCCCTGCTGCCTGGACATGTGAACGCTATGTCTCACATCCTATTTATTAATAGCTCTTTTCAGTGCTCTTGGCTTTTTTTTTTTTTTTTATATTTTCTTTTTTTTTAAGGTTTGATCTTGTTTGGAAGGAGGAAATGGGGACTATGGGAGGATCAACCTTAACTTGAGTCTTCTAACACCTTTGTTAACGGTTCTGTACCGTTAATTTTGCTGCTGGAGTCCAGCTTCTCGCTCGGTGGTTCCTGTGGGGAGTGGAGCACTGTGAAAACACCTGTACTCCCATTTCACTTCCTCAGGCACAGGCCTAGCCCTGAAGACACTGCTGTGAGGGAAACACACACTAAATGCCAAACAAAGCTGAAAACCAAACAAAAATCCCCATACCTGACAAGCTATTATGCCAGTCATTGTCAGGAAGGTCTCCTCAGTTTGTGACACCAGGATTTGAAACAGGGTCTTCTGTACCTCGAAGTTAGCACAATGCACATAAAGCCCCCAACTTGTCACTGGCAAGAGGTTAGAAAGATCTACTGCTGATCTAAATTTTTATTTGTAACGTGCCACAGGATCTAATCCCCTCAGCTGCTTCTGGGAGTAGCTTTTCTGGGACAGTCATGGATGGAGCAGACTGAGTCCAGGAAGGGTCAAACGCCAACCCAGGGTAGGACCGGACACTAAGCAGTTAAGAAAGTTGATGGTAGAAAGGCAATTGGTACCTGTGATGGCCTTGCTTCCTGGGGATCCAGAATTTGGAGCGCGGAACATCTGGGATTGGGATGCCGGTGGGACACCGGAGGGGGTACGGTGCAGGAGGGTAGAACATCGGTTTATTGAAGCCGGTGTTTTTTTGCTGGATTGGCTCGCCTGTGTCTTCACTGCCACGAAGAGTGGAGATCGAGAGAACTCTGGATATGAACACTCAAAACTAGTGCCTGGACAGTCAGTCAGCTCCCAGACCGTGTGCCTTCTGGGAAGGTTGCTTTCTAACAGCCATGCTCACGAATCCCTTCCATGGGGACCTGCAGCGACTGTGGATCCACTGATCCCATGTAACAAAACTGCCTTCCCCACTCACCCGAGGGGACAGATTCTTGAAGTTTATTAGTTCCCTTCCACACCTTCAACTGCCACGTGACCAACCGATTCCTCCTCTAGCAGGAACCACCCCATCCATCCAGGAATACTATTTGATTGCCATGGCCTGGCTGGGTGTACCTGCATCTCTGTCCTCCATTTCTACGTGTGTAAGAGTTTGAATTTTGAGAGCAGGTTGCCAATGTGATACTCAGAGCTCTGAACAGGGAGAAGTTTACATCTTTGTTACTTGAGCCCTGCACAAATCCTAGAGATCTCCAACTACGTTGTTTCGTTAACCAAATACAAAGGAAAGGGGACTGTTGGTAATGGAAGGGAATTAGGAGGCAGAGTTCTCAAGCTACACATCAGGAAAGGCCTTTTGGCCCCCATCTCCAGACAAGTACTGGTGACGTGGAGAAATTCTGAGTATTACTGGCATATGGTCTTTGAATGTATCTACTGTTTGGTCTCTGCAATGCACGGTGATGATCACCGGGAATTATCAATGCCAAAAGTCATACGAAAAACCTTCAAAAGGACAGCCCTTCGTCTAGGCCACATAGACTAAAAAAACAATTACAAAAATGGAGAAACAACCTAACAACCCCCTTCATTCCTCAGTGGCTTCTTCCAGGGAAATCTGAATATGGCTCCTGAAGTCCCAGTTCCACTCCAACCATCTGCCATGAAGAATCACCAAGAAACAAGGTTCACATAACCCACAGTCCAAGCTCACTACCAGTAATTTCTACAGAGTGATATTTTAGGATGCCTAAAGACAGATGGATAACACTAGCAGCTGTTCATGCTATACAGTATAATTCAGAAATACTTATCCACCTTGAGCAGTTCTCCGTCATGGACTGCCATGGCAGCACAACAGCCCGCCTCTGAAACAGGTGATTTGAAAAGTCACCCGGACTGGGACTGGATGCTCATTTCCAGAATCCCAGGAGATATCACAGACCTTGAATGTGAACTGCTCTCATTTTACCAGTCAGCAGTGCTGGAGAGTGAGGATGTGTACATTCAAAGCGGCTTGCAAAAAGATACCCAAAGGAAACCAGTTTTTGTTTCACTTGATCTGATATGCAGACCCAAGATGACATTTCCTGTAAATATTATGGTACTTCTGCAGAAGATTCTGCACTAGGTTTTCTCATGGCTTAGGTCAAGATACTTCTCCTCTGCTTGGTCTCTGGCCAGCTGAACAGGCAGGAGGCTTGCTTTTGCTTTCAATCCTCATGTATAATCCTCCCCCAGCTGCTGCCAAACTGCCAGGAAAAATGTAGTCAGATATGACGATTTCCTGCTTATGTGTCATCTAGTTTTCCATGAGGCCCATTCCCACCAGTTGCTGCTTGATTACTTGTCCATACCAAGAGAAGCAGTGACCAGCCAACTACTCAGTGTCAAAAACAAAAAGCGTCATTGCGAATCCTCTGCAGTCCAGATACTGCTCTCTCAGATCTGAAGAAAAAAGTCCCAGTGCTTTGAAGACCTCCAAAACTACTTCTTTCGCCCCCCAACTTCAACAAACAGTACGTCTTCAAATTCAGGCCCCAGAGAGAGGGCTGCTCCATCTGGCTCTAGGCAGAGAGCGAGTTCGAATCAGCAAGGCAAGACAGGCAAATGAATATTAGTCCTAGCAGTCTGGAGGATGCTAACTGAAAAAAAAGTTTTAGTCTTTAGTTCATCAGATGACAAATTCCTTCTGAAGACTAAGAAACAAAGGTAGAGAGGATCACGTAGCTCCCCTGTTCTGCTCTAGAAAGTCATCTTCACTGTGGAACTCACTGCCTCAGGCTGATGAAAAGGTCAAGGTATTTCCAAAAATGAAAATACTGAGTTGCTGAATGGTTACAAAAACCTCCTGTCTCAAAATCTGCAGCTAGAACGCAAGACTGGAGACAGCATTGCGGACAGACCATCCCAAAACCACTGCTATTAAGTTTTTTGAACTTTCTCAGAAAGCACTGGAGATATGCCCCGCTTGAAGCTGACACACTGGAGAAGGGAGGGCCAGAGAGGAGTCATGTAGAAGGTAAGTCTCACTGAATGATCTCCAGTCCCTTGGCAAACTGAGTGCACCGAGCTACAGCCGTACAGCATGTCACATGGCGTGCTACAGAATACAGATGATACAGGTGATACTTAAAAGATGGTGCACTCTGCCTTGGCAGCAGGAAAAAGAGCTTGTTCATTGCCGTGCTCGGTCACGATGGCTGTACAGGAGCTCCCAGGGCAACGATGCAGCTGAAGAGACAGAGGTACTCCATGGGTATGCCATGAGGGCACTTTCAAAGCAGATCAGGAAGAAAATGTTAGCTCTCAGTTCCTTCACTAGACTCAGCGCCGGTGCGTGCCCTCCATGAAAGTGGTTAACAGACTTGAGAATGTTCAGATGAGAAGGCAAGAGGATAAATAAATGACACGAACAGCACACCTTACAGTGGAAACATCAGGTCACTCCTTTGGCTTAACTGGGAGGTTACTCACTAGGAAGCGACATGACAGCAGGCTATACAAAGGTCTAGAAAGGACAGAAATTTGGTAACCTAGCCCTCCTTCACCCAGCAGACAAAGTTATAAATAGGATCCAGTGTCTGAAAGCTACATCTGCGTATTTTTAGTCTTAACTTAGTCAGAATAATAATTCATCAAAATAATTACCTTAAGAGGTTGCTGTATTTTCTGTCACTCTTAAGAGCAAGATTAGATGTCCCTCTAAAACATGTATGTGAGTAATTAAATCAAGGCAGTCCTATAGTACCCCAGTCGGTCCAGAGATCCCAGCGGTCCCTCCTGGTTTTCCTGTCTTTGATAAGACCTTTAAGCCCTGTGAACGGCAAGCTGCGACAGTGAAGTAGAAAATCTAGCAGACATTTCAACGTGTCTCCTCAAAAGCTACACAGATCTACACAGTACCACAATGCACCACCACAACAGCACAGCGACCACATTATCTCATTAACTTTGCTTTTTCCAGGTGAAACTTCTAGCTAGTAATCTGTGTATGATATTTTTTCAGAAATATCTTGTCAAGATGGGTAAGGAACCATTCAGATGGTTCAGATGGAATCATAATCACCTCTGGAGAAAATCCTATCTTTAACGAATACGATGGAAAGTGATTCCTTAACAATGGCTTGAAATTCAACCTGCTGGGGGAAACCCCTGCTATTGGGAACAGGTCTTTCCACAGGAAAAACCCTGTGCTCAAAATTGTCAAATTCTTAATGTGCTTCTTTACGCATACAAACAAATATTGCCAGTGGAGGCTGCTGCTAAGGCACTGTGGGATCAGAGGGTGGGAAAAACATCTGAACTCACAGATTTCACTCACCAAGATGGAGGAACCAAAGACACAACATCCAACTGGAATCTGGATCTGCTTTTTTTCTTGGTTAGGTGGGACCTTGTGGAAACTAGATGTGCTACCAAAAAGGATCCCTTTCTCCAAGAGAAAAAGCCACGATGGCAGCTGCCTTTAAGAAACACTGTGTTTAAGTACTTTCGATGAACAAATTGTATCCAGTGTCTTTCATGATAAGAAAAGTAATTGAGCAGAGAGGCTTGATGAACTTCCTTGAGTGTCTCAGGTGTCAGGGTGGATGTAGGTCTGTCTGTCCCCTACGGATCTAAGTACGATCACGGGGCTGGCAGGGCAGGGTCTTCGACAGCCAGGGCCCATCCCACAGCCCCTGAGAGCAGTGAGCAAGGCAGGACCAGAGATGACAGCCAGGTTCATCCAAACGTCCAGATCATCAGGAAGTTCATGGCAATGAGCCAGGTTCGTAGTGAAGCTGAGAAGTCAATCCACAGGTCAGCGGCAGGATCAGCTCTGGTGAGGATAACCAGGACCAGACACATACCAGCGATCCTCAGGGAGATCCAGAGTGATGAGACATGGTTGATGTCAAGCTGGGAAATCAGTCTGCTGGCTGGGGTACAGACCAATGGGATTCATGGCCAGGCATGGCCATGTCTACAAATGAGCTGGAGACCAAGGTCCTACAGTGTAGCTCAGGCAGGGACTGACAGTCCAGAGCTGAGCTGAAATATGGAGGCCCCATGTGAGGTCAGGGCCATTAAGCCCTATTAGTGCACGCAGGGCGCTGACATCGCTTCAGATTTTAACCCTGGAAGCCATGGACATGGAGAGCTGTGCAGACTTTAGTGCTCTCACCGCATACTTCCATGCCCAGGGAGTCTGCTGCTTATCTGCAGTTAGCATAAGAGGATGCGGTGAGTGCATACTCCTAAGCCTGGACTTCCCCAGCTAAAACCCACTCTTGGTGGCTTTTCCAGCCAGTCCACATCCCAAACACACTAGGTTTTCTCTGCACTGTAAACACATCATCTAAGAGCAATCACAACAGTCCAGCGACCTGCAAATGTGGTTAAATCTGTTCCACCCTACAGAGCAGACCGAGCCTGGAGGAGGATGCAAAGCAATCTCTGAACCCTCCCCCGTGCACCTCTATTCAGGGACGTTTCTAAAACTGGGACAATGAATGTGCCTACAATCTACTTTTTTTTTGGAAACAGCCTCTGACACCTTTCTTAGAAGGCGTGAATAGGCTGACAGAAGCACGATAAGAATACATATTTTAAACGAGTAATAGCCTAGTTCTAAGCATATGAAAAAGCCCCTACTCCTCACTAACAAAAGGGAACTTTTGAAGGAGACATTTGGCATTAACAATTCCAGGGAACCCCACAGCAGAGCTCTTTTCCACAAAGCAGGTATCCAGCAGCACTGACCAAAAATTATCCTGCAAGGTTCTATTGACCCTGCAGGATATGAGTCCTTGTTTTAGCCCATTTCAATACATTTTTATCCATTATCACAGAAAACCAGAAAGACAGGCTCCGGAAGGGAAGCTTGCACTCAAGCAGAGAGACCCAGAAAGTTGAACTGGTAATGCTGAAGCGTTTTCCTTACCTGCTCCCACTACGGCTAATTTTTCAGCATTTGCCTTGTAACCACAAGACTAAGAAAAGGGTAAAGACACAGTCTCAGCTTTACTTCATCTGACTGCTAGGGCCCAAGAAAAGCCAGTCGTGCTTTTCAGAAGTCATGTGTGTTAAGCTGCCTTAAAGGACCCTGGTTTATAGGAAGAGCAGAGTCTGAGCAATAGAAAGGTGGGAGGATGTACTGGCCAGCCTGCCTTAGGAGCTGATCATGCCCTCTCCTGTATGCACATTAGGGTCAGTGGCTTGTTACTGTAAATCACAAATCTTACTGGTCATGGGAACTAGGAGAGGAAAAAAATAAGTTTAAAAAAAAAAGGAAAAAGAAAAGTTTATGGGCAGGGGGTTAAACCTTATGGAAATATTATCCTCATCTGATCTTAAGTATCCTCATAGTTAAAGATATTTGCTGAAAAGACTGGAAACTGATCTGCACACCTCAGTGACCGCTGGTCAGTCAGACCTGCAGGGCTCACTTCAGGGAAATACCTCTCAGAGAAGAACAGTTGTGTTTTTCTTTCATGCTGGATAGCCTGGACTGGAACCAGCAGCTACAGCCTATTACTACAGATGGTTTGGAGGGTGGAGAGACAACCATAGGGATAAATACCCTTGAAATGGGAAGTACTGGGAAGATACAAATCTGCTATTGCTGAGCAGAGATTTGGTGCAGTCCTTGCAGCATACTGCTCCTTCGCTAGCCGCACAGGGGTGGACTAGAGACACCAAGTCCTTAGTGTCTGAGGGCCCATCTATATTAGAAGATTGACATACTGCTGACCACCACCAACGGCTTTTCTGAGGACTTGAAAACGCCTGAATTAAGAGTTGGAGTTTGGGGGTGCAGGGACGTTTAGCAATAACTGTTAATTGTGCAGTCATAAGCACTGGGTTAGTTCCCTCAGGCAGATGAGAGATAATAAGACTAATTTTGTGATGATGGTGGTAGAGGTATTTTGTGCCCTACAGCTTCTACCATGATCTTGGTCCATCTCCATGCTCCCAAGAACCTGCATGGGAGCCACCAAGCCTTGACCCACCTTAAAAGTGATAATTTGGTGGACTATGTTCCTAATTTATTTCTATACATGTTTAAACCAAAGCTGCCCTATTTTAATAACATAAAAAGCCTCTGCAAAGCAGAATTTGGTGAGGAAGGAGTGTGTGCTCCCTCTGCCGGCTGCGAGAAGCAGCTAACGAAACCACTAAGCTCAGCTCATCCATCCTCATCCTCAGCCAAAATGCTGGCAGCCGGACGGACATGGGCAACGAGCAACCACGCTGGCTCACAGCATTATAATCCCAATAAACCACAGGGCAATGCTATGAAAGAAGCGTGAAGTTCAGGTGTCAAGAACTTCTCTGCATACTTTTAAAGCATCCAAAACCAGCATGCAGGAAGAATTTCTCTCAACTGTTTTACTAAAATTTTGCACTGAATTACACTTAATTGCTCATTAAAACTTCCCCTTTGGGGAGTGCAGATCGCAGTGTCCCTCCAGAGTGCAGATCGTAGTGTCGGGTAGTATGCTGAGAACTGCCTTTTCCCGAGCTCCCTGAAATAAATATTTTATTGCCTGTGATTTAGTAGCAAGCTACCAAGGTAATTTACATGACTTTGAAAACCAGTTTTAACTCACTGCCTGAAATAATTTCTCAGAAGCTCATAAGAAAGAAGCTTCTTCCCTAGCATGTACGTTCAATTATTCAGGGGAGTAAAAAATTTTGTGCATCACTTCAGTTAAATAACAAAATAAAATATCAAACCCCCAAGGAACACATGTAGACTTGCACGGACTTTGGTAAAAGTTCAGTGACATTACAGACCTAACAGTGACAGCGCTCCTCTGAGAAGTGATTCCAGCTCAGCTTTAATGCCCTGGTCAGAACACGATCTACGTCCTGCCACCTGCAATCCCACAGGTTCAGTGGAAGGATCCACAAGAATGATGCTCTTTCCTGCAACCCTCGTGTTTACCACCAACCCCTGTAAATCAGTCTGTAATGAAATAGATGTCCAGCAGGATACTCACTAATAGGTGCATGCAGTGCCACATGTTCTTGGTAAGGAGTGTAGTATTTGTACTGCTTGCCACAGAATTCACAGGTGTAATTGCCAGTTTCTGTGAAAATGAAACAAATACAAAGATCAGAAAGGACTGCAGCACCCTCTCGCGCCCTCACTGACTTCCTGACTTTTGACATAGAAACTGGCTTGGTGACAAAAACAGAGCAGATTCCTCAGGCACCTGGAAGTTCTCTGCCCTGCAATTCACACATCCTTTTCCCCAACAAACGGAACAGCTAAAGCTAGTGTCCAGAGGGATGGACCGTGCATCAACAGTTCAGCAGAACTGAACAAGCTACAGGAGATTATCCCAAACTTCCAGCACATACGTATGCAAAACAAAAGCAAGACTATTTCAGAAGTCTGTATTACAGATGACACAGTTTTGTCTTCTGGTTACAGACGGTCTGTGATGTGTAGGCAACAGGTACAGTCAAACTAGGAAACAAGTTCAAATTCAAGTCTTAATGACAGAACTTTTACATTGGAATTGTAGATTTCTCTTGCAGGAGGAGGGGCTTTTCTGCAGTAACTGCAATCATTCCTGTTTTGGGCGTACTTAAAATAACAAACTAGCGTAACCATACACTGACACCTGCCACTCCTGCCAGTGCTGGGAAGTACAGAACTGACAGCAAGCTGCAAGCCAAAGGAAAATCCAAGGTTAATCAATTGTTTCCGAAAGGGAGAATTCAGAGAAATGCTTCGGCGAAGTCTGGTCCTCTCTTTGTTTCACTCTATCTGACAAACCCACCACCAAGGCAGTGAGAATGCAAAGACCTGCCAACTCTGCCAATACACCTTAAGACCCTCTCTAATTGCTGCCAGCTTGCTTTTCTCCTGAACCTCTTCCCTCTCCTCTCTGCAGAGCTCTTGAGCAGAAAACATCACAAAGCTGCCTTTGTTAAGGCCAGGGCTGCTGGTGCTTGGTGTTCATTTGAACCTAAACGTATCTTTCAGCACCCCTGAGTCCCAGCACCTCTGCGTAACGCAGCGCTTTCTGGTTTTCCTAGAGGTACTCCAGCTAATGTCAGTTTTGAAACCCTTGTGCTTTCTCTCTCACGTTTGAAGCTGTATTATAACTCATACTTGGACCAATCTTCTGGAATGGTTCCGGCTCCTCCTCCTTCACTTCATCTGCTGCTATGACGGCCTGGTCATAGGGGTCTGCAAGAGAACAGAACCAGCAAGAGAGCTAACACCCTCAGGTTTTCCTCCTACAGCTGCATAGGCACTGAATGCTCCTGCATCTGTAATGACATTTCGATCTGTAACAAGATTTCAAGACAGGAATTATAAATGGCCCCTCTGTCTGACTGGCCCCTCCTCCTCCGGTGCCACAAGCAGGTACTACCCCCTTCCAGCTCAGTAACAGGCCTTGTAGGTAAATAATGTTTAAAAAATACAGAGAAAGACTGAACAAACACTTTGCAATCCTGTCTTATAAAATAATTTAATTTATGCCTTGAACAATTCACTGAATCACCAGAGACTTGAAACACCTGTTTCTTTGATCTTCAAAAGCCTGATCAGTTGCATACACAAATAAAGCCTGGTATCTACTAGGGCTGGGCATCAACCTGCTGGCTGTACACACTGAGGGAGGGAGGGAGGGAGAGAGCTCCTCTCCTGTTGCAATCAGTGACAAAACTCCCTTGACTCTTGCAAGTGTAGAACCTGACCTGCTGTGCCTGAACTACTGAATGTTTGAAAAGGTTTGTGAAATAAAGCACATGAAGGATCTCAGCTTACCTGCCCGGTTTTCTGGGGCCCCTTCCACACTAAAAACTAACATAGAATAGAAGAAGGAGGGGAAGAAACAAAACAGAAATTAAATCCTCTTAAATGGTCTTGTTTTCCTCCTGTATTTCACACACTGCTTCAGCATATTTCAGCCCCACAGAATTAACCAGGCTTTGTGCCCCAGTCCCTCCTCTTCCCAGCAGCATCCACACAGGAACTATTCGAGCATGCCCAGCCCTAATTCACACAGATTTTCAAGGCCTCTGTTCTGACACTGACACAGCCCCACGTAAAGTTCAGATGCACAGCTGCCCGACAGTTGTGTTTGCTAAGACACAACCAGCCCCTTGAAGGAACTGAGACAAACAGTGTCCTTGCAAGACACAAGTGGAAGCTACTTCCAAAGCCCTCTCATAACCCTACACAGAGCTCCCTGACCCACAGCTATGAAGACACGTTTCTGACAGAAGCAGACACGTCCATCTCACAGTGACTTTCAGTCCCAGTAATTCAATTTTGGCTCCCCGTGGGAGGAAGGGAGCTTGCAGTGGTGCCCTGCAAGAGAATGCTGGCTGTTCTTAGAGCACGTTCAGATGCACGTTCCTGTCAAAACCAGCATTTTTTGGGGACATCACACATTGTGAAAAACCACTTGCTTTCCCAAGACAGTCCAACTATTCAATACCTTTTGCTTTTCTAGCAGTCTCTTTCTAAAACTCTGCCAGGGTTTCCTCCTTGGCCAAGTGAGAAGCAATGCCAACAGGCTTGTAGCAATACGCAGAGAGGATTTGGAGCACCTGTGGGCTCTGAGTCAAGGAGCTTTAGATACCCAGTTAGCAGGGGGCAAGCCAAAGACGGTATGTTGTTGCTTCTATTTCCACCAAAAACAAACACTGCTTCTGGAGGAGGGTGTCTGCTTCTGTCTGAGTGTCACCAGCCTTGGCCACATCTACATTCACAGAAGAAAAACTGGCCTGTAAGCTCCACTGACAACTGCATCAGTTCACTACCACAGTGATTAATGAGACCGAAACAACATTTGCCAACTGTGAAATGTGGTTTCTCACAGAGAGGCATGTTGGGAACAATCCTGTGAAGGCAGAAACCAAAAGGCAACCAACTCTTGCCCAGCGAGTAGCCAGACTGACAATTTACCTTGAGGGACTCAGCTCTAGCACATCCACCCTAACCACGAACCTTAATGCAGAGGAGGACTGCAAGGACTACAGGTCCCAGCAGAGGGTGTTACTTTGATGCACGCAAAGAGAATCAAACACAGCAAACTTCTTCCTGCAGCGCCGGGCGACTATGCCTCCACCGACAGAGGCAAGCCAGCCACGCTGTGCAACGTCCGCACACGGGCCGCACGGTCCTGCAGAACCACATTTTGCCTTCCCCAGAGTAACACAGCAAAGACTTCTCATTCTAGTCTGTGTATCTAAGCATCAAAACAGTACTCACCATCCACAGCATGTAGGTCTCTGTGCTCTTGGAAGCAGCTATAATATTTATATTTTTTCCCACAAATGTCACACGTGTACCTAAAATTGTCTGTAGAAAGAAGAAAACACGCCACTTTAGAAACTTTGAGGTAAAAGGCAAGCACTCCAGACAATGCTGCTCAGTCAGACACCCCCATGCAGTTACACCCATCCCACACGCTCTGTCCAGTCTCTCAGGCATGCAGACAACCATCGCTTCACAACGTCCCCCGCATGCCCCACGCTGGATGGCTTGGGGCATATTCCGACTTGTTAGTTCCTATGCAGGCTGCTCTGCTCTCCGGTGCAGCCTCCGTAAGACCTCACAGCAATGACGGCGCAGAGCAGCAGCCCCTGCTGAATCTCCTTTGGAAGTTCAGGGCCACAGTAGGCAAGTACTGGTCAGGATGGGGACAAACTGGCAGAACTAAACACGGAGCCAATGTATGTGCTGTTAGAAGTCAAAGTCTTAATACGCCGAGTACAACACGGACCGGACGTGCCTACACGCTCGCACCACACTTGGTTCTCACTGCTGCTGCTTGCTGATTACTAACTGCATCCAAGATCCCGTAAGGGCACATTATAACAAACAAAGCCAAAGGGAACCAACACTCCAAAACACTCAGGACAGTAAGATGGTCAATGAACAGGAGGACTGATGAAACCTGGCTTCATATATGTTTGTTTCCTAGATGCTCTCCCTTCATCTCAGCAACAACAGACCCCCTTCACCATGGCTGCGTGGGGAAGACAGACAGATGCAAAAGAACTCAAGATGCTTGAATTCGTTTCAGTCTGACTGGGGACAACTCATATCTTTGGCTCAGCTATCACATCAGTGTAAGAGGAAAATTTCACTTGTCAACTTGGTGGGGTTTTCCCATCTTCTGATGTCTGACAGCCACCACAGGTACAGCCTGACATCCACGAGCAGTCGCTCCGCTGCAGCATGCAGCATTGTACTTGCCAGCCGACCACAGTAGCCGATGGGTTGCGTGCTACTAGCCCATTGCAAACAAAGTGAAACACATCAGCTTGTGTAGCCACAAAGGATATTGAAACTAATGTGTTTCACTTCATAACAGGGGCAAGCTAAGAGTGCACACATCAGCGACCGTAGCTCCACAGAAGAGCTGCTGTTCAGTAAGCTCCCCTGTCGTGCCTCTGTTGTTGGTGTTCATGGAGCCACACGATTAGCAAAAGTAAAGCCTTGTTTCTACCTCCTCCACACCGTGTTCAAATGCACCAGAGTATTCACATTTACTAAGCTTTTATTTTACTTCTCCATAATTTTATTTTTAAAAGAAATAAATATTTTAAGCTAGTAAGCACTGGTGCAGTCTAATCGCTCACTTGGGTTCACTACTGGAGTCCATCAGCACATGGGGTTCCAACACTAAATGAAGAATCACCTTTCGCCCTTTATTCTGCTTGGCAGAATGAAAGCAGAAGCTATGGTGATCTATAAGAGAAAAAATGCCAAATATAAAAGGTATATCTGAGGTTCAGTTGGGCACAGGAACTTTACTTCTGCTATCAAAAAATATTTGTATCTCCATCAGAGCACAGCAATGCTAAGCCAGACCTAAGGGATTTTAAACAGTCTAGGCTGAAAAAGCAAGACAGAGCCCAAGCGAACATCGAGATGAAAACGATTCACTGCTTCACAGTGCACTGCTTAAGGAAGAGCAGGAGGAGAAGCAACACACAACTGCAAGAACATTCAAGTGATAAAAGCACTGGTGGGTCACATTCAACGACGTTTCATTACACAGTCTTAGGCAGTCTCTTTTTGCGGTTGCACTACGGCACTGAGGGTCTCAGTCTACCTGATTGCTAGCGAGTGTCTGTGTATCTGCTGCAAAAATATACAGTCAATTCTCAGCAGAGAAAATTCATAACTTGTCATCAGTAATCAGTCCTGCATTGCTGGGCGTCCCAAAGACAAGAAACGAGCCTCCTTTTTGAAGTGTAATGAGCCATGCAGTAGATGAACTGAAGGCTAATTCTTCAAAGGAGCATCAAATATCAAGCACTTTCAATACCTCCATTTGGAGGAAGGAAACCATTACGGCCACAGTTTGGAAGAAAAGTGGTCAATAAATAAGGAGACCTGTTCGAAAAGAATCAAACTAAACGCCAGGCACACCACCTCACAGACTCAAACAGGCATGGCTAGTTATAGTTTCTGTAACTTAGGAAAGATCGTGGGGATCTCACTGTCAACAGCAGAGACTCGAGTAGCACCTGAGTAGCACTGGGTATGACCACTTCCTGCCCTAGGCCGTGTGGGGAAAATGGAAATGCTGTAAAATGTCCAAAAGCACATGCCAAGAGAACAGGGTTTTGCTTATTTTGTTAGGGGACTGCTTTCCCCAAGGAAGAATGACCTCCAGAGACTACAGCAAAACAAGTCGTTATGATTAGTAAGAATTTGTCCCAGCTGGTATTGGTACTAATGTCTTCCTCGACTATTTAACGGAGCTAACACCCAGCAAACAGTGCCAGCTCTCAGAGATGAGGAGGTTTAGGGAGAATTCAGAAAGAATCAGGAGACTGCCGGTGTCTAGCTAAACTTTACCCTCCCTGAGCAACAGTCCCTCTTCCAGGGCTGCACCCCAGTGCCAGACTTCTTCCTTGTCACCCAATAAAGCTGTCTTTGCTGCGAGCCATCAAACACTTCCAGTGCTGCTCACAGCAGTGACAGCTTTCTTCACAAGACTGTCCACTATCCTGTTCTGCGTTGTAACTACTACACCAAGGTAGATTCCAGCCAGGACACCATACCCAACACACGTAACAACACAGCCTTCAATGGGAAGGACTACAGGGGACCCGGAGGGCTCAGGTGTGCCTGCGAGCCCCTGCCGAAACGCTCGTCGCTGAACCTCTGAAGAGACGGTACCAGACACAGCCAAACTAACGCTACTTCAGCAAGTCTGCTGGGATTCAAGGTCTCTCCTATCACCAGGCGGACACTAACACAGTGCAGCTCCACCAAAAGTAAAATAATACCAACAGGCACTATTAGGACTTACGGAAAAATACTGGGAAAGATACTAATTAACCCACTAGCACAGAGGTACAGCGCTGGCCCTTACTGGTGTTCAGGCAACAGCCCTGCAGAACACATCCTTGCTGCAAGCCGAGCAATCACCCTCTTACACTGCAGCAAACCCAGAGTTTCAGAATGCTTAAGAGGCATCCAGTTAACAACTAAATTCCAGCAAATATGATTCCTCCTTCCTGCTCAAGAATCTTTCCAAGGGGAGCAGAGAATCCCGAAGGGGGTCTAAGGAGTAATGGCCTTATATGTTTAGTCAGCAAACATTCCATCTTGTGAAATGCACACACCAAAATACAGCATCACCTCTTACTAGAAAAAAAGAGAAGCAACAGCTGTGTTACAAGGCAGTTCCTCAGATAAAAGGACTGACATACTGAGATGACAAACAGGCAGGTTTTTCAAGTACCCCAAGAAATAACTCCATGGGACCTGAAAGCATTTTTGACCACTCCGCTTGCATGTGCACCTCCAGTAATAGCCAGGGAACGTGCTGCTCTCTTCTGCCTGTCTCCAGAGGATGCTGCCGCCTGGCTCCTCGTGCAGTCTCTGTTCAGCAGGGACTCCCAGCTGCTCAAATACCCTGCCCTAGGGACGATCAGCCAGGTCATCTTTCTTCCCAGATGTTGCATTAAATATTTTGAGCTCTTTTTGTTGTTTTACTTTAAATATTCAGCAGAGAAGAAAGGACATATTTCATTTTGTCAGGAAAGAGGGAGGGCAGAGAACACATGCCCAGCAGTGGCAGGCAGAAGAAGAGGCTTCTTTCCTTAGGGCTCCTGGCCCAGAGTCTCAGTGGATTTTCCTCCAGAAACTCAGGAAGGGAATGACAGCAATCAGCAACTTGTTAAAAGGTCACAACTTCTACCTATATCACAAGCTAAAAATACAGATCCCTTCACCCACCCTGGTAAGTGCAGGAGTCTGAGACCACAGCAGTGTACGAACTAGCTTCCATTGGGCTCAGAGAGCTCTGCGCAAAAACCAAAAACCCAAACTGGAAACAGTTACATACATCATCCAGATGACATCCCTGCAATGATGACAGCCCATCCCATTAAGAGTCCAGAATGGTGTGGTCTCCACACAGCAGGCTGCGGGAGGGAGTCTTAAGGACTTCTTCAAAGTGAAGAACAATTTTCACCTGACCCAGAATTCATACTGACCTTTCAAATGGAAGAAGCCACAAAAGCTACTCGATAGAGGAGCTCTCAGGGCAGCTAGACACTTTGCAGATACTCCTGAATCCTAAGCGATCCTGCTCTTATGGAGCACTGCAGAAATAGCTGTCTAGTAGGGACAGCCTCCAAATGTGGCAGGGCAAAATTGCTGAATGTAAATAGATTGAAACAGCCTGCTGAATTATTCCTAAAATACATCAGTGTGCCAGGCCCCAGTCAAGAAAAAAGCAATAAAATTAAAAAAAGAAGAGAGAGCAGACTGGACAGCAACACTTGTCCTGCTCCATGGTCAGGGTGACACCTTTATACCAGAAGGTCAGAGAACACCAAAGAAAGCACCAAACTCCAGGAATTCCACATTCCTGGCTCACCTTGGGAAACAAGGTTTCCCAAACAGTTCATGAAGTCCAGCAGCATCTCTGAAAGAGGAGGGGGGCTGGATTTCTTACAGTTAAGTGCACTGCAATACATTTATCTGTCATCCCTTTATTTGAGTTTGTGATGTTTCTCCCTCGAAACAGGCTTTCTGAGAGAGGCTTATGTGACAACGAAGTATCAGCATCGTCCCTCCAGCCATGGCCACTGGATCAGGGGACAGTCCATGAGATGCTCTGATGCTGAGTTTCACATGCATTAACTGTTTCTTGAAAATCTGCCGGCAGATGCTGGAGTCCTTACGAGTCCTGATGGTGACAAACACAGAGGGCTGGAGCTGGTGATGGCTGTGTAGCAGTACCTGAAAAAAGCATCATCTTTCCTGGGATGTCTGCTGCACTGAAATGAACCATGAGCAACTCCAACACTCTTCAGTAAGAACCAAAGCCACCATGACTGAACCACATGATGCAAAGAAACAGGAAAGGCTGGCGTTTTCTGACATATATGCCACACGCTTGTCACTGGGAAACAACCTTCTCAGTTGTGTCCAGTGCACAGACTACCCGAGCAGCCTCCCCAGAAGAAGACCCACAGAGCAGAGAGCAAAAACATCTGCGACCCTCACTTGTTTCTGTGGATTCCACCCAGGGCAGCACAAAGACAGCTCTGGAGAGACGCTTCTTCTCCCTTTCCGCAGCCAGAGGGGCACCTAGATGGAAAGGAACATATTTATGGCTTCCCAAGGTAGCAGGATATTCCCTGCACAGGTTCCCCGACAATTCCTTTGATCTAACCCTTTGGCATCTTTAGGGGCTTCCTTCTAGATGCTGGACTGGCAGTGGGGAGAGGCAAAATGCCAGTTTGCAGTCATACAGCTTGCTGCCTGGAGACCTCCATCTACTCCTCATTCAAACTGTGTTCTTGCACAGAAGTTATGAGCTTTACACCTGCATTTTACAGCCAAGTAGAGAGCTGCCAGTAAAATCGGTTGCCATCTACATCAGAGCTCAACTTAAAGGTGTCTAATGGCAAAATTCCTTGAAAAGGGAGCAGGACTGAGCCCAAAGTCAGCAGCAACCCCGTAAGAGGATTAAAGTATCCAGAGTTACATTAGTGAGGATTAAATAATAATAAAATCCAGAAATTTGGAAAGGACAGAAACCCTAACACACAAAGGCACAAGCCAATTCCTAAGTGGGGGCTAGGAAAAAACTTTCCCTGTGGGCAAACTATTCCAAGATGCCTCACTTCATGATCACTTCCTTCCTTCCCACAAACATTTGGTCTTTGCCAGGAACACAGGAGATATCCAGGCACACGCTGGCTCAAACTACCAAACCAAGAAAATGGTAATCTCGAACCTCACACAATGGGGGCCGGGGCTAAATCTCTTGAAATTACCAGAAAAATGGTGCAAGATGTTAGCTCACCTTCAGGCTGGCAAGGGGCTAAATGACAGGGCAGAGTGCACGGAGCCACAGGCTTGTGCTCAGTTTCTCGCAGAAGCATTTCAGAGCTTAGGCCCAGCTCCTAAGACAAGCTGTTGCAGATGCACTCAGTAGCTACAGGACTGACTTCACCTTACAGCATTTTTTAAGCTGCTTTCAAGTAGGCAGCCAGTGAATTCTACAAATTCTGTGATACTTTATCCAAACCATGTGCCAGCTGAATGTATTAGCATGATGGGAGATTTAAATCCAGATCATCCAGGGCTATATGTGATCCCCTCCGGGTCTGGAAACTTGATGCCAGACTAGCAGGAAATTCCATACAGAGGGGAATGTCCTGAATTAGTTTCTAAAAGACAGCCCCCTTGTTCTGAGGGTCACATACTGTATTTTTTAAAAACCAAAAGGTGTGTTGGGTACTACTCACTGGATGTTGAGAGAGAAAAGATATCCCAGGCATTCTCATGATGTTACACATCAATGAATTTCCTTCTCCCACAGTTAAAAGTATGTTAAAGCTGAGTCCATACAGACTGAAAATATCCCCACTTTAAAATGAAAATATTACAGCATTTTACGATTATCCCCAAAATCAGCACTATGAACCAGGATATTCAGACTCCATGGCACAACGTGGACACACCAAACAATATAACAACAGCAGATCTAGTTTCACACTTTTCATTCTGGTGTCACCTTCAGGGCAGTGTTGGGATTCTTTTTTATTCAAATTGTAACTAAGTGTTAATATAAAGAATGTTGAAAAGGGAGATTTAATATGCTACAACCAGCAATTTGACAAAGAACAGCATTAATCTTGCATAATTAAAAACGGTGTGCTTGTACTTACCTAACTTCTTGATGGAAAAAGAGATTTTTTTTTTTATATCAACAAGGATGCTGAATTTCTATTTTAAGTGGGGAAAAAAAAGTGCAGTCCACATTATGGAGTTACGCACAACACACAACAAAGGCCATTTTATTTTAACCTCCTTTTGCAATCAAAGTGGTTTGGCTGGGAACGTACACTACGCTATCTACTTCACAACTGTTTAGATTAAATGATGTAGCACTGAGAGTTTCACAATGGAAAAGCAAGCCTCATCTTGACTTTCTCCTACTCATTTGTCCTTGACTAGAAATTCTGTTCTTACCGTGATTTCCAGAGGGGAATTCACAGGGAGTATCACTGCCTAGTTTTCAAAGTGGAAAGGAATAGTGATAGTTAAATGAGCAGCACTAAAGAAGAGATCCTGGTTCCATAAACCTTCATAAATAATAAATTACAATAAACTAGGAGGGATGCAGAAGCCTCCTCTCTACAATCAGCCACGATAATCAAGAACTCCAACCTTTTCGCTTAGGTTGAAAGGAAGAGCTCTTCGGAAGGTAAACCTTGGATTGCTCTGCCTTTCCTGGTTATAAAGATCCTCAGAAGTGGAAATACCAAGCACTGTGGTGAGGCAAGCTGCATTACTCAACAGTACAGACTGCTGCATCTTTTTGACTGTTTTCCTGGCTAACAAATGACTGGGATATAGTTTTCAAGATATAAAAAAAAGACTTAAATTGTTGGGGTTTTGTGTGCTATTCAGGTTTATTGTTGCTGAAATGCCAACACGCAGCTCAGCAGACAAAGGTTCAGGCTGAAAGAAGAATTTGAAATAATTAATGGCATTGTTGTTTGTACATCTCTTCTCTTGCTAAACTTCAAACCATGCTGCAAGATGGAAAGTGCATCCCTTCTTAATGAACGGTGGAGGGATGTACTTCTATCTTCAGTAAAGCTCTCCTAGCATTTTCAGGACTAACTGATGGATGATCGAACAGTCTGGGGTTACTAAAATTCTTATCCTTTTTTATTAGAACAAATCTATTTCTTCATCAATTCTGCTGCCTAGGAACTCTGTGAAAGATTTGTTGGAAAGTATTAATATTCAGATTACTGTAAACATAGTCTATTTGGTCAGCATCTGGGAAAGGGGCAGAAATTTGATTTTTATGGGTGTATTAGCAAATTTCTGTATAAGATCATGTGAAGATCACAGATTTATAGACAGCTGGAAAGCCTCCTTGTCCAAAAACTTAGATTAAAACTATATACACAGCAACTGGTCCTCTCCAGAGCTATGGAACCCTTAGTGTAACAGTTATGTCAGAAGAGCAACTTCAAATTTACCCTATGTTACCTGCTTCATCCAGCCTCAAAAAAGGACATTGGTGCTGTAACGTGAAGGCACTAGGTGGGAACTAGCAAAGAGCAGCAGAGAAACGGAAGGGGAAATGGATCTCCCATGTTTCAGAAAACCTGAGAAACTGCAGCGACAAACTCTCCCATTCCAGTCCTGCAATGTATTCAGAGCGGGAGAATGTAAAAGCAAGACAGGAGGAACCTGTGTTAAGGTGCTAGAGACAGCATTTGCACCTTGCCAAAGAAGTCTTGTTCTAGGGGAGACCGAATGACCCCGACCCCAGAGCTGCCAAGAACTATGCTTTTGTGAAAGGCAACGACGACAGCGCTGAAGGAACGTATCCCAGGCCCCCAGGTCAAAATCTCTTCACACTGTAGATCCCAGAACTAAGTTCCTTACCATTTTCTTAACGTCCTTCTCCTGCACTAAAGTTTATCATTCTTGGTCTCAGCCTACTGGTCATTTAAATTTGAAGATGAACACACTCATCTATTTGTTAGCAAACGGGAATCTAAAGAGACTTTACCTACTTAAAATGCAAACACGTTAGAAAAATGAACTCTATTTTTATAGCTCTCCCCAAGGAGTGGGAGAATTATTAAATAAGAACATGGGAAAAACTAATCACAAAGTTGTAAATGACTAACTGTTCACTTTGGTGTGTGTAGGTGGGTGTGCACGCGCACACACATCATTTAGATCAGGCTTTTAATTGTGCTAGGCATTAGTAAGTTTTACCAAGCACAACAGTGTAACTTTCCATTTTTCACTCTCTTACACTCCAAAAAGTAAAAGGAAATCAAAAGCTAAATTTCCTTTAAGGAAACATTAAGGCTGTAAATTTGAATATTTAAAATTGATCAAGAAAAGGAGATGCTAAAGCTCCTCAATATTAAATTAACACCAGTAAACCACTTACATATCTTTCCATCACTAGTCAGAACACTAAAATCACCATATCCTGTATGTGTAAGGTCTGGGAAAGAAAACCTTCATTTTGAATATATTAATTTCATGGTTTAAATTCACAACCCTCCAAATGTTTTTGCACATGCAAGGCATTAGCACCATGCGTCCACAGTTAACGTTTGCAAGGCATATTCCAGCCCACATCCTTACTTCTAACCTTTCACTGCTTTTTCAAATAAATTCCCTCTTAGGCTGAACTTTCTCATGCTTAGTTGGAGCCCAAAGGGAAATACGTTTTTACAAGATCAGGCCAATCATTTTATATTTATGGGATTGTGAAATATTTACTATGCAGTCCATTTTGGAAAAAAAAAGTTGGTATTTTCTTTTTCCCATCTTGTAACTAAATAACATCGCACAGCGGAGACAGACACTCCTCACTGATGCTGCCCTGTACACAGGTGATGGGTTTCAACGCATTTGGCTAAGCAACTGGAAAGAAAAACATTCTGCATCTCTGCAGCCTACAACATCCTCAGACCCAGATAAAAGTTAGTGTCCTCCCTATCAGCGCATGTTCTAACCTTAGCTCAGCACCCAGGTACAATCCAGCACACAATAAACAAGTATGATACTACAATGAATGGGGAAGGAGGAAATAAAGCTCACAGATGACAGCACAGTTCTATTTCATTTTCAAAAGACACACCTCCTGGCCCACCATCAGTCTGCTAAGAATTACAGCCAGCTACCAGGAGTCACGATATGATCACAAACTCCAACACATCTTGCAATGAGGCATAAATGCTTCACTTCATCTAGGTACTTGGTAAGAGGGCCTGAAGATCTGGCAAGGAGAAATGACTCAGACATCACACGGCACCCACTAAAAAAATGTGCTTACAATGTGGGAGCTTCAGCGTGAGAGCTGAACAGGCTGGCAACGTCCTTGGCAGCCAGCTCTGCTGTGCCACAGCCATGTGCTTCCCTCTAGGCCACAGCAAAGCCCAAGCTTGGAGCCAAGCTCTGAACCGGTGATGGTGATGGCACTCAGCTAGTAACACAAAAACCAAGAGATACTGGGTTGTCTTGCCTGCTTCATCACACACATAGCTCCTCTGAAGATCATCTTGGTACCTCCTGTATTATAAGGCTATCTATCCTTAAAAGCAGTTACTTTTAACTCTTGACACTGCAGCAGACTGTGCATCCCCATCTTCCTTGGTATTTGCTCTCACCTGACACAGCACAAGGAAAACGTGCTGACTAGCTTTTCCTTCCCTGGATAGAAGGGAAGAACTGGCAGCCTCGGAGCTGAAATGCTTCTCAGCATTTTGTAGTTGTAGTTTGCAGTATGATTTTGGTCTGTACTCCAGCAGTCTGTCACTCAAGAGGAGAGTGCAGTCCATGCACTTATTTTCTATGTGAGGGCCAGTTCTGAGCTGGAGGGGATGCTAAAGCACGGACTGTATCAAACAAGCTAAGAACTCTTCGTATCACCAGCTGCACCTTGTCTTCCCTGGAAGACATATCTGTGGTTTTCTCTCTGTAGGATACCAGTACCTGTGTAAACCTTCGACTGCACAAACTTCGTACCCTCAACGCAGTAACACAACTCTCTTCAATAGGGAAAGCAATGTGTAATACATTAAAAAGTTGCTACAAATTGGGAAGGGTGACTGAGTCTGGCCATAGCAGGAAAGGCAAGACAAGTTTAACTGCAGCAAAGAGCAGTTAAGATCGTGTACCGGCACCCACCTGGGGCTGGGAAAAGCCTCACGTTTGAGAGGTTGAGGAACAGTCTGCACAGCAAATTTCTGCAGAACGTATCAGGAAAACAACCTTGAGGATGTTCTGTCTATGAAGCAATGAAACTTTCTGGAGCCCAAACCTACTTTTTAAATGCTTGCAAGCTCACAGCTATCAACACCAGCCCAAATTTTTGTCAGTGACAACCACCCATTCCATCTAGTCATATTTGCCCAGCCTTTGTGCAAGGGGAAAGAGTTCTCTTGAGACAACTAGAAGGAAAAGTGCATTCAAGTGCTAGCTGACAGTCATGAACTCTAGCTTCAGGAGCAATCAGCAGCTACTCCTAACGAACAGACACTCGCTGCCGTCACATACAGTCTGATGATCACCAGTTACCGCGGCGCCTTGCAGCGGGCTATGAGCTTGGCTCTTGCACAGTCCTTCCAACACTTCTCACAGCAGGGTCCCTAACTCCGGCAGCTCCTCCAGTAAGAGCCATGGCCGACCCCAGCACACGCCACGTTTACCTGACCACAGGGGAACAGCTTCTCCTCCCTCACGAAAGCCCAGCTGAAATCCACCTCCTCTCTGGGCAAGGAGAGGCAGGCTGCAGGCTGCTGCGGCTCAGGGCACGGGAGTTACTGCCCCGCAGCTCAGCTCTGCGGCTGTGCTCTGCCAGCTGCCACCGACTCCTGCTGCACAGGGTGCTCCTGCGCCGGGGCAGGCTGCAGAATCCGGCCCGGCAGGGGCTGTGACACTATTTCAGGTCAGCCAGTGCCTTCCACCGGTGCTGCTGGCCACGGCCAGCACGTGTACTGCTGCTGGCCTCAGCCTCACCTCAGGCACGCAGGGGCTGCTCTCGTCCTGCTTCTGCCGGTTCCACGTAGCTTTCTCTCCACTGTCCAGACACAGGAACATTAAGGGCGCTGGTATAACCATTTTCTTCCCAGTAAATACAGTCACTTCTTTCTCGCCTTCAAAGGGCAGCATGGAGAGATGCCTGCTTCCTTCCAGGAGATATTCAGGCAGGACACTCCCTTTGTAGTGACAGAACTTCCCTCTACCCCAGAAAAACCTCCTACCACGACGGTCTGGGAAGAGCCTCTCATCAGGGTGTGTGGAGGTGACATAAAATTGACATTCCCTCCACAACCTGGTAACTCAACAGGGCGGTCGAATACTAATTTTCGGAAATTATCTGTGAACACAAAAGAAGGGCTCCAACACAACAGAAAGGCCAACAGACACAAGGAAAAAACAGGCTGTGTTACTTGGGATCAGTCTTGGGATTTTGTGGGATCTAGCCTAGGAGCTTTTAACCTATGGGGCTGGCCACTGCAAGCAGAAATGCACTAGGAAAGTCGCTCCTGTTTCCACTAGAATCTAACGCACGAGTGAAGGAGGCCGTCAGGCGCTGCCAGGGCCGGGCTGGGCTTACAGACAGGACCTGTATGCCGTGCTCTCAGGCATCTCCCGAACGGTGGAGTCCACTGAGGAGCTGTGTTGGAGTAACCTGCTGGCAGCATGAGCGCAGGGATCTGCACAAAGCCCAGCTTCAACGCTGAAACAGGATTGCATGTACGCAAACGCGGGAAATGGAGATAGAACGAACAGGATTTACCAGAAAACAACCATTAGTGATATTCTGACCTCCAGCAAATGTCACTGAATTGCCATAGTAACAAACTGTAACACCACTAGGAATGAAAGCAGGCAGAGCATTTGAACCGGCCTGTTTTAGTGGAACTGTTTTTTCATGTCGTCTTCCTGCAGAGCACAGAATTACTGGCTGGTGGAATGCTCACAGTCTAACAGCGCAAGCTTCCCAGTCACGGCTAGTACCGCCTGCGAGCACTACCTGCTTTTCAACGACATCTTGCTTGTCAAGGTGTTCAAAAAAGTTGTTAGAAGGGCCAAAGAACAGAGCAAACCACACTACCAGCAAGCTCCCCTGAACTCAGCTAACCCGACTGACACACTGGAGACGAATTCAAGGCTCCCAGAACCACCTCTTCCTGATTCTTCTCACTTTTAACAGCATTTTATCTAAAGATTCCAGGAATGGTAAGACTCTTCCCCACAATGTTAATCAGCATTGCTCCATCAGGCTCAGGACTTCTCCCCTGAGAAGAGGAACACTTCCTAAGTCTCAAATAGCTAACCAGACATATGCGAAGTTAATACACCAGGTCAAGAAACCTTCAGCTTTCAGCAATGCCTCCCCTCGCATTTCTCCCTGCATTTGTTTTCTGCTTTCTTTCACAGGGCACAGAAATGCAATCCAACAGTGTAAGACTGTGCCCCGCAGACAGGGACTGGGCTGCAAGCCCAGAGACTTGCGCTCTCCTCCTTTGCCACTTGGTTGCCTCTGGGAAGCCACTTTCTCTGCCTGCCTGCAGAATGCCAAACTCCTCTGTGAAGGGGGCCGAGGCTCACCCAGGCCAAAGGCTCTGAAGTACTAGGGACTGATAACACTATTTGCTGTGCTTGTTAACATCTGGTATTTTGAAAACAGGTATTAAAAGGCCATTGGTAAGTTGTAATTAGGCGAGTGCCATGTTAACAGTTGCCAGAGCAACCTTAATTCTGTCCTAGGCTGGTCCAAAGAGGCAGAGACACTACTGGAAATAGCAGCAGTGAGCATGCAGACAAAACCTTAGGCCCTTACGCAGACGAAATAAGTTTTCACTGGAAACCACAAAACTCGGAGTCTAACTTTGAGCTCTACAAGCCAGTTATGGTTATTCTGGAGATGTTCTTGTACATAAATTCCTCTTTCCTACAGAGAAGAATAATACCAAAATCCAATAGCCTGCATATTACAATCCATAATCTGCAGCAGAGTTACAGCTACGGAAACAGCAAAGGCTACCAGGCTCTGGAGAACAGGGCTGTGCTGGTGGAACCTCATACTCCCTTTGACCTCTGGGGATGAGCCCAGAAACAAGCTGTCAGCATGGAAACCTTCCTAACCCAACTGCCGCTCCCAGGTATAGGCACTGCCATGGGCAGGACTGCTGATCCAACCCTGGTGCCAGCTGAACTCTTAAAACTACCATCCCCAAACTGCGACACGCGCACTGCACGCAACCCACTCCATGAGCCAGCACAGCGCAAAGCCCTGCTCACGTCAGAGGTGATGCTTCCCACAGCACGCTGTCCCTGCTGCTGCAGGGCTTGTGGACCCCTGCTTGCCAGTGGTTTTATTCAGCTGCCTGTCAGCTTGCCAAGAATTTCCCGTGGTATGTGAGCAGCAGGAGGGAGACTGTTTGTACAAAGCTTGTAACTCCCCTAAACATGACCGGAATTTCCATGGAAAATGATGGTGCAGATCTAGCCCAAACACCTTCTTCCTGAGGACTTCCAAAAGTCCGGGACAAATCACAGAGGCATAGGAGCATCTCAGAAAAGACTGCCAGACTCTTCTACAGGAACAGCCAGTGACCTAGATGTCAAACTGGCCACCTCTGCCTAGGAAAAAATATCAAATAGAAAGTTTATTTCAAAACCTCTCCTCCCTCCCTTCTCCCTGCCAGTCAAAGTTGGTAGCAGTCAAACAAGCCTTTTCATTAACACATTAGCACTGTGGGTTGCATTGTTTTCTTCTCTCTGCATGTGGGAATTCTGGTCTTGGACCCTGAGCCAAGGCTAGAAAAGTAGCTCCCAAAGCCATGTAACTACATCCCGATGAGCACAGCTTCTCCTCAATACCACAAATCTGTGTCCCTTCAAGAATGAGTCAAAGAAAAAAAGGGGGGGGGGGAGTCCCAGAGACACAATCTATGGACTAAAAACCCCAAAGGCTGCAAATAACCAAGTGCAACAGTTTTTTCCCAAGGGAGTCTTCAAAGCACCTTCCCAGCTGGAAAGTCTAAACACCACTGCCTCCTCTTTAAGCCGGCAGCAAACAAACAACTAGCCTCAGCTGCATCCCAGCTTGCCCCATGGCTCCCTTCTTCCCAGGAAAAAAGGCCAGGACAGCCCTTCCTGCAGCAGCCCCTTCTTACCACAGTCCTTCAGACCCGAAGGTAAGGGCACATCACAACGCAGTTTCACCCACCACGTCAGTAACTCATCCTCCTCACAGGCCAAGCACAACTTGCTCTCAGACCCAGAACGGCAAGATGCAGGCTTTGCCTCCCAAGAACAAACATGACCCGTTGCTCTCAGGGAAAGTCTAGGGAGCACAACACAGCCAACTGCCTCCAAAGCTCAATTACTCTGGCACCAAGCCAAGGTGTCCTTGCTGCTGCCCTTGCAGAGACAGCAGCTGACATGTCTCCCCACTTGACTCATGAGGTTGCCTTCATTAAAACTTCTCAGGTGCCTGCTGTGGTCATGAGTAACAGCTGGCTCCAAAAAGTCACCACGGAGAAAACTTGAACAGCTGTTAAAAACTTGCAGATTTCCTTTTTTGAACTAATGCCAAGGACCCACTGCTGGTCAGGGCAGCTCCTCATCCACACCAGTTTGTGATGGATGCAATCTATGCCCCAAGGAGAAGCACATGAGAGAAAATAAGATGTTGCTGTGTCCCTTAAATACTGAGAAAATTTGGAAGGCGGCAGCAAACCACGCCTGCAGAGACCATGAATCTAGAGGTTCCCAATGAAATAAAAATAGCAGAGGAAGATTTGAACAATACAGATGCCTGTAACAGAAAGGGTGTAAACAGCCAAATCAGGTCACAGAGGAATAGCAGTGGAGCAGCAGGCAAAACAAAAATAGCAGGAAAGGAAAGATAAATTAAAAATTCCTAAAATATAGGAGGAGCAAACAGACTGACAAGAAAACAAGAGAGCCCTTGAGTGGAAAAAGGAGAAGAGCCATGCAGAGGCAACCAGGGTAGGCCAGGGATTTAACCCAGCCCCAGAGGAGAAGGCACAGGCAGGAAAGAAGACAGCTGAACTATTTCATTGCAGCAGCAACGAGGGGAAGAGGAAGATGACTTTGTCAGGAAATTACAACCATCTGCACCTAAGAACAGCAGCACTGGCTGAGCAGTTTCATGTTCACGCTGGAACACAGGTGACGTGCACGGCCTGTTCTTTCACCAGGGTGGATGGCTGCGGTGGACCTTCCTTCCCCTTCCCCCTGCCCACCACTCACCGTCGCCCTGCTCTGGCGGCTTGTTCTTGCCTCCAGCTTTTTCAGCTAGATGAGACTATTCTGGGATAGCAATGAGTGTGGCAGGTAAAAAGTAGGTTCAGCAAATCCCGGACTGGGGAGGGGGTCAGATTCGTACAGCCCTGCATGAAGACACCAGCAGTCCCTGCCTCTCTTCCTGCTCCCTGCTGCACCTCCACCATTAGCACGGCAGCTCCTCTGAAGCCTGGTGCAGATGGAAGCTGCTCGTCACTGTCCTCTCCCAGTGACTTCTGCCTGCGACCTCCCATTCTCCCCAGCTCCCTGAAATCCAGACACCACGAAAGAGACACTAATGTTCACAGAAACCCTTCTACAGCTTGAACAACAGGAGGTTTTCCCACACAGTAGAGGCATGAACCATGTTTTTTCCACCTTGCTCTCCATACCTCACTCTGTCACGTCTTTCTCAGCTAAAAAAAATCCTGTGCCTGGTAAGAACTGGAAAAGGTGACTTACAAAAAAACCCCATCTCTTCGCACAAGGTGGGTCCCAGGCTCTGGCAAAAGAATACTATGTCCAATACCCCAATAAAAAGCCCAGGATTCACACAGCCTAGCCTAGAACACAGTTGGGCGCTGTGTCAAAACTCACAGTAGGGAGGCCAAGAGATGAGCCTGGAAAGACTCAGGGTAAGTAAACACCAACGGACAGCAGAGCCCCTACTGAAAAACAGACAACAGAGGAGGTGACAGGAGCCTGGGAAGGAGTCTCCATCCCCAGCACGGAGCTGGACACCACATGTCCCTGGGTCAATGGAAAGGGCCCAGCTGCAGAGCGCATCTCCCCTCCAGCGGGCACCAGGAGCGGGTGTGGGCACCAGGAGCGGGTGTGGGCACCAGGAGCGGGTGTACGCTGCCACCGAGACTTTTCAGCCCTGGGCTGGGGCTCTTCGCCCCCCGCCTGCAGCGCAGTCAGCCCCGCTTCCTTCTCCGGACAGAACGCTGGGACTCCCCCCTGCCAACCCCAACCCTTCACCTGCCACAGCACAGGCCTGAAGAAACAGCACTGCGGAAAAGGTGGCACGGTTCTACTTTTTAACTATCATTTTTCTTTACTATTTACCTAATGTTTTTATACCCAACCAGAGTAAGTTTGGTTCCAAGCTGCCCTCTGTAATCGCCGAGGTTGGTAACTTACCTTTCCCGTGGCACCCGTGGCTCTCCCCTAAGGTGCTCACAGCAAAATCCAGGCTGGCAGAGACCTCAGCAGGTCTCCAGCCCGACCTCCAGCTCGAAGCAGGGTCTGCTCTGAGCTCAGTTACCTGGGCCTTCACTCGGGCTGGTCTTGTAAACCTCCCAGGAGGCAGACGGCACCACCTCTCTGGCCAACCTACTCCACAGCCTGGGGAAAAGCTTCTCCTTCAGCATAGCCTGAACCTCTCATCTTACCACTTCACGCCCACTGCCTCACGTTCTCCTGCCACTGTGACCTGCCTGCCTCCATCTGCCCGACCGCCCCCCTCACAGGGACCCCCTGATGCCACCTCTTCCTCTGTGGCACCCGCCCGGCTGCCTCAGCCCCTCGGGGGCCTGTGCTGAGCCCACCCTGCCCTACCAGCACCCTTCCTCGGGGCAGGGACACACACGGCCCCCGGACTGCAGGTTTAAGGTTTAAAAATCCTACAAAACCTGGTCAGACTAGAGAGGCTGGCAGCACCCAGCACCCCCCCGCCGCGGGGGCTGAGGCCCACGGCCGCCCGCCGCCCAGCTCCTCGCGCTCCCGCCC
>Ga0065711_1026347_pt1 | contig 77230 bp, 33 predicted proteins | sample Hoacrofraction12_FD_59098 | JGI IMG/M metagenome (GOLD analysis project Ga0065711, IMG submission 59098) | Hoatzin crop microbial communities from Cojedes, Venezuela - Epithelial fraction 12 v2 (version 2) | ecosystem: Host-associated > Birds > Digestive system > Esophagus > Crop | place...
CCCCCCGCATACAGAGTTCGTCTTTTAAACTGGGGCTTTAAAACCATTACTTTCTGTAAGAAAAGGGTTTATTTTAAAGCAGAGTTTGGGGAAGGGGTATTTAAGAAATGATTACATTTTATTTCAAAACATGCAAAACCCCAAAAAAGCTGCCTATTATCTCACAGGAAATTCTGATTAAAGTAGGTGTCCTTATAAGACCCTCCTGCAAGAAATTCAAATGAAGTGCAGGGGAGGGAAAGAGATCTTTAAGTAAACAAGTGAGAAGAGCCAGGGAAAACAAGAGCAATGAGCAGAGTCTCAGGTGGCCAACTTGGCAGAGCAGGGCATTGAAGGAATGAAAAGGCTGTGGGACATCGAACTGCTGGCGTTTACAGTAGTTGAGGGGTCTCCAGAGTTTGTGACTTTAACCACAAGTTGCTTAACAATACTGTATGCTCCTTCTCTTTCACATCCAGACCCAGTCACGTGGGTAAATCCCCCTTTGAGTCAAGAGGGTGGATGCAGGTGCATGGGTGGTCTTGTGTATGGTGCTGCTTGAGAGAAGAGGATTGGCAAAGGGGGTGTTTCACTGCCCCTTGAAATTACAGGAGTCATGGTGAGAAAAGACAGCTCCTGACTCAGGTCTCAGTCCCTGGACAGGAGAGGGCTGGTGAGTAACAAATCAGGGACTGCCCTGTAGTGTAGACAGGGCCAGTTGCAGCTAGAAAGACCATCTCTGAAGTCAGTGGAGGCCCTCAAGTGCGAGAAAAGAATGATGAGACGGGAGAAGTGGTGTATCTGTTACTTTCCAGCGATGGATGCAGGAGACCAGAGGATCCATTAGCAAAGAGGCGGATGTAAGCTGGCACTTCAGAGAGCAACTTGTTGCTGTGGCTTTCTACCAAGCACTGACAGTTACTGCGAAAGACACGCTTGATTCATATTTGTGGTGGAGATTAACCTTTGCTAAGACTCTGCGAGATAGAAAACCATTTCAAGTTAAGAAATTAAATATTCCCCAGGTTAAGATTGCTCACGTTATATTTCATCCCTATGGGAATTTTTAGCTTGGATCTGCAAACGCATAGTTTGAAAGTTATTTCAGTACCCTTTTGCAGCCTGAACCACTAGCTGCAATAATGGAAAGACTAACTGAATGACAGAAAAGCAAACCCTAAAATAGTTACCATTAACACCAGGAAAGCTGGGGGTGCGTTATCCTGTGGTTTTCTGTGCTTGGTAGCAATGTGTCATCATGAAGAGCGTACATTTAACGGCTGAACAATGCCGTGCATGGTGTCATTTTCCCAAGGGCTATCTATGCAACAGCTTCTCCAAACTATTGAATTTCCACTACTGATGCAGTTCATTAAAAAAAATCCTTATACAGCCGGGAATTATAACACTCTGCAAGAGTGTGTGATGCCGACGACCTTCATTTGGGGGCACACCTACCTTTCTAGCACTTTGGAAGCTGCTCTTTTCCAAAAAACTTTCTATACATGCTAAAGCAAGGATGAATCTGGCTGCAGTCCATTCACCATGAGTGATTATGTCTTCAAGGGACTTCCCCTCTTTTTGAAAATTCTAATTTTTCACATGTTTCTGGTTAAAAACAAACACACAAAAGAACCAACTCTTGTGCCTATGTTAGTGTCTTAGCTATGTAAGTTTAAACATTCCATTGTAAGCTAAGATTATCTTGCCTCTTGCCCACTGAGACATGTGGGTTTGGCTTTATAAGACTCCACAACTGACCTGCTTGAACCCTGTCCAGCAAGATTTCATCTAAATTGATTAGGACTTGGAATGTGTTTTCTTGGACAAATTGTGTTCTAATGAATAGAACACTCCCTCACAGCTGTCCTGCCAGAAAGCCAAGATTTTTTTCTGTCTAGAAATCATCCCAAAGTGACCCTTAGATAAAGTTCAGAATCCATTTTCATTTATTAATTAAGAAAAGGTTTGCTTAATTCCATTCAATACCTTTCAGTGTTAGGCAGCTGACACAATTCCCCCTAAACATTGTATTTAAAAGAATTTGGTTGTGATGTCAGATCTGCCACAGACAATACATTTCTAAACACACTGTTTACATTATATGCAAAGCATAAAGACAGCTTCAGCAGGGGGAAAAAAATCTCTCCCATCTTGATACCTGTGGATGGCATATAGAGCAAACTCAAGATTGGCTCTATTCTCCACACAATGCTTTCAAACATTAATGAAGACAAACAGGGGACCCCACTCTAAAGCCTCATCCAGGCATCAGCGATTTCAATAATGCCCTTCCCCAGAGCTCATCTTCCAGTCCAAGAGTGGACTGGTTGGGAAATGCTGTCATAATTCATGCTGGCCAAATGAAGAGGGCATTTCTCCGAGGGCGTTTCCCCTCAGTAAGGGGCCCTGGCCACTCTGAGGTAAGAGCTTTCCCCTATCAGGATGAAAACACCTTTCCTTTTAACATTTACTCCATAGTTATTCCCCCTGACGTCCCAACTTGAAACCTCAGTAGATGTTTGCGTTATGATTAGCCCATCTGGAATTCTATTCTATGACCATTCCCATGGTACACAAGGAGGATTTCATTCAATCCAGAACACCCAGTGGACATCTGTGATTACATCATTTTGCTTATCTTTTAGCAAGAGTATTTCTAGGAACCAGGAGCACAATTTGAGACAAGATCAGCTCCTTTCTAGTCTTGCAAAAGATGGTTCTGACCCATGCAACTATGTGGCAATAACACGGCTTCAGCATGGTTTCAGGACTTTGCTGACAAGTGGCGCTCAGAAATTAAAGATGTTTGTTTACAGGAATTCAAAGGAACAAGGCCTTTCAAGGAACGTGACTTCCCAACTCTTTAAACATCAACTATATCTTAAACAAGACAGGAAACTGAGACAAAGTCACTTATGCTCAGTCTTGAATGGAATTTGACTTTATCCACTAATTATGCTTACAGAAGAAATAAGTAAATCATGACGAATTGCACTGCTACAAAACTAATTAGCATTTTGGTACTGCTTGTGGAAAACAGGTCACAGTATAACAAAAAGAATGGGAAGCTCTCAACAGACTCCACTTGCTCATACTTGCAAGACTGAGCTGCAGAAATTTACCTGAAATCCCACAAAGAAAGATGATACCTGCTGCAGTTATTCTCCAATGCTGGTCCAGTCAAATCAACATGATTAGTCAATCTGCATGATTAGGTAAAAATAGTCTTACTTAAGCTTATGCTGCTTTGGCAGACAGATTCAGATGGAAAAATATCACATATCTTGGCTAGAGGCCATATCATCTTTGCTCGTGGACTAAGAAAACTGGTTACATTTGCAGCCATTACTTTGAGCTTGTGGGTTTTTTTCTGCGTGATCTTAAACCAGCTCATCAAAACCTAAATGTAATGTCAGGGAATGAACAGGAACAAGATTTGCTAACTGTATTCTACAGCCTGCTATTGTCCAGAAGCATGGCTATAATGGACAGATTATACAACATTAAACCCCCCTGAAAGCATACACAGAAACTGTGATATAATCATGCTCGGAGCAGTTATCTTTAAACACAAGCATGGGTTCAGCGCCCAGTGGAGAGCAGCAAGTGAAGCTATGGGTCCAAGGCAAAACAATGACCAACTGCCAAGAAACATCCTCGTTAGCCTTTGTTAGAGTTTGTATTTTAAAAGTCATTGTGCAGTTTAATTAAGTTGGTAACATGCAGATGAGAAAGTGGAAAAAAATGTGAAGACACAGGGAGATGAAATGCTAAAGCACTGAAAGCTATCACCTCCTCTGTGAAATGCTTACATTGTGAAATAAAGAGAGAAGAAAGAACGAGTCATTTCAGGATATGTCTGGAAGGAGAGATAGGACCAGAAGATTACAATTTTCTAGTAGTCTTCCACAAAACCTCTTTATTTGTATTCTACTTCATGCGGGCTGATTCTGAACACAAATCAACAGGGTTCTAAATGGAGAACAGACAAGATGATGAACTGCAGTCTAAGAAATGGGTTTTCAGGACATGGTAGCACTTTCAAGACCCTGAAACCTTGATCCACATGTTCCCTGAAGATGCTAACAATACTTACTCCCAAGAGCTGAAGTTTTGATCAAGTCTAAGTCATCACAGAATGATTAACTCTGAGATCAAGGATGTAAACGGGATAAGAAAGCAGAAGAGAGAGCAAGCAGAACTCAAGTCAACCCTTGTGACCATCCCTGGTGGTTGCTGTGTGCTACCAAGTTGATCACAGTCTTTAAGTATTTTTTATTGTATTCCGGCTTTATACACACTCAGCTCCTCTCCCTGTTTATCTGTTTTGCAGTTCTGTATATGTGAACAGTTTTGTAAAATTATATAAAGCTTTTAAGCAGAGACAGCCAAAAATGTTTAGAGAGAGAAAGGCAAATTATTTCTTGAGTTGAAGAGGAGACTTCAGGCCAGATCCCATCGATCACATCCAGGTTAAGTTTCCCTTGCACCATTTCCAGAAAAATAGAGGACTTCAAGCTGTCCTTGGGAGCAGCTGGGAACTTCCTTTTCCTGGGGTGACCCAAAGGTGGCATCAAGCCAGATGAAGCCACGTTCATGCTGTCCGCCCCCTGCTGACAAGGCAGGTGCTCCCCAGCTATCTGGCAACAGGAGGGGGCAACCAGCACTCAGTGTTGTGGCCCCCTGGGGAGGAGCCCAGCAGGCTGAAGTTGCAAAAATCACATGAGCATTTCCTGCCCTCATCTCAGGTAAGAGCTGCTTTGGTGGGTATCAAATTGCAGATATCAAAACCAGAGAAAGAGGTGAGCTGCTACCAGAGGGCCTGCCAGCATTTTTGCCCCTCATCTGAGCAGAAAGCAGAGGGTTTTGTCCTAGCTTGTGCTCTTTTGCATGTGTGGCTGCCTTTGTCTTGCTGCATGACTCAAAGGCTGGCATGCAAGCAGTCCCCCTTGTGCATGGGCAGACAGGTAGGAGACTCTGACAACAAGACCAGACTTTACATGACCTTTAACTCTTACATACCCATTAATTAATCAGAACCTGTTTCACAGAAGTCACGTGGCTTGTCAGCATCTCAGAGCGGCCCTGCCTCAGCAATCTACTTGCATGCTGAATTTCCTCTGTGCTTAAATGACAGTTTTGCCTAGAGACTCAGTTTCCAAAAAAAAAAACACCAGAAAAAAGAAGCGCTGGACACCAAATATAAGCTCTCAGTAGTTAAGTGTTTTGCAAGATCCTTCCTTGTTGAAGGGCTGCAGGTTTGTATCCTCTGCCGTTAAATGGAGGGACAGAAGGGTTACAGGAAAGGCATACTTGAACTCTAGCATTGTAGGGAATAAGCCAAAATGTGAACACTAAGGATGCAAAACAGAGAACCAAAGAGAGAAGGGAGTGGAGTAGAAAGCTCAGAATTATGAACAAATTAATGAACTAGCAGTACTGCAAATGGGAACAAGCTGTCAGAACTTCATCGCTTAAAAGGGACAAAGAAAAAAAAATCGTAACTTCTGATGCTTTGATGGAAACAGAGTTATGCAAGACTGATACTGTTCACACTGATTTAATTAAGTTTCTGTCAGCACTGTCAAGCTTAATTGGCCTGGTATTTAATATTTACAGAAGTCAGTTATAAAAACGTGCTCTGCACTAAAAATCAGCATTCTATAAATGGTCCTAGTCCTAGAAGGGTTGACTTTTTAGCACAAGAGGCTCTCGAGAGCATCCCACTTCTGTGATAAGATATCTCTATCTAGCTGAAAAAATTACAAGCTCATGCCACGTTCCTTGCCCACACAGCCCTCTCCTTGCAGTTTGTGGGAATCTATGGTGTCCAAGGAATGCAGAGTCAAGCTTCCTGGCAGCATCCCACCACAGAAATTATTTCACAGAGAATTAATCCCCAATTCTGACACTTCTTGTTATGTTAAGATTCAAATCTCTGCATTTGGTAAGCTGTAATAAGAGTGGAAAGGCAAGGACTAGACAATGGACTTGCACCACTTGTGAACATTTTGGTTTCTGGGCTGGTTAGTGAAAGAAGCAGTTTTCTATGTAGAGAAATGAGCTTGTCTAGATATGAGCAACAGCCCAAGGGTAAAGTATGCCATAAATCTTGGCTACTATCATATACAACCCTATTCACTGGGGCCATAGCACCTCTAACACTAACTCCTGCAGCTGTGGGACATGCCTTAGTGGGCAGCAAGAACACATCAGCCTAGAGTCACCAGTCAAATCAGTTAGGTGTCTAGTGGCTGCCTTAGGGAGTATTACAAATACGATTCACATAGATGCAGCAAAATTTATATCAATGAGAACAAACAACCAACACTCCCAGAAAATCCCATGTTCTGTAATTGCTGTTGCTTCATCAGTGACAGGAAAGAGCAGTGTTTTAAAATAGAAGTTCACTTAATTGTATTTTCCTTAAGGCACAGAAAATAAGAGTCCATGAAGTGGTATCAATTATTCAACAATAACATGCTCTCCTGATTGAAAACTGTGTTAGGAATTTGTATTGTATTTTCACAAAACATAACTCCTAGACTAGTTTCTTCCTATTTGAGATAATGAGGCAGAATCCACCTCAGTGATTACTGTATTAGACTATGGGAGTCTGTCAATGTGTAATCATGTCCAGCTTCTCCACACACCAACTTAATGGAGGCTGGTGGATCCACTACAGGGCTTTAGATGCACAAACGCTTTAAAGGAGTTGGTTGCTTAAATACCTTTATAGATATGCATCCTTATCCTCTGCGCTGGGGCTCAAAGTTCAAAACTGTGTGTCAGCCCAGGCGAGGTCAGCTGTGCACAGGACTCACATCCTTGTCCCTCCTGGGTTACAGGACACACAGAAATATAAATCTCAGGGTACTGAAAAAATGGAAAGAAAGGAATACTCAAAAGCTACAGGACAATGAGAACCCATAACTCTTTCCGATAATACAGAAAGTGTTAAGAACCAACAGTCACGTATTTACATGTGAAATATTATCTTTCTGAAAGCTTGTCATAAATGTGGCTCACACCGCAGAGATGGCCACGCTTTCCAAGTTTGTGCAGCAGGAAGACTATTTCCTAGGGAATAAGGTCAAAATATTAGTATACAACTGAATCAGTATGGGCCGAATTAATGAAGTTACTACTCCGTCATAGACTTCTATATGCGAAATCTGAGAAAGCGGTTGTACCAACAGCACATCGATCCATGACATTGGTCAGAGGAACAAAAAAACCTAACCTCCAGTTTAAAAGTTGCATTCAGCTTTGGCACAGAAAGGTTAACTTTTGTTCAAATAATGCTTCTGAACAGATAACATTAATTAAATGTTTGCATTCAAGTCTTGTTACACAGTACAACAAGTTTGCTTTCTATAAAAACCTTGTGCGTCTGGTACAGAACAGAAAGCTGTGGGAGGCAGGCACTAATGAGTAACAGTTCAATCCCGTAGACCTTTTTAAGATTAAAAGCAAGGAAGGGGAATGTTTGCCATCTCCAGGCTCTATGTGCATCCGCCTCTAAGTTTCTTCTCATTCTCCAGGGATGTGCAAAATTATATGTTTAAATATTCATTTTTCTTGTACTCTAATGCTGCTAAAAACTCATTTTTCAAGCCCAAGAATGATATAGCCAGTGGATGCAAATTATACTCAGTAAAAACAGAAATCTTGTAGCATCACTGGGTAAGTCAAATGTCAAGTCAGCCCTGATGTGAAGCAAAGCAGCTAAATCATCCATCCAGATGGAAAATGTTGACAGCCCCTTAACTGTAGCATTCTAGTTGCAATATAGAGAGGTGTGCAACTTGGCTTTGTTAAGCAGACATCATGAAACAATTTATTCTGTCCACAAGTTGAACAAGATGTTTATTAAACTTGCATATTGCTGGACATATCAACTGGCTGCTTTGTTTCATATCAGAATGCAAAATCGGACGGTCCATTTCTGTACTGACGTAATGTACTGCCATGCGGAGGATTTCTCTTCAAGTCTAAGACCTATTTCTCTGACCCCAGGAGTGCATTGGATGTTGTGCATCCAATTCCTGACAGGAATGCTTCATTTTGCTCTTGAGCAACCATTTCTGAGCAAGCCAGGAGCCGAATCCAGCTCTTCTTGGCTGGAAGAGTTGGGATGTCCCAAAATGGGGCTTTTCAACAGATGAGTGAAAAAGCAGCGAGCCCAAAAGACCATCCGTCTCCAAAGAAAATCATACAAAGCAACAAGGAAAATATCCTCTTTGTAAGTAAGTTAGACTTTCTATGATGGTAAAACAGCTGTGTGCTGTTCGGTTTAGCTCTGCTCCAGCATACTCCTGAATATCCATTTGACTGTCTCAACAAGGCCCCAGGGGACAAAGCGAGGCTCCTGGGTCTGCCTTTGTCAGATGCTGAACCAAGGTGACTTTAAACATGCCTTAGATTTCTTGTGGGAGACTGTCTTAGTTAGACAACTCCTCCTTGAAGCAGACCTTCCTGCCACCCCAGCACACCATTGCTCTCCCTCCCTATGGGCTGGATGCTTCCCTTCCGTCAGGCTTGGCTGGGCTGTGGCTTCTTCCCAAGGCCAAGTGGTGCACTGCAGCCAGCGTGGCTGCTGGGGACATGCTTGCTGCTGCTACCAATGCGCTCTCTCTGGCAGGCTGCAAATATGGTGCTGCTTCCTACGCAGGAGAGCTCTTGCCTCCCCCAGGATGGGGAGCCCTGGCCCAGGATGTTAGTGAGGTGCAAGACGATGGTTGTGAGCACAGCATTATATCCACCTGAATGCTCCATAGGGAAGAAAATTGGGGTGGATGACCAAGCTTTTCAAATTTCATTTGCTGAACCACCAAGTTCTCCTTCAAATGCATCAGAGAGAACAAGGGAGTCTTGAGTAATTTTTGTAGTTTTTCTTCTCTGTGCAGTAAGCTGCTGAGCATGACCATTCCCTACTTATCAATATAAGCAATGGGGCAGAATTGATTTTTCCCGACTATTTGCAGTCTAAAATCAATCCCAAATAATTTCTCTTCACGACAATGGAAGTTTTGTCTTACCAGCAAATAGTGTTGTTTTCAGAATTCTTTTAACAGGCCCCCAACACACACTTAAAATTTTGTTGAATATAGCCAGTGAACATCCTTTCAAAGTGGATAGTTCAAAAGATCGCTTGTTTTCAGCTAAAACTGTACAAAATACACTAGGTTTTTTGTCCAAAGAATCCCTCCCAGATTTACAGCATGCCAGCTACATTCATAAACTGTTCACAGATAAAGTAATTGGACAGATTTAAAATAGGAAACATTTTCTCCTCTGTTCAGGCTAATTTTTTCAAAATCAGATGACAAATATAACATCAGTGCAATGTATCATTTTACAAATGTACAAAGGTCCTTCCCTGACACTTCAGTCTTCATAGCAGCCTGCAGAAGGTAATTTAAGATGCAGGCATTTTTTGAAATGTGAATAGAGACACACTCATCCAAAGCACACCAATCTTTTTGGCCTGTTCTGAACAGAGAAACTAACTGCTATAAATATTTCAGCCAGGCTGGATATCTCCCGAGATGAAGACTTACATCTTTTCACTTCTAGATTAATACAGTAGGCGTAGGCAAACCCCAGCATATGCACAGGCATGTGAACCCAGTGGCCATCCCTCAACACTCCTTTGTGGCCTCGTGCTATTGTAATTATGCAGTCTGTTTTCTACACCTTGCCTGCTTGCTTGGCTTTGTCTGCTACTGAACCTCAGCGTCACCTCCATGAACTACCACAAAGCACCACAAAACACGGGTTGGCAGGGCCACCAGGTGTTACTCAGCGCAACCTCCTGCTTGAAGCAGGTCTATCAATCATCACCAATGCCAGAGCAGACCAGCAGGTTCAGCTGCTGTCCCACTCGCCAGGAAGTTTCGGCATAAAAAACACTGCAATATTCAAACTACAACCTTGCCTGAACTGGTGACCACTCCAGGAACCACTCAAGTCTTTACAGTGGTCTGGAGTACTCTGTCCAGTTCTGGGCTCCCCAGTTCAAGAAAGATGAGCAGCTACTGGAGGGAGTCCAGCAGAGGGCTATGAGGATGATGAGGAGACTGGAGCATGTCTCCTGTGAGGAAAGACTGAGGGAGCTCAGGTTGTTTAGCCTGGAGAAGGCTGAGAGGAGACCTTATAAATGCCTGTAAATATCTGAAGGGTGGGTGTCAGGAGGATGGGGGCCAGACTCTTTTCAGTGGTGCCCAGCAACAGGACAAGGGGCAACGGGCACAAACTGAAGCATAGGAAGTTCCACCTGAACATGAGGAAGAACTTCTTCACTCTGAGGGTGACAGAGCACTGGAACAGGCTGCCCAGGGAGGTGGTGGAGTCTCCTTCTCTGGAGATATTCAAGACCCACCTGGGCAAGGTTCTGTGTAGCCTGCTGTAGGTGACCCTGCTTTGGCATGGGGGTTGGACTAGATGACCCACAGAGGTCCCTTCCAACCCCTAACATTATGTGATTCTGTGAATTGCATCTAGTGAAGAATACAGTGAATGGAGGTCCCCGGCTACACAGAAGTTAGTATTATTTCATCAAGCCTGACAACATAACAAATTTTTACAAACTGTAAAAATTACCAGATTCCAAGCTTTAAGGTGGAGAGAAAAGGTAACTATATACTATAATTAATTTTTATTTGGACTTATCTATCTGTATGAGAGAGCTGGACTTGAAAACTCTTAGTACAAAGCAGAGAGGAACTTAAAGCATGCTCACTTATTTAAATCAGCTTCCAGCATTCTTTTTCAAAGTAAATGCACGACAGATATAAAGTTTTAGTGTAACAGGGATTCTCTTTTTTCTACAATGCTTTTTAAATTGCTATTCTGCCTGTTCCCCTTCCACAGAATTAACATTCATCTGTACATAATACATGCTTAAAGGACAGGGACTACTATGGTAAGATTGCATAGGACACTGCTCCTGATGTGTTCACCCAGCTACTGAGATTCCCCATTGAAGAGCAACCAGAACTGGTATCTATTATATTAACCCTTCTCAACATGTTCCTCACGCAGCTGCAAGAGGCCAGCCAAAGAGGATGCCCCCTGAGCAGCCTCCTAGGGAGGCCAGGTGCTAAGGAACAGACTTAGACTTTATGACACCCTCATTTTGCTCTAAAGTTTTTGCCATTAGTCATAAAGCATTCCAGCCACTTGCATGGTGAAAAGGTTTTTACAGTAAAAATTCAGGTATTTTTTGCAAGTTCATCGAAGTTCAGTAGCTGGTTTTTCTCATTACTGGGAACATGTCTGCTTGAGCTGGGAAAAATTCCTGGCAAAGTGCAAGTCTTTAACGGAGGAGTCAGTACTTATCAGACCACGTAGAAAGAGAGAGCTCCCTTCTCAGTAAGCTGTACACACCTTCCTCACGACTCCTGTGGCTGTGCACATGCCTGCAACTATGTGCCCCAGAACCATACACAGTTTAAAAAGGCAAGAGAGGCTTTTTTTCTGAATTTGAACTTTGGCTTTGTTTTGAAACTTTCCCCTTTTTTCCTGACTAATGCAGTTCATGAAGGAACACTTCCCTCAGGCCAAAAGCATGGAAGATGCTTGTGATGATCTGCCAAGATTTTAACAAGGGCGTCCTCAGCACCTCGAAGCTGCACATCAGTGGAATGTGACCTATATTAATAAGACTTTAACTTCTCTCAACACGCTCAGAGACAGCCTTGATGGCAACCCACAGGGTCCTGAGGGCAGAATGACAGCATCCACACAGGGTATTAACCTGAAAGACAAATGTTTGCATTTTTTGCTAGCCCCCTCAAGTACTCAGTATTTTGGAATCTCTTTCCTCATAGTCGTACTCACAAGACCGTGGAATTACTTATTTTAGTCTGAAAGAGGCTAGTCATGCGCTGGCATTAATTGTGAGAACTGTCACTTGTTTATTACCATAGCACTATTGGTCTATAGCAAACATATCAGATTTACAAATGAAGGGCTTTGTACAGGAAATTGCTCGAACACGTGCAAAACCTCTCTAAGAAAGAACATTTTTGGTATGTAGGTGGGAATCATTCACAATATGCCCAGTGAGCATTTATCTCCACATCCAGCAGTTAGTCTGGCAGGTATGGACCCTGCCCCTCCACCCTGTCCTAGGACAAGCCAAATAGGGGAGTACTCTTGCAGCACTTCACCTAGTGTTACAAAGGCATCACTCTCTTTCAAAATATTGTACTAATATTCAAGTGCAGACTGACCACTGCAGAAAGTGGGCCAAATCTTGCAGTCTTTTCTACGGTAGAAGCCACTATGGCAAGAAGAGAGATCAAGAATATGTTGATTTGGATGTCTACCTTTGAACTACTTAACCAGAAGGAATATTATCAGCAATGGGGATTTAAAACTATTACGTAACCAAGATAATTTTATACTAGTCATATGGGAAGATTTTGCAACAAGACACTTTGTGCGTTGTTTACATTTCCAAAATAATGAAACCAGAGGACAGAACAAATGAAACTACAACCCTCGGCTGCTTCATGTAGCTTCTACACCTGGACAAATCAAAGTCAAAAGAAAATCCTAAAACTTCCCCACATCATCTTCTCCCCTCTCGCAAGGAGTGAAAGAAGGATGCTTAAGTGCTGTTAAAAGACTTCTAGCATTACTTCCTCCTCTCAAGTTTGTTAAAAGAACACAGTGGTGACCCTCTTGTGCCTGAAGAAGAAAGCTGACATAGGAAGGTGAAGAAAATACCAGCAGTACTGAAAGAAAGAACACCAAGAAAGCAAGTTTAGTATTACGGACTTGTTGCCAAGTGGAGGCAGATCTTTGCTTGTTGACATGACACAGACTTTACTCTTGGGCTAGGTGTGCTGTACAGGAAAGAGCTAGGATCCCCCCCAGCTGCTCCACTGGTCTTGGTCTGGTTTATCTCTACCAGAAACACACTTGCCAACCCTCTCCCTTTTCTGACCATCGTAAGTATCAAGGTTAAAGATCAAAATCTGAAAACAAAACATGTTGAAAGACTTGTCTTCCCTGAAAGTGAGAAGAAAGCATGTCTAACTATTCAGACTGCAAGCTTTTCAGTACGTGCATGCTGGATTATCAGAGTTTACACGATAGCTTTCATCAGGGGATCACACAACACAGTGCAAACAAGCCACGTTAACCCTGTATATCACTGAGCAGAAGACTGAAAAACTGAGTTTAGGGATTTGTGCAGGGTCATATAGAAGCAGCAGAGCTGAGAAGCGAGCCTCCAACTGAAATAACATGGATGCATAGGAAAAAGTCTAAACTCTGGAGTTTGTCTAATTGTCATGGGATCACAGGCCCCAAGATTTCACCAGGTCAAGTAAACCACGGTCTGCTCAAGGATATACATTCTTTTCTTATCATGTAACCACTATGTGACCCTGACAAAAAAGGGCTTATTTTCTCTAATACAGGCTCTTAGTGCCTTTTTAGGGGGAGGGAAAAAAAGAAATGAGACCCAGGTGGGCATACAACAACAAAACAATCACTCCAGCCTCACTTCACTTCACTTGCACACAGTATCAGTACTTCTCTGTTCAGGTTTATACTTTCTATGTATACTGTATAGGTAGATACTTTATACATACTGTTCTGGAATAATAACAACCTATGTCCTGGATACAGCACAAGCAAGAATCTCACATTAGAAGATAATTACCTTGCTACAGTCGTGCATTGGGAAGTAGCTACTCTAGTGTAGACTGGGAGTATCCCATCCAGGAAAAGCAAAGCGGAGCTTGGCGTTGAAGATGCCGTGGGGCAGTCACAGAAGGACCTTTAGTCACCATCACCATGCACCTCTGTTACCACAGAGCTGTGCACCCCCATGAACAGCAGCAGCACTACACTTTCCCTTCTAGGCCATAAAGGAGGAGTGGGGGAGATGCAAGAGCAGGTGTTGTTGTTGGTTCTAGGAATATAGCAACATAAAAACCATGACTTCGTAGCAGTGCAGAACAAAAATAAGTTAGACATCCCACAAAGTCATCCAACACGTCTATTTACACTCCTAGTAAGTGACAGCTTCTACCTTTTGCCACCACTGACATCAATAAATGTTAATTTAATGATTCAACATTCCAGTGAAGAGTAAACAAATTATAGCCTGTGCAAAGAACAAATGGTCATGAAATCTGAACTCAGCAGAGGTACTTTCCATAACTCAGAACTTGACAGGGTATGCTTACAGATCTAGCAGGGAACTTCCATCAAGCTTTGGAGAAGCTTACGAGAACTGCAGTACTCTCATTTGCAGCAGACATACTTCTTGGGAGATATCTTCTTCTTAAACAGAAAGCATTTTCATAATTTTTAAAAATGTAAGTTTAAAACTAGCAGGCATTCTGACACTGTGTGCAGAAGACTAGATTCTCACTCATTTCCCAGTGGCTTGAAGATTGCAGCCAAGAGCACATGGATGCCAAAGAGATGCCTCCCACAGACTTGTAAGAGCACTTCTTGCTTTTTTAAACCTGAGCCCACCTTTGGTCCAAAGTTTTGCAGTGCAGAGTTCCGAGAAATACGAACATACAAAGAAAAAAAAAATCCCCAGAGAGTTAACTTTATTAGTAGCCTGCTTCTCCCTACTTAAAGTTGGTTCAGATAGAAACACTGAATCTCATACCCAGGAAATTATGAGTATGAAATTGTAACACCCAAATAGGCATGGCAGAGCTCCCAGTGATTTCACACAGTCAGTTCTCAAGTTACAGAAGCTGGAGCTGGATTTACAAGTGGCATCAACCAAACCTCCAAATCCAAATACCGAGATATCTTCAAAGTATAGACCCGAATCTTACAACTTCTTCCACTAGCATGGACACATCAACCTTTAAAGGATGAAATGTTGCTCTCAGTCCACTTGGGTGACAAAACACACACAGGCTGGAAAGGTCAGAGTCTGAGAGTTCATTCTGCACTTTTATCATACTCTAGGAGATATGGGTGGCTGGAGAACTAACTGTTGCCAATAGAAACATTGCTTCTCATTCACAGAGACATGCAGCAGCAAAACCAGAATTACTCAAAACAAATAGGACTGATATTACTCAGGTCAAGCACAGTGGAGCCAAGAACACCCAAGAAGGGTGGGACACAGGTACCTTACATGGTCTTGACATTTTAAAGGGACTTTTCAGGGTTCAGCTCCTGGTCTCAGCTCCTGGTCTCATGAAGAGAGTCGATGGTGTGAGAAAAATCTCTCCTTCTTCTCCTATTCTTGAATTCTTTGAAAGGGACGGTCAATATGTCTGATTACAGACAGAACGGCTTTTCCTGCTGAGCAGGGCTCCAGAAAGCAGCCTGCTGGCAAAGTGCGCAAGGAGAGTTGCTGACAGCAGTTGCAAGTGCAACCACTAAAGCAAAATAGCGGGTTTCATCAAAGCACTGAAATAATTGGATTTTTTGGTTTTGTAGTACCTGTAACTGTGCAATCCATGAATGTTGAACCAAACCACGGCAGAATTCTGAATTCGCCCAATCATAGCTTTGCCTGTTATATTTACAGTGCAGCTCAAACAATGTAAAAGCAGTGGATGTAGAAGCATGCAAACCAGTTTCAAACTACTGTCCCAAGCAATGACACAGAAATAATGTCAGTCCAGGTCCCAAAAATTCACTCTGATTTCTGGCCAGGTTTTACAGCCTGCTTGAGACCCCTGGCTGCTGCTAGCACAGCCCCTGGGGCTTACAGGTTAGGTCTCCTGCTTTGCCAGCAAATAATTTGTCAGATTACAGCGAGCGGTGTTATGTGCCTGGTCCCACACTATTCTCCCATTGCAGCCCCATTGCACAGCCTTCTTTCTCCCGCTGCCACTAAGCAGGGATCACCCGGGGCACTGAGGAGGAGGAACTGGGCACCTCATTGTGCCATCCACCCGCTGCATCACCCCTGCCGTCCACTGTGGTGCTTGCAAAACCACTTCCAGGGTGGTACTGGCACACGTGATTTTCTGTGACAACTGGTCAGAGGGCTGCTAGCCCCTCTCCAGTGCTGGTGTTTTGTACCCTGGTGGGCCTCCAGACTGTGCAGCTACCCCTCTGCTCCTGGCGGTTTGCTGCAAACCGAAGCGTACACAAACCCAGCCAGTTCACAATCCCAGATTAGAAAGTGTCACCAGTTAATAGCACCTGATGGTATTGTTTATTAAAGACATGTTTATAGCAGTCATTTTGATAGAATAATCACAGCACTTAGCGTTGGCTTTCATCTCCCTGATGTGACTCACTTCTTCCATTTTCTAGTGCTCAGCTGTGATTGTTGTAGTGGTTCAGCTGTCTGCACTAGTGCTAGAAACGGGCTTGTGCCACCAAGCTCAGATCTCGATCAGAAGTGCTGGGAGTCTGCAGGAGTTCAGATCAGGAGGTTTTAATCACTCTGCCACAGGGAGGTTGACTCTTATCTCTGCAGCTGGCTCTGCTGCGTGTCTGCTGGCTAGAAAAGACAGGGGCAATCCAGGGCTTAAAAGGTAGATTTGGCTTTAGCCTCATCTCTAAATATGTATGCTTAAAGATATCTTTATTTTACAGATAAATATAGCTCTAAACATATATATTAAAAGATATCTTTATTTTATATATCCATATAAATAGACACAAGGTTTTGAAAACGTCTCATTTTGAAAGCTTCCTCTCTCAGTGGGGGGAAAAAATCCACCTTGTTTTGGAAATATCAGAAACTCCCACAGGAGTCTGAAAGAAATGTCTCTGCCTCCCCGGCCTGAAAGCACTGACAGAGCCATTGAGGAAGTATTTCCCAGGCACCAGAGGCTGGTGGTGCAGACCAGGGGCAATCAGCCCCATCAACCACAGCACCCCTAGCACGGAGGAACCTGGGAAGGCTGACAAAGTGGTCGTGCCTCCTGGCCCAAATATGAGGTGGCTGGCATAGCCGCTGCATTGAGCAACGTAAAGGTGATGGGGAAACAATTTCAGTTTCCAGTAGCATTTCATAATTTTACGTATTTTTGCATAAGCCAGTATAAAACTTCCTGGTTTTTTCTAGCAGCATTAGAAGTGTAGCTAAGCATACAGATTTACAGCAACACTTCTTGAGTTCACTTTCTTGCCTGTTTTCAGGAAAAGCTGCCCATACATGATTTGCCAATTTTTATGGAATTTTTGCTCAAATAATTTTTACCTACTTAATACAGATCACATCTATTATCAACATCAGCGGAAAATATTATCTTCTCATGTCCTTGTAGTGTAAGCAGTAGGAATATAATTAATTCATTCTGCAGTTATACAAATATGTAAATCTATTACAAATACAGCACTGAATATATTTTCTCAAATTCCTGTGCTGTTTGCAGCTTTGTTTCTGGCAGCACCAATATCCTTCTGCTGATGATCAGATTGCCCTTCAGCCTTAGAATAATTCCTGGAATAAGCCTATTGATTAATGCTTTTGTGACATACTAACTCACATGGCAATACGGAAACATTTTTAGTGTGTGCACACATTTTGACTTCACAGTTGATGCATCTCACAAAGCTGTCCTATAGTTTGATGCCATCCATCATCCCATTGCAGCTCCAACACTCCCATTACAAGAAATTCCATTAAGCACTAGGGCTCAGTCAACTGTATTAGAAACATGAAGCAATTTACTAAAATATACATTTAATGAGGCTTCAAGGGAGGGAAAGGATCACATGCACAAATTACAGTTTTAGGAATCAGACCTAAACCTACAGTGGATAAAGTCTAAACTATGATCAGTCTGTGACAAATCCTCAATATAACCCCATGCCTGGATTCTATCAGCAGACCCTATCATCTACACTATATCATGCTTTAGGCCTTATCTGTAGCTATAATTTACCATGCATTGATCAGAAAAATTTTCTACTTAAACAACAACAACAAAACAAACGTAACAAATACTCCAAACCCCAAAAAGTTGCTTGTGAATTCAAATTTTGTTGCTGCTACTTATGAGTTTTCTAGAGGTTGTGCATGAGGGAGACGTGAGTTCAGTTTTCTTCCAGTGAACCCAGAGGCTGGTTCCACCCCATGTTCCCTGGTTTCCCAACAACCTGTGTAATTTTTGCCAGGCATGTCACAGTGCTGCCATCATCCCAAACAGAGCTCACCTCACACAGTGCTGAACGGCGGCTGGGACCTTCTTTTGCAGATCCAGTCATGAAGATGTCCCGATTGCTACGTTGCATTCCCCATCCTGCCAGGGCAAGCAGTCACGGCTTGTGCCCCTGCCTGGTCCGGCACCCAGGCATTTGGTTTCCCTGTTCTGGGCGAGGCGGGCAGCAGCACACATCTGAGTGGCAGCCAGTGTGAGGAACAAATGCACAAAAGCAGTTACCCAGATGATAGTGCCAGTACTGGTCAGCAGGATAGAACACAGTCCCAGGTGACCCGAGTGCTCACAGAAACCCAAACCTTACTGCTCCCTGAACTGGGATATACTTCCAGTAAAACTCATCACAGGACTTTGTGGATGTCACAAAAGAAATCTGTTCCTGCTGCATGCGATTAGGGAGTCAAACTGGACCAACGTAACAGTGAAAGCCTCAACCTCAGTATGTTCAGCCACTGGAGACATGGTCTGAAGACCATGGTGCTGATCAGTGAAACAAGGTGCACCACAGAGCTGAAGGTGGGAATGTTTCTACTTTGTCAGAGCTCCTCTTGCCCTTACAGTGGTATCACTAAGGCAGCCTGGTTCCAGGTAGCCTACAAGGGCTGCTATGTTCATCTACACTACCCCACCTTCTTTTTAAACAGAAGAGAGTATCGCTCACTCACTCCAAGTAGAGGCCACGCTGGAAAAAGTACAGGCTCTCTGGATTCCCCTAATGATGAGCAACAACGAACACTTTAATTGCTCAGTCTTGCTATGTACCATCTGGCTGCTTAAACCGTCTTTCTTTTAACACTCTCTCTTCCCCTCCACCCTACGCTGTCACCTAACTGAAGACTGCAGCAATGTACCAATTAACAGAACAGAAATACAAGCTCTAACTGTAGTGGCAAAGAAGTGGCTGAGGATTAAAAAAAGAAGCCAGAGATTGCAAAAATACAGATGATTCAAGACATGACTAGGGTTTTGCACACTTTTTTCTGGACTGTTGGGTCACTTAACTGTTGTGCAATTCATGCAGACTGCAGTTGTTGGGAAAGGTAAGAGAAACAAAAAATAAGAGCAACCTTAAGGAAATCTAATTTAGGGAAGAGAATTGCACAGCAATGTAGTTCTCTCAAAGTGACTCATAATGTTCAGAGCCAGTGGTGTTCTTCCACTCCAGTGCAACAGCTCCATTTGTCCTTATGGAACACCTTATGGAAAAGGGATACCTGCTTAAGAAAGTATCTAATTTAGGGAAGAGAATTGCACAGCAGTGTAGTTCTCTCGAAGTGACTCATAATGTTCAGAGCCAGTGGCGTCCTTCCACTCCAGTGCAACAGCTCCATTTGTCCGACACCTTATGGAAAAGGGATACCTGCTTAAGAAAGTACAGTCAATACCAACAAGTAAACAAACACCACCTTGCCTCTGCATGCACCATTGTTTTCCCCTTCCACAACACGCTCCGTAAGAACAGATGTGGACATTAGTCTGATTTGTACTGAATTTTTCTAAACTCTTCTCCTCAAGGTAGACTGATACCCCCATTCTTCAGAGGCAAAAGATTTTTTAAAATGTCTTGCTGTCTCCAAGACTGGGAAGAACCAGAAAGCTAAAACAAAGGGGGAAGGGGAGCAACCCAAGCTCTTTGTTCCAGTTGGCATGAAAGCATCATTCTTACAATAGCTCATTCTCTCCTTCCCCCCAACAGCTGACAACTCATGGCAACTAAGGACAGGGCTGCTATTGTCGTTAAGCAAATACTTGTCCAATCTACGTAGGAAAAAGAAGAGCTCCAGAGATGACAACATGTTCAAAATCCTCGCAAGGGCATCCCAGGAGGCGAATAAAGAAACAGAGCAGTGGAGGAAAGGGTTCCTAAAGTGAAACAGGGAATAGAGAAGTGGCCTCGCAGATGCAGTTGCTGCAGAGGTTGAAGAGTCAGCCTGCTTCACCTAGCGAGGGACTCAAAGAGTCCATCGCAGACTACAGACTGCAGCCTGGGCACCCTCTGCAAGCCCCTGCTTCTGCAACCACCCTTTTCTGTCTGGCCCACACCATCATGCATTTCTACACAAAGTGACAGCAAAGAGAATGCTGGGCACTGAGAGAGCCCTAACTGCTGACTTCTACCAGTAGGATAGTTTAGCATTCAATGACCAGTGTGCACTGAGGACACTTATTTATGATCTTTCACAAATAATTTCTTTAGAAAAAATCATGAACAACCAAGCAAACAAACAACTCACCACACACCCATACAAAATGTGTTTATTATTAGAAATCTTTTCTTTCTGTACAAAGCATGAACCCTCCCCCATATAAAGCATTTCTGCATGTTCACCACTCCAGCCACACACTTAAGTGGAGGATGGAGGCTATACATCACAACATTACTATGCGGGATGAGTTCCAAAAAAAGCACAACACACTTTTTTCCATCAGCAGTCTTAATTGTCGAAGCAGGAGCATGAATGACTATAGTCCAGTCGTGGCAGCATTTGTTTAGTGTTTTGAATTGCTATACGATAAGTCTGCCTTCAGGGTCTACCAGCCTCCTCCCCCCATCTGTTGCATAACATTGCAGCCCTTTGTTTCATGAACGATTGTGCAGAAGAGCTCATGCCGTTGCTGTAGTTTGGTGGTGACACACCTGACATGGAGACTACAGGCAAACAAATAAGTCTACAGTAGCAGCAAGGGACACAGCCAGAGGCAGCAAGGTCAAGAATCGCAAGCATGGGAAGCCTGGCATAAGGGGCTTTTCAAGACCACTATGCCTTAATATAGGTGAACCTTTCACAGAAATTGCAGGCTTTGTGGGCCCTTCTTTACAGAATTATTCCAGGGGCTCCAAATGTAAGAAACCGAGTCACCCAAATCAAATAATGCGGGGATTCACAAATGCACAGTCTTGCAAGTACCTACTATAGCAGCACATGGCTCCTATGCAACAGTCAGTGAGCAGCTCTACCTGGCATAGATAGTCAGCAGCTAGCTCATAGCAAGCTTAAGGATGGAGAAGCATGAGTCAAAGGGAGAACTGCCTTTACATAACGAAACCCCTGCAACCCCTTCGAAGGGCTTCTGTGCAGGCTTTGAGGAGAGCTTTGGTCACAGTGGATTTTACCAATTTGTAATACCAGACCTACAAAACTAACGTGCTACCACTCATCACTGGCTGCCTAAGACAGACCACACTGCCCTGAGAGAGGCTGCCCTAGAAGGCGTAGGAGTAGAGCTCTGTGTGCCTGGTGTCAGACCACTCCTTGGCTGCCCTTATTGACCTGGTCCTGAAAACTTTGCATGTCTTCAGACGTGTTTGCAACAGCCTGTTTATATTCATCACCACGAACATCTCGGTGCTTGCCAATGTTTTCAAACTGGTGCTGGCGGGGTTGCAAAAAACAAGATGGATGTGAGGTAAGAAGAATCATGGGAATTTAAATTTCACTCCAAGCCTCAAAATTCCATTATCTTGCAGTTGGATGCCACAATGCACAGTATGTAAAGTCCCAAGATCGTAGCAATGCATCTTGGGAAGCCTGGCTAACGAGCCCAACACTTGTTTGGAAACACTGCAACACTGGACAGTTGTAGTGATACACAGCTGAAACTACCTTGGCTGTAGAGTGACAGTATTCACTGCACAATGTTTATGGCTATACAATTCAGCTATATAAAACCACTGTGTGTATCCTGTTACCAGCCTCATGCACACCCTTAAGCAAACCATTTGCTGCACACATTTGCGCTCTGCCAGCAATGAAGTGGGGCATGCAGCACCGCAAGACAGCACAGCCACAAAAAATTGCTGGCCCTCAGCAACGCTTTCACAATGGGAGAAATCTACCTTTTTCAGTCTGATAGACTCCTTCCCAGAACATTGTGATTCTGTTCTCTTATCAATTTGAAAACTATACTAAAGAATTTTGAGCTTCTGAGATTGTGAAATACCTAAGAAGCCACAGCAGACAGGCACTATGCAGATAAACAATCTCAGTACAACAGCAGCTGCAGAAAGGCACTAAACATGCATTTTAGCCTTCTGCAGCTAAACATCGTAAGACAAAAACAAGAAAGCATCCATGATTAGGGCAATTTATAGCCTAAAATAAACCCAAAGACTGATGAAGAACACGAGACCAAGAGAAACTATTCCTTCCATTTCACCAATTTGGTAATCACTTTGGAATGAGAGAGGAGAAGAATTCAAGAGATTAGGGGAAAGTCATTCTTTATTTCCCATAGGTCTGATCCAGAGCTTATTGAAGTCAATGAAATGAATCCCACTGCAGCTTCACTGGATATTTTCGTTCGGACCACAAGAGATGATTACTAAAGTGGCTGTACAAAATAATCAAGTTTGTTTCAGAAAACAAAAAATTTAATCATTTTCCTTCAACATAATCACAGATCCCACGAGACAGTAAAAACTCAATGCATCTAGCCTCAGCACTCCAGGGTGAATTGCTGTGAACAGCATCAGTTTAAGAAAACAACATTAGTTTCCAACATTTTTTTTCCACCCATTTACTGTTAGCATACGCAGGATGGCCAGAGGTGATAATACAAAAGTGTTGTTCTGCTCCTTTACACTACAGTCCAAGCAAACTTGCACATTTGATAACACTCTGTGCACAGTCAAGCTTACTGTTTCCTCTGATTTTTGTATAGCTCTTACAACAGTGAGAAGAACATTTAAATGTGAAAAGCTGATAGCATATGACAAAAACAGGAGAATCCACATGCAGATGTGAGTTAAACTGCTCTTAATTCATCATTTATAGTTGTTTGGCTTGCGAGTCAAGGATGACTCTAAGTTGGAGTTTCCCCTGAAATTCTGCCTTTACAAGCAAGTTTCTTCAGGCCTCTGCCCAGAAGGAAAAAATTAATGATTCTTACAATCATGATTATCTTTTGGGTCACTTTTTTTTTTTTCTTCTGATATGTGTTTTCTGAAACAAAGGCCCAGTCAAGCACAGTACTGGTTTCTCAGCTTCTGTTGTGGTAAAACGGAATGTTCTTCTTTCAGAAATGCTCTTCTTTAAGAAAAACAAAACCATGAAAATCTAAGCAAAAGAATATCCCAAAGCCACTGTACTGAAGCAACGTTCAGCGGTTTCATCCAGGTGACTTCACTGGGTCATGTAGCTGTCTATGTTCTGAAGTTCCTCTGCAAACACTGCTATCTTTAACCTTTCCAAGACTGAATTTCCTTTTTGATGTTTGTTTCATCAGTGTTCTTTGCTAATCTGCCTAAAAATTTAAAGAAAAAGTCAGCCAGCAGAGAGAAAGTTAAAAGATCTTTACAATGCAACTGAACGATCCAAAGAATTAGCTAATTATGTTCATGTGGGCAAAGAGGGAAACCTGTGGGGCTGACACACTTCCAGGGCAGTGCCCATAGGAAAACACCACTGCACCAGTGCTGTGCCGAGGCAGTGATTATGGTAAAGCCACAAACAGAACAGCATCCTCTGCAACACGGAGATAAGGTCTCCGCAGAGCTACTGCTCTTTCCTTTCTGTGAGCTACTTTTGAAGGTTATCCTTTCTCTGGCTTTGGATATACAGATGCAGAAGCGAAACACATCCTGTGGCCCCTGCCACACAGGTATTTTGCTAAAGTCGTCAGGAGGGTTGACCACCCCTTCAGTAAGGATTCTCACACCTTAACCCCAAGTTTATGAAGACTCATGGCATGAATGCAAGTACTTGGATACCATGTGAATTTGAGCTGCCACTTTATACTGCTGGAAGTCTGTGTGTTTTACCTGAGGGGTCTCGTAGACAGGACTGCTGCCTCATATGGTAGCAAGGAGGTGCACAGAGCATTCCTTCTAAGGAGCTTGTTTACTGTTTTAAATTTCCCAAATACTCTCATGGGAAACTACGCAGTCTGTTATAGATCCTCCATTGACAGCAAGGGAACTGGTTTTGTTTTTGGGGAAGGATGCACTCAAAAAATGACTATATTGTTGGAGCATCGATGGCTTTTTTGTTGTTGCTTTCACATGGTGGGCTTGTCCCCGCCCCCTTTTCCAGCTCTTACATAGAAAACCCTGACTGTCCTACAAGAAGGAGGTCCTGAGCAGGCAGTAAGTTTCAACTTATTTAACTGGCTTTGGCATCATCTGTGCCATTCATGACCTATTCTACTTACCCATACTCACAGCAGTCATTGCACTAAAAAGTAATATAATAGTTTTGCTAGATATCCACTCTTATTTAAATGTGAGTTCCTGTTAAGATAGAAGTAGCTCCTCTCAAACACTGTTGCTACGGAGCCGCAGCAGGACTTACAAGAATCCCTAAGGAAGACAAGGAGACCAGAAACATTTCAAGTCAGAATCCTACTTGTTATTAATTCCTGGCTTTTCCATTCTATAGAGTGCTGTACATATGCAGTGCTGAAGCAAAAGGTACATCTTGTTTTTGCTCAGTGGCATTGAAACTGGTAATAATATTGTTGAATCAGAGGGTTACTATTCAGTTCTTCATTAATAATAGACTGGCCTTTTAACCCGGGGCAGGAACCTCAAATGATTAGTGCTGAAGTAGTTGTTATCCATGAATGATAGGTCTTTTGAGCTTGCAAGTCCATTTCAGCTGTTGTTCAAGATTTCTGGAAGACTTTTCACCAGTGAAACTAAGAAGTCAAAATAGTGGTACATTTCTATATTCCATATTTCTGTTTTTTGTCAGTGTATTTGCACACATTTAGTTTTCCAGGACACACTGATTCTGGAGAGACAGCAGATGCTTGAGAAGGCTGAACTGAAGGGCTAAGTGAGCAAGGTATTAAAGAGCAGAAGCTGCAGATACGCCAAATTCCTACAGAAGTGAAGACCTGAGAGAGAAATAAAAATACAAAGAGGCTAAAAAAATGCAGTGATATAGCCGATCAGTCTTACATATTTTGTTATTTTAATTTCACCTCCTTAATTATTTTTGCAAAAGCACCTAAACTTCTTGGGCAGGAGGAAGAAGACAGGAAAAGCAAGCCTCCAGGGTTCAAAGTAGAGGCTCTGTGAAAGGATTATTCTCTAGACATGACCCTCTATGAGATAACATACAAAGCTCTAAACTCCTCTGGGGAAGATGTAGCACTTTTAAAGCAGGTGATCAAGGGTACTTCTGCTACAGCTTTTTAGCTGCAATATTCCTGCCAGCATAGTTCCGTTACTTGGCTTCCACACTGTCCTGATCTGGTCTATCCCGCTCTGATATTTTTAATTTGGAAAGCAATTTCTAAATTAGGAACATAGTGAAGAAAGAGGGATGTGCCACCAGTCTCCATGGCCTATTTGAACTTCGTACTAGTCTGAACAACACTGACTTGCCAATAGGATTCCCAGAAAGTATGAAGGCTGCTTTATTTTCAGATTTGCTTGGGAATATACTTCTCAGCTGCCACACAGGAAACTGTTAGCCCATCCATTAAAACTGCTTTCTCAAAACCAGATTTCAGGTATTTTATGAAGTCTAACATTAATTATGCAAGATTGGGAAAGTATCTGGGTTTCTCTGAGATCCAACAGATGGGAATAAAAAAGACAAACAAAGTAAGTGCTGCAAAAGACAAACATAAACATGGCTGCAAACACAACTGTTCACTCTGCCTTGAATTACAAAATAGCATTTTTCACATGTCTAGAGTCTTAGGTCATAATAAGTGTCAGTGCAGAAGAATTCAGAGAGACTAGGATGCAATATGCTAACAATATGTCTGGTAGGACCTGGCTTTGGAAGTAACTTTTCTCAGAGAAAAGGCTTTAATAATAAGCAAGTGTATCAGATTTCTGCAAACATGCTGTTAAGGTCCGCAGAGCAGCTGGCAGCAAGGCAAGTTCTATGACCTGCTCCTGAACCCTTCAAGCTCATTTCCTGTCAAACATCAGACCCAAAAGGACAAGCAAAAAGCTGTTAAGCAATTTTCTAGAAGAGTCTGAGATTAGAATTCCAGTAATGGCTCAAATTCCTTTCCAGTTGTCCTGAACTGGCCACTTCCAGCGCCGAGGATTGCTATGCTGTATGGCAGTGCTGTGGCAGTGCTGTCCTCCTCTGGGGGAAGGCGGGGAGAGAGCGGGGGTGGAAGGAGGAGTGAGGCCATAGAAAATAGGATCCAGCTTTTCAGAGAGCAAACAGGAGAGTCAGACGTGCCATTCATTTAAATATATTACAGCTACTTCCGGTAGATCAAAACAGTTGGTGAGAAATGCTTAGCTTGTGCTGGAGAGCAAAGGTAAGCCTGGGTGCAATCTGTCTCTGCAGTCCTCTTCTGGAACTGCACATCAGGAGGCCAAGTGGAGGCTGGCCCCCTCCAAGAGCTGACAGGCAGGTGCTGGCACACACAGCCAGAGCCAGCCACCCTTTCCCAGCACACAGCAAGGGAGAAGAAAAAAGGAAGTATCACTCCGCTTGTTTCAGATCGTTGGAAGAGCGCTGCACATTTCCACATCAGCCACTGTGAAAGCACTAACAGTGGGCAGATCATTCTGGAGCCAAATGCTTCCACTGTGTACCGTATCTCTGGACAGAAAGGTATAGTACAACACTAGGAGAGATCCCATTTTAGAGAAATCACAAGTATTTCACACTATTTTTTTTTTTTAAAGTTTACTCTGCTATCATCAGCCTTCCCGTTAGCACCACTATCTCTACAGCAAGGAAAACAAAATTATGATGAAATTTTATTTTTATGCCTTTCATAGTTAAGAGGCAGTAATGATCTGAAAACAAATTTTATAAACTTTAATTTATGGTATATCAGTAGCTATCTTCAATTTCATCTTTGTTTCCAATTATATTGTCATAAGCAGAACAATATATCTAAATATATAGCAGAGTATTTGTATAAAGATGTAAAATTAATAATAAAGAAAAATGTTAAGGAAAACAAGAGAAGTAAACTTGCAGCAAATACCCCTGAGTATTAAAGGCTATATAGAAAACCAGGACTGCTTTCCCCCTCCCAAGATACCTTTCCTGAAAGCAAATGGTCTGTTTCACAAATCAAGGTGGGATTCATATATATTAATCCAGTCTGATGAACAAGTACAGCCATCAACAGTGAACTTCAAGAGGCTCCAACTGGATGCCTGTCATTTTCCACAGTAATTACTACAGGGCTTACAACTTGTGTCTGCTCTTTCCAGTCACTTGGGTCTGAATTTGAACTTCACAGTTCCTTCCCCTTGAATCCCCAGATGCGTTCAGCAGTATTCCTGAACTTTGAAAAAGCTTGGATCCAACTGAGGCACATTTCTAACATTCATTTGAATGAAATCAGGTAAATGCAGTTGTAATCTCTCTTGAACAGAGGAAACATTTATAAGCAGAAGTTTTTACCTATCAGGGTAGTTTGAAGAAGCGTACAAGGACAGAGATTTATAATGAAATCCTTTAGAATATACTGAGAACTATGCTCTCAAGATACTAATCATAATGCATTGAGAGGCCTAGGACTCAAAACAAACCCAAGTTTTTCTTGGTATAATATAAATCATTTTGTAGCAACCAAATCAAAAACTATCTTGACAGTGCCAGGTCTTACTGACCTCAGTTCAGGACAGCAGTAAATACATGTCTACCACAATTAAGTTCGATTTGAGTTGACAAGAACATACTCACTGCTGTTTTGAACAACAGCACTGGCGTTTCCATCTATTCTAACTCTCTTACAGTCTATGTGGAGAGCTAAAAACAATTCCAAATTCATTATCAAAGGATAAATAAATTAGAGCAGAATACTACACACTTCCCAGCGCTGATACAGTCAAGGCATTTATGTTCAATAAACTGCAAGATGCAATCTGAAGTTTACGCTCCTCAAGGGAAAATATTGGTATAAAACTAAAAGTAAACTGTGCTACAACTGCATTTCAAGTTGTAGTAGTGAATGTTCTTGAAAATCACCGTGTGAGCCATTTAGGACTTTCTGAAAGGAAGTAGTTAATACAAGTTTCTGTCCTACAAATTAAAGGGACCACTTCTGCATTTCAGAAATACAAAAAAAATACAGGTTTCATTATGCAGCAGAGTCCCCTAGTCAGGAAAAAAATACAATAGTAACTCACTGTTATGCTGTTGAAGCCACAAAGAGTTAAACAGGATCCTTCCCTCTGACGACACCAGAGCTACCTGCAGCAGGTGAAGTCCTGCCACCCGCCTTTGCCTTTTGAAGCACCTCCTGATGAAGGAATAAAATGCTGCTGTCTACTGACACTTTTCTTAGAGTTCCCATCTGAATCATCACTTTCTAGTATTAAGGAAACCTTTAGCTATTCAACACATCTATGCTGCAGAATTAGTATTGTTAACTCCTCTCCATGACTAAGTGAAAAAACAGAGTTCTCAATCTACATATTTTCTTCATCAGGATGTTTCTGTGCTTCTTGATGTGGCTCTAGATTCTTATGTTCTCATTCACAGGAGGACTAAGGGTACATGACTTTAAAATGCTCCTATTAAAAATTACCTGCTACATTAGGTAAGCTTTCTTAGAAGGTGTCACATACATTGTGTAAAGCTGGTATCTACTTAAAAGTGCAGTCCTTTTCAGACTTAGCAGTATCGATACAAATGAGCCCCAAATGAGTGGTGCAGGTGAGGACAGAGGCACAATTGGCTCAGGAGATCAGGGTGGAACTGTGATCAAAAGCAACAAAGATATCAGCTGAAGACTTCACACAGCTCCTCCTCTGATGCCTAGGTAGTCCTGTACCAACATGATTAATTTGACATACTTTTTTTCTACTTCTTAGTGGCCTTCAAAGAAACGTAACACTTGAGGAGGCACAGCGAAGCATGTTAAAGTTGGGTTTAACAACAAACACCGGAGTACCGTGCAGGAAGAGCTTTGTAACTTCTTGGGTGAGTCTGGAAACCTCTTCTAGAATAAGGATAGATTTACTTGAAGAAAGATGGTACATCTTAAGGTTTTGCTTGTTCTCCCCTACCACCATAGGAAAAACCACACAAAGCTAAATAAAAATAGGAACACATGCAGGGTGACTAGATTTTAAAGGTCGCCTCCCTGTCAACAGTAGTAGCAAGGAAGTGAAGCACGGCTCTGCTACTGTCCTTTCCGCTTTTGGGCAGAGTAGGTGCCAACGGCCCACACAACTGAGAGGAAGCTGGGCTGCAGGTACAGGCTGTGAACTAAGACTGTCTCTGTCATGAACACTAAGAGAATCAGTGTGAATAACCACTGAAGAAAGAGGAAGCTACAGATAATCACATGCCCCAGCAAGCAACATTTTTCATCACATGAGGTTACCAAGAGGCAAAAACAGGACAAGGTTAGAACACCGTAAAAGCCAATGACTTTTTCCACATTGAAGAGTTTAAAATAATAGTTTTTGAACAAATTGAAAACAAGAAAGTGAATTAGGTTCAGATGGTCTGCTCCTAAATAAACAGCACTGTGGAAGATTTCACAAGGCACTGCTGAAGCATAAATATCCATAGCCAGTAATAATACATTTAATCTTTGGGGGTGGAGGTGGAATAAGTTTGGGTGGGGTTGGGGGTGGGAACGGGACAGGGATGTGTCTAGACAAGGTTAGATCAGCATTAGTTAGTACCAGTGAGAGCTAAACCAAATTTATTACCAAAGGCTAATGAAACATGACATCAGGTACGTCCCAGACCACATGAGTGCGTGAAATCCTTTGAAAGAAAACTGGGTTCTTGTAGTCACTCTTTCTGTCCCTCCCTCCTGCCCCAAATTTGATGTCTGCTCTATAATGGCATTCTCCTGCCCCAAATTTGACATCTGCTCTATAATGGCATTGACATTTTGGATTCCAATCTTATAGATACCTCAAAGTTCGTCATAAAAGCAAATAGCTGTCATCTGGAACAAGATATTTGGGAAACTTGAGCAAGTTAAATAGGAATTGCTTTGAGTCCTCATGAAACCTGTTTTTTTTAGGAATTACAAAGTTAGAAATTAAGATTATTTGTTTCTATGAAACAGTATACACTGAATTTCACTTCCTGGTATGAAAGGTATATTGTGTTTGAATACTTTACAAAAATTTCTGAAAGCCATAGTCTAACTATCTGAAGTCATACCTAAAAATACTCTCAGAAGCATTAATGATAATATGTATAGTCCTAGGATTAATTTAGGAAGACATTCGTAAAACTAACCTCTCAAACCTTTTTGTTTTCAACTTTCTATCTACAGTGTGTTTGCTACACTCAACGACAGGGTAGCAAAACAAAAACTTCCACCAGTATTTAAACAAAACGGTTCATCTTCTAAACAGTAACAGTTTGGCTGCAAACGAAATATTACAGCACTTTCATAAGTGCTCTGTAGCTGTTTTGGTTTCGGCTGCCGCCGGCAACAAAAGCGCCACGCGGCCGCCCCTCCCCCCGCAGCGGTGCGGAGGAGAATGGAAAGAAACAGGCAGAAACTGGTGGGTTGGGATAAAGGCAGTTTAACAGAACAGCAAACAAAGGGAACAGGAACAACAACGATACAAATAAGCAGAAAACATGCCAAAACAGAACGCACAACAGACCCGCTCTCTTGGACAGGACCGGCGCCGCGCACTCCCGAGCCGCGAGTGAGCTCCCCCCGCTCCCCTCCACCGGAACCCAGCATGACGGCACATGCTATGGAATACCCGGCTCTGTTTGGCCAGGTCGGGTCAGCCCCCACCCCCAGCTGTGCCCCTTCCTGGAGTCCGGTGAAAATTAACCCTGTCCTGGCCAAACCCAGGACAGTAGCACGGATACTATTAACAGCAAAAGAAATTTTTAGGCCAAGAGTGTCTTCTCAAACAAGATTTCTAAAGATAAAAAGAAAAAAGCATCAATGAAAACAAGCAAAAATGACACCCCAAACCCCCTCATCCACTCATCTCCTATAATGCACATGGACTAGGTCATATCTGCAGTCTAGAAGCTGTTTCATATTAAGAAGGTGGAAAAGCCTCAAAAAGAAAAAAAATCACAAACCCAAAGTGGCAGCCACCTTCCTTGTAAATTAGGTGATCTCTTCTATATTTTAAATTACAGCATAACAGTGCATAGAGCTATACCTGAAAAAATACACTACATTGTCTGATATCTTGGTTTTACTGTGCAAAGGAGTACAAGATCTAGAACAAAGTTACATAAATAATTTCAAAATACACCAATTTTTTTGAAATGCCCACCTAGAAAAACTCTACAGAGTGTAAGTTTTTTTGCTTTAGTCATCTTTTAGAAGTCAGGAACTTCCCTAGATAATGAAGACAAGATGAGCAACTCAGGATAACCAGCCTAAGTAGAACATTTGGATAACAAAGAAAAAAATTTAGGAGTAAACGATCCCATTGCAAGACTGAAAGACTGACCCTGGTGCAGGAAGATACTTCGTAGGGACATTAGAGACTGAAAATGCTCTCTAGTATTACCAACAACAGTATTTTTGTTATAGCATAGGCAGTCCAGAAAGATAGTGTATTTGCCCGTATTGCCAAGCACCAGGCTTAGAATACTTTCTGTTGAGATTTCTCTGCATCAATGAAAAAGTACAGGCCTTCATGTAATGTTCATTTACAAGCATCGGTTGTGCTGTTTCAGCTTCTTCAAATCTGATGTTGGGATACAGGTGTGGTTGATTGTGGAGAAAACTGATTGCTAAGATAAAAAGCAAAGGATACCCAAGTACGATTCTCTGCTGCCTCTGCTTTTTGATTCACAAGGTCTTTGTTCCACTACAGAACACTGATTTTAGTTAGCACTTCCAGATTTACTTGCGTTTTTCATGGGTTAAATACACAAATACTTCATATTTAGCTTGAGATTGTGTGGGCTTGAGCAAATTCCTAACACTGTATGATTTGGTGTATGTCTATGCTTTGTTTTGGGGTGGGTTTTTTTGTTTGTTTTGTTTTAAATCATGAAGCTGACTTCATGGTGCCTCTGAATTGGTGTCTTTGGCAAAACGAAACAAAAATCAAAACCACCTGGTCTATTTCTTCTAATGTAAATGTAGCAACTTCTCACCAATTTATATTTTTACAAAATGTCAGCATCCAAGAAAGCATATAGATTTTTTCTGGGAGCAGAAATTGAAGGAAAGGGGTCTTACAGATGTTAATGACAGAAGATGATGGAATTTTATCATGCCACCTATAAAATGCACTTAAGAGCTTGGTGCTTTAATACACACTATTAGTATCAATTCAGATGTTAATTAGTAGGGCTCATATCTACTAGGAATATCCTTTTTGCTTTTTATGTCGGCAGAGGGGGCATATCTCGGGGAGAGAAAAAAAAAACCCACAACAAAACCCAAACCAACAAAGAACGCTACCCTCCTACCCCCTCAACTCATTTACATACCTTGTGGATGCTTCCTACTGCAAGCAGTATCTACCCTTCACAGAGATGATAGCAGCTGACATAACTCTAACTCTTACAGTATTCATAACAAACAAGGTTTTTTCCTGTATAAGAATTAGCTGCTTTGTGCACAAAAAATGCAAAATTCTTCCTAATGAACAGAGCCTCAGAGCCTTCAGAAGGAATGTTTTTGACTTTATCAAAGCCAGAGTTAAAAGGAAGATGTGCTACTGTTTCTGCATTCTAAATAATGGATGTTCAAAAGGAAAAAAACGTAAATTAAATAAATGGTTTTGGCATGCAGAGCACAGATGCCAAAGACACAGAAGCATTTTTATGGTGCCTTGACATAGCAGTTTTATCTGTGACACATTGTAAGGATAGAACAGAAAACTTAAGTGGGACCCTAGAAATGATCAATACAAAGCCATGTCCAAATACAGTGCAATGCAGGATATGCACTGCAAACCATATGAAATGCAGTGCAAATCATTTTTCAATGCAAACCATAGGAAAACTCTCCATCTGAAGGGTCTGAGGTAGAGAAATACTGGCAAAACTGAGTTTGAAAGTATTGCATGTCTTGCTTCCACAGTAAAAATGTCTTTGGCAGACCACACTGGCAACCAAGCTAGAACAGGACATATGTCACATAGCATAGCCTGTCAAACTCATGTAAACACTAACTAGCTTTGTAAAATGTTTGGAATGCTGAATTTCTTTACCATAAAATGGTGTAAATTACATCACATGGCTTCACTAGTGTTTGGCTTGAACCAGAACAACAGATCCGAATTTCTTAGTGCTTTTAAAGAATTTCTTGTATTCAAACTCAGCTGGTCTGTAACTGGACTGGAGGGATCCATGAAGTCCAGTCCTGCACTGAAGCATGACACAAGGGAACGTTTCTGCATTACTTATTCAGGTGGATATCTCACAGCACAGGACTTTAGGAGAGCAAACACAGCCCTGCTTAAGTTTCTCTTTAGCTATAAATAATAATGCTCACCCCAAGAGGCTGCACTAGAAGCAAAGAACTGCCCAAAGAACTGAACATTACTTCAGGAACAGGTTCATGTCCTATCTGCTGGGTCAACCTCCATTTTCTAATACTAGAGCTGTCCATCTTAAAATGTTCAGTGACACTGAGAGCAATACTAACATGCTATGGTACCTTTTCTGGGAAATCAACACACCTGGATGCCTCCTTGAAGTGCCTGTGCACTCACATACAGCTTGAGAAACAAAGAGGAAGAATTAGAGGTCTGCATGCAGTTGCAGGGCTACAATCTCATCGGCATCAGGCAGACATAGTCGGACAGCTCACAGAACTGGAGTGCCATGAAGGACGGATGCAGCCTCTTTAGGGATGACAGGCCAGGAAGGTGAAAAGGGGGAGTTCATGTGAGAGAGCAGCAGGAACGCATGGAGCTCTGCCTTGAACCTATGAGTGAGCTGACCACCTATGGGTCAGAATTAGCAGGCAGACCAACATGGGCAACGTTGTGATGGGTGTCCTACAAACCATACGATCAGGCATAAGTAGATGAGGCCTTCTTCAGACAACTGGATGAAGCCTCACATTCATAGGCCCTGGTGCTCATGGGAGACTTTAACTACCCCAACATAGGCTGCTCCTTTACTGGGTGACACAGACTCCCCACCAGCACTCACCTATGGCAGGCAAGACAGGGTCTGCCCAGCCTCAGAGAGGGGCCTCACGCATCCCCGCAGCCCCAGGTCTACAGACCTGCAACCTCTCTTGGCAGCTTGGCCTGAGTCAAGGCCTCTGCTGATCCAGGGTCAATTGCTCATTATACAAAGTAATGAATTTTATATACCTCATACCATCAAATATTGACCTGACATCTAAGAATATATGTTTTACTTATAAATAGTTCCAGAGATAACTGGGAAAAATTCTGTAGACTATATTATAAATTCTGACTTTACACTAGTTTATTTTGAGCTCTGTCTCTATAGGTAAGGGTTGAAGGATTGAGTCCCATTAAACACATCCCACTTGAGGCAAGATCTCAGGGTCACTCCTTTGGGTGTGCACTCAGACTGCAGAACGCTTTGACATAAAAGCTTTGCATGTATTTTACAGATAACCAGAGCACGCTGCATATGAAGTACAAACTAGTTTCTATAGTTGCTGCATTAGTAAAGAGCTACAATCAGACTAGCTAACTCTGCAAGAAAATAATTCCTGCATCATATATTAATCTTGATTACTACTTGTAACAAACACTGTCTCATCATTTCTTTTGTGAAATCATAAATCCACAAAACTAAAAGCAATTTATGGTGTCCCTTTCAAACGCAGCTAAAGTTTCCCTTCATCCCATGGTTATTAACATATATTATTTTTGTTCTTTTTACAAAACACAGTATTTTGGAAATTATGATGGTAAATCTGGAGAGGACAGAAAGATGGTTCCAAAGTACGCTGTTAAAAGGAAAGCAAATTTAATAATAACAGCAAGTATTGGTTTCCATGTGACCAAAGCTCAAACTCAATTTAACAGACATGATAACCTTCACAAAGGATGAAATCTCTGCTTTGCTGAACTCAGGGTGAGCTCTGCCAAAGAGTTAAGTGGACATAGTTTCTTGCTTCCCCCAAAGAATTCAGAAACAAGAGTAAAAAACCAAAGGAACTAAAAATAGCCCTTTTCCGCATCCCACATATATGACAGTTGTTTAGCTGCACGTTTTCTTGGGTTTTGCTACCTATGATAGCAAAGAAACAGACCTGTCAAACAATGCGCAAAAAAAATGGAGAACTCAAAATATTTTATTGTTGACAATACTATACAGGAAGTCAGTTATAAGTCAAACTACGTACTGTAATATCCAATATATGCTGTTTATATTCATGTAATTACAGAAAAATGCACTAGTTGGCTACAATATCACTTAAGAGCAGAGCGATTCATCCCTTCTGAGAGTCAGCTACATCCAGAAGTACTGTGGTAAAGAAAAGAAAGATCCACCTCGTTTAAGATGGTCAGCTTATCTGAAGTTATTGCTACAACCATTAAAATACAGTAGCTAAGGGAGTTAAAAAGTGGTTTAAGATGATGTACTCATCCTATTGCATAGAGAAAGAGGGCTAACTGCAGGCTTCATCCTATTCCATGTCTCCCAGAACAGCCACCTATATGGAATTCACCTATAGCATTTACCTGCAACCAATAGGGAATTTCTTCAGTTAGCCACATACTAAGTTATATCATGGTTTCTAGTATGAGATGTTTGGACGGCAACAACATGTAAAAAAATTCTGCATCTTGGCATGTCATATACATGTCAGTGACACATGTAATGCATGAAATGCAAAGCACGCAAGTATACTACTCCCATGATCAGAACAGAGAGGAACATCTTACCCCTTCTTCTGAGCACAGGAGACTTCTTGTTCATAACGGTAACAGAATTAAAAAAAACAAACAACTTTTCCAATATGACAGAAGCAGGAAAATTTTTCACATAAAACGTAAGACATGGTAAACAACAGGAAAAAGCTGAGTACCTATCAGTGCTTTATAACACACTGTAATGCAAAATGAATCAGGAATCCTTGCTGGGAGACGGAAATGTTTGCATCTGTGAACAGTCAGTCTGACTTCAGTGCCTCATGCAGCAACTACTTACACACGCTTTTTAAGCAAATTACAACATCAAAACATTCTACATCACATTAACAGAATGTCCACACTCTTATTAAACACAACTTCAACACATTCAGAATATATGCAGATTCAGTATTTTATTTTTCTGTGGAAGAACTCCTGAAATTATTAGGGTCAGAGGTATTTCTGATCTACACTAAATCCTTTGGGGAACTGGGACTGGATACAGAAAAGTGCTGTTGTAATGCAGAAATTAGATGCTGAAGGTGGGTTAGCTGTACTTATTTTCTCCAGTTTGTGTAATTTTTACTTGCTTATTCTGAAGGACTTCTTTTCCACAGAGGCACACATTGAACCAAAATGTGTAATAATGTAGTAACCAACAGCTGCAGCCACTTTTTGGCTTGTTTATATTTCTATTGCGTATTAGCAGTTTTTGCTAGGACTTTGCAAAGCTCTAGGAGTTATCACTTAAAGGAAGGGAAAACACCTTTGAATTTACCTCAAAGTTAACAGAGATCGGCTCATGCAGAATGCAGTATCCACATGCTTCTTTAACAACTCTGCTTGAAATGTACTGTGAGAAAGCACTATAACACATCCCAAACACTAAGCACCAAGTCATGCAGCTGGTCTTAGAGCAAATATTTGAATACTAAGTAGAAACTTCTCTTCTCATGGCTGAGTTCATTACCTAGATCATAGCATTTGAGTCTCACACTACATATTTCAGAACTCGCTGTGAAGCCAGATGAAGGTGAAGTGCTAAACAACACACAAAAAATCACCAGGGAATTCCTTCATTTTGGGTAGTAAGTCTTTCAAGACAAAAGACATCTGTGAATATCTTCCCAACACAGGCTGTGGACAAACCATCCAGAACAGAACACACTGTCACGCATAGCAACACCATATTCCTGAAATACCATGCTAAGAGACTGCTGCATACTGAACTATTACTGTTCAAAAGCCCTTCATGTTTTAGCAGTTTCCAGAGGACGGTAATTCTTGGAATTACACCATCATATCAAAACTTCCAGCACCACCCTCCAATCTCTATATGCTCCCTGCTTACCTTTCGAAACCTCCTTGGGCAAAATCGCGTTTAGAGCACCGGGTTACACCTCACACACTCTGGCAACATGGCAGCTTCTGCTCCCTTCTCCGTCAAGGTAGAGAGGAGTCCTGCTGCACCAGGGGAACTCCTGCAAGCAGGAGCCATTGCTGTGATGCAGGAAGCCTTCTCCTGCCCAGCCTCAGCTCCTAGCCGACACAGACCTTTGCTGCTTACCATTCAGTGGCTCCTAACACCATCCAGTGCCGTGTGGCTGTTCGGTCACTGGGCCATGCCTCAAGGGTCACAGTCCCCAAATGTCCCAGACAGGTTTTCAGCCTCACACCCAGCTGAGGAGAGCCTGGGGATTACTTTCTTCCCCCTCCCCCCCTAATAAAAAGTTCTTCTGGCAACTGAGGTCTGCCCCACAGCCTCACCTTTTCTGCAGGTACTGAGGACTGCTCTTGCCAGAGTCCACCACCTTTCATCTGCCCAAGCAGAAACAGAGTCATGGGCACAGCCACTACTGCCGCTTCTTCTCTGCCCAGTGCAAGCCTGCCCCAGATACAGGCAAGGTGCCACCTATCAGGGTCTGCTGCCCCAGCTGGGCTGTGCAGGAGGCACACCCTGGCCCAGGACCCCCTTCTTTTCTGAGAGGTCACTCAGGACAAGTAGGAGTAAACCCCGCTTAGCGTAAGGAGTGTATTCCAGGATGCATTAGGCATGTTTCTCTTCTACCATGCTTGTTCAGTTTAAACGCCTATCCTTCAAGGATTTAAGACCTATCTTTGTGAAGACTAGCAGCCTCCCTCCTCCTCATCGCTGCCAGGCACACCTAGCAGCCAGTTCCTGCTCTCAGCTCACCAGAGCCATTTGCAGCTGCGGACAAGTTCATGCCAATCAACCATTTCTAACCATTCATGCTGTGTTGCACAGTTTCAGCTGTTCTAGGCCACCATCCCAGGGCAACTCCTCTGGTGCACAAGCTGTCATTTCATCCATCCAGAATGTGTTTCTGGCAAGGGCTTTAATAATCTGTTATCCTCATGACAATCCTCTTTTCCTTTCAGAGTAACAAAGTACTAATTTAAATAACATCTACTAAAATGGTAACATTACTGCAAAGCACACATTTTTTGACCTCCCAGTGTGTCCTCAGTCTTTTCCTTCAGAGGAAAAGGTTGCCATGCTCCTGCAACAGAATTCTGACACATCAACCCTAGATAAATATGCAGTCTGCAATTTTTGTCCATCCTGGGCTTGAAATTTTTAGTCTTTCTTTCTTCTAAGCCCTCTGCTAGCCCATGCAATACCAAGCAACGTGTCAACCTTGTTCAAGTTTTGTATGTAAAAAATAATTTCCTATTTTCTCCATTTGCCTGGCTGCCGTCCTGTCAACGCTATATCAGCTCACTCTTCTGTCCATCTCCTCTTCATTTAATGCTACCTTGTGTAACAAGGCAAGGACTAGCAGTTTTAGGATCTACTTTATGCTTTCTGTATTATGCACGTGTTTTATTTGTACAAGCCCTCTCATAAAGGCCTGGATTTTGTATTTTATACAGAAATTCATCAGGATAGCACTTCGAATTTTTTTTAAAAAAAGTATTTTGTACCTTATTAGCATTTTTTTTTAAAATACAGCAGTGAATAATTCAGATGACAGCCAATATGAGGGTTTGTTTCCTGAGTACGCATCTCCTTTTTAAACTACTATCCATGTCTGTTCCCAAAAAAGGACTACAGGTTTCTCCCTCCTCTCCCATTCTCTTCAAGCCTCGCAAACCACAGTTAGATAATGATCACTTCTGATTTTGCAAGAAATCCGTAATAATGTAATCCTGCATAATGTTTTAATTGTAATCTTTTTCAAGGGCTGTACGACTATTTCTTCTTACAGTGTCTAGTGCACAGAATCACTGTGCTTGTGTCTTTAAAACAACAGCTTTACTTAAAAGCTTAGGTTTAACAACCATGTATTAGCCGTCTACCAAAAACTAAGTGGTTATGTTACCTACCAAGTTCCTTTAAGAGGAACAAAGGTAATAGTTCAAAGAAGTGTTACTTTCCTCAAATATTTATTAGCACCAATGAGTGATATTTGGGCCCACTTCTACTGGCACATCACTTCTATGTTTTGCTTCCTCCCCATGCACATAAAATGGAATGGGCGTGTTTGCTGAGTGGTTTCTCATTGAAAAACATTCAGTACACAGATCAAAAGAGATTTTGTTTTACGTGTGTTGTTTGTGTTCCAAACCACTAGAAATTTTCTCATTGTTACAGGAAATAATAATGTTAATTACATAATAGCTCAAAATAATATCAGCAATAATTACCCTAGTAATAGGACACAGGATTGTATGAGAAATTTTTGGTCAGCCCACTGGTCCATTTTGCTTTCCGTGCTGTCTCAGACACTAGCTCTCAGCCACACTGAAGAAAGAGCAAGAAAATTTGTAACTAAAGTGTTTTGGTTAAAGCAACAAACATTAAGCAAAGGCATCCTTATTCTACTGTGTGGATAAAATTCAGTATTATTGACTATAGCACATTTGAGAATATCCATATAAGTATGTTAAACATGGAAAGAATGGCCCAAATATGGAAATTAATGTAGAGACTTGAAAGTGCACCCTTTATACCCTTCTCCAGCAGCTGATAATAACTTGGCTAAGTCTGTGTTTGATAAACAAAGCTGTGATGTTCTACTGGATGCATTTTCAATGACCAGAGTTCAGCATACTTGATGTTGGCTTCACGTTAACCTCTTTCCTCAGTGCTGTTTAATTCCAAAGAGTGATAATCACATGTCAAATTCTGAGAGTGTTTGAAATCCAGGCTTAGATCCAGTTTTACGAACTGGCCTGTTGTCCCTCACAGCAGACCAAACTCAATCACCAACCCTGTTCCCCTACCCCCCAAAATTCCAAAATATAGATGTATAACTTGAACTGGCCACGATTTTCAGAGCACTTTGAAAAACAAAGATTCTTTCCCTTTTGGCTTTTATTATATCACAGCTCCTGCAAGTATCCTAGGCACCTCTAGGGAACAAGTTAACACTGATCATCTCTGCTTCTCAAAAATTTCTCATCTAAATTTAGACATGATCAGACAAGTAAAGGTCAAAACCATAAAACAGGGAGTGAGACAAGTACAAAGGGAGATTCTGGTGAACAGGTAATGCAACTGATCAGAGGAAAGCAAAGGAGATCGGAAGTCTTCCTTCGCTACTGGAGATGTGGGTATATGCGATCCAGTTCCACAGCCTACTTACCTGCAATTCTTCCCATCTTGTCCTGGGTTCGGCCAGGACAGGGTTAATTTTCACCAGAATCCAGGAAGGGACACGGCCAGGCAGGCTGACCCAACCTGGCCAGACAGAGCAGGGTATTCCATACCATGTGCCGTCATGCTGGGTTCTGGCTGGCGGGGCAGCTGGGCGGCTCAGGAGTGCCTGGCAGCAGCGGTCAGTGAGAGTTGTTCTCTGCATTAAGCTATTTATGTTGTGTTTTCTCCTTATCTGTATTGTTGTTGTTACTGTTCCCTTTGTTTGCTGTTCTGTTAAACTGCCCTTATCCCGACCCACCAGTTTTGCCTTTTTCTTTCCATTCTCCTCCGCACTGCAGCGGGGGGAGGGGCAGCCGCGTGGTGCTTTTGTTGCCGGCCGCAGCCAAACTATAACACATCTTCAGCATGAGCTTTCCTACACTACACCACAAATACTTGCCTTTTTCATTTCTAATTCTTTGATCATCTGTCTAATAGATGAATACGCACTAAGCTGCTTGCACGTGCTGTTTTAATCTCTGCTTTACACTAACTCATTGCTGTGTTAGGCACTAACTACCAGCCAGGGCTTGCTTTTCCCCTGCATCTCTCTATGTTTTGATGTCCATTGCCTTCATAATCTCTGTTCACCCTGGCTTGGTGAGAAGAAAATATATACACAGGTTAATCTAAAATTCTAACTTCTAATATACACCAATGAGAGCAGTCACTTGTAATTTCAAGTGTCACTGAAGGCCTCCCTACACTTTCACGTAACTCAGACTGATAATGAAAATTAATAGAAATCAATGGGATGGAATCCCAAGATAAACTGAAGGATCTCTGTCTGTTTTGGTTGCATATACTCATTTTTCATACAAAGTTATCAAGTTTTTCAATTAAAATTATCATCAAATAAGGAAAACTGTCCTTATCTCAAGTATTCTATGAATTTAATGTAAAACAATTTAAATATGCACAATGTTTCATTGTGAAATGGTGAACAGGTCCGAGAAAAGAAAAACTGGAGAAGTTGCACATAACTGTTTTCAGGAAATATCTGAGTATCATAAACCAACATGCATGCAGTGACCTAGGACAGTTGTGGTAGTCCACAGGAAGTTGCTAGGGTATACATGTCCTAATTGATAGCAAGTTGCTAGGGTACACATGACCTCACTGACAGCAATATTTAGTTTTGATAGCAAAAATGGAAAATCTGCTCACATGACAAAAATCTGTGTGCAGTATTCTTTGAACTAAAACACATTCAGTATCACAGGAAACAGCTACACGTTTGGGTTTTACTCCTCGGCTGAGAAACTTGTCACCTATGCCACTGTGTGCTCAGCTGTGTGGTTTTAACAACTGAAATAATAATCGAAAAAAATTAGTTTCTCTCAAAAATTATTTTCTCTACAGAAATTTGTGTCACTAAAGAGACGAAGTCTCAGAAGACTATTTCTGCAGGAAGAAGAGGATACAAAGCTTAGATATTTTAGGGTTAAAAACAGACATCTGATTGCTGTAGCAACAATATGATACTTTCTGAGATTATAATAAGACCTATAGCCTATCCTGGCACTGCAATGTACATAATACACACAGTGGTCAATGACACGATTCTACATACCATAACTAACTCCTCAATTCATTCCTGGGTCTGGTTCAGTATCACTAGATGGGATATTTTCCAGGTTTTCAAGCATTGCTACATACTCTTACTAGAAAAGGAGACTTACTGCAAGCTGTCCTTTGAGTCAGGAGGCTGAAGTGGAAGAAGCCAAGTTAATTTTGACTTGAATTTTGACTTTTTTTCTGTCAGAAAACAGTTCTAAATATGAAGAAAACTAGTTGTTTTGAGTAAAGTAAGGAAAGCAGAAGACATTTTTGAGCTTAATTTCGTTTCACTTTAAAGCAAATACATGAATTGCTGACACTCCAATTCAGGAGGTGCAAGGAGCAAGTAGATACTTTAAATAAAAGTTCCTTGAAAATTTTAAAAGAATTATCATAAAGAAAAATATCTTACACGCACCTCAGAGAAACAGGTTGTCCAACTTCATCAAAATTCAATGGTAATTGCGTCACCAACTTTCCAATGGGTTTTTTTCAAAATCCCAATCCTAAATTATTTGCCTGCATGAAACACCACGAAGATTTGAATGCTTTATATTAAACAATGTATTTCTGATTTTTAAATGTTAGTGTAAGCATTTGCTTCAACTATTGCATTAAAATATTTGCCAGTGATAATCTCAGCACAGCAGACATAAAAAATCAGTTTTAACTATTTTTGTGGCACAAAACCAATGCAACGTATGCAAAACCTGAACATGTTAGGTACTTAAACATGAGTGTGATTTTACCTGTACTATAGCTTACTATATTCAGCTTAATTCACAATTGTACACAATTCTATTAAGTTATCATTTTGAACTTAATGGGAGTCTTGATGTGAATAGAATTTTGAACTCACTGGCACTACTAATGAAGATGTCCCGTAGCCAGTGTAACCTGGCAAAGCCTTCAGTGCTGTCAGTGTGATGCTTGTTTCTTGAGGTACCTGTTAATTTCTCCTTATTGGGAGAACATTTGCACAGAACACTCTTCCTGGGTGTTAAATTCAAATCAGCCTCATCTGTCCATCATTAAACAGGGATGTTGTACCTAGTATAAATTTTGGAAAATTAATGGACACTTTTAATACAAAGGGACACTACAAGTTTTGGAGGTCCTCTCTGGTGCCAAGCTGAGTGGATTTGAAATATAAGAATCCTTACTGAGTTGAACAGTAAGAGAAATTCATTAAACAATAATTAACATCAGTATTTTGTCAATAGACATTGAAAAATAAGTCATCAATAAATAAATCTTAAAATAAAGCAAGACTATGCCTCAGGTCTTCTAGGTGAGTATGAGGGGCAGGAAGAAGTACCATTCAATACCTGAAACAACTGCTACCTTCATATCTGCTTCTAGGATAATATTGTGGTCTTTTTAGCCTAACTATTTCCATCTTCTATTATTGGCCGTTTTACAGATAAAAGTATAGGCTCCCTAGGAATCTCCGAGGAGACACACAAACAGAACATCTTTACCAAAGAGCAGGCAATGGACAACCGCAGCAGTAAACTTGACACAATCAAGCAACAATTCCTATTCATAAATGTGCTAATTCTGTCACGTAAGCAAAATTTGAAGAGAAAGGAAGAATCTTGAACTCTATGGTGCAATGCGAAACTGGACAAAATGTAATTTCCCATTGGATCTTTAGAGAAGCAGAGATCTACCAGATTAGACCACCATGAAAAAGATAAGCAAGACGGTATTTTGGCTAGCAATCTGGAATTATAATTCAGCTGCCACTAGCGCAACTCCTGGTTTGTAGCGTCAACATAGAGATCAAGGTATAAACAAATAAATAATATTGGAGAGTCTGCCTTTAAAACAGATCTTTTACCTTTTGTTCGAAGATTGGGTTTTGAGAACTTTCTAGGAATCCACATATGAAATCAAGTATCTCAGTTTAAGAAAGACTTCTCAGGAATGACTCAGGTGAGCATTATGACAAACTCAACTCATTAAAATCTGTGTTTATTTCATAGTTGCTTGGTAAACCCGAAATAACATGAGTGTTCAGTCCTTTCAGCTCTCAGCAGGCAGTCTTGTGATGGGGAAACTTCCATAACTGTCAGTGGTATGAAGGCAAGTTAGTAGCTGGGTTTTAATTACTGGAATGTGATTGTGGATAAAGATGGTAGCCATAGTTGATTACACTCAATTGATTTGCTCCTACAATCTTAAAGAGCAGTGAATTGAAGATAAAGAATTGAAGAGTCCTCTTTGGGTGAAAAGTCGTATGAGCCTAGAATGGAAAGGTCTACAGCAGAAAAATAAAAAAAAGGTTAAATTATTCTTTGGAGATTTTGTATTAGGTAACAAGAAACACAAAACCAATTCTTATCAACAGTGTTTGTACTAGTAATCCACTCTTTTGAGTGGCAGCTGGACTACTAAGTAAAGAGAGGAAACAATAGCGAACTTGCACCATCCTTATTTGGCAGTCAATTAAAAAAGGGGTTTTTGACAGTCATCTAAAAAAAGTTTTATGTGAAAAAACTCAAAGATGAAAATTTCCTAAATGAGAATGTGGATGCTAATAGTGCCCTTGGCTTGCACAGTAGCCAAAATTTGAGAAGAAACTGATTGAATACAGACAAAACCCCAGAAAGTAGGTGCAACAGTGATACAGCATGAACTTCAGCATAACTGGGAAACTGGTAGATTCATTTCAGATTTCTGACTCCCCAAAGCAACCACAGGATAATCGCGAACAGATAAAATATTTGGATGATCACAAATATGAAAAATGAGAAATGTGGTGCAGCCACTTAGACATACTCCAAGAATATTACAGGATGAAAACGCAAAACAACAGTATTTTGGACAAGATCACCACATACTCACAAAATATCAGATACTAATAAAGTGTGTGGGATGCAATACAAAATTTCGAACATTTCTTCCTGGGTCTGTTAGCTGTTTGTGTATTATTACATAACCAGTGACCCACATATTATGGCATGCTAAGTACTTTATTATTTAGTATACTAATTCTAATGTTCCATCAAAAGGAAGGACTTTTATAGAAAATACTTGTATGTTAGCTAGGAAAGCACAGATATAACAGACCAGTAACAACTCTTCAAAACTTAAACTCAGTTCATCCCATCACCTATTACGTGGGCATTTTGTTACTCAACACAGAGAAGGGCAAGCAATATTCTTCCGGTATGTAAAGCCCCTGACAATACTCTCTCTTTTCTACAGCAGGAATGTTATGATACACAGCATGGGAATAGTGATAGATATGACACACCAGAGGAAGGCACATGTTTACCTCATCCCCAACTCCCGGATGAGTTCCTTCCTGCAAAATTTTCAGAGAATGTGAAGATGGATCCCTTTATACACAGAATTTTTCCCAAGCAAATTCTCTGTTCCTGATTCTCTACTTCTACTGCCACAACTCAAACACACTGACAAACCCGGTAGCTTATGCTATGCTGACTTCTCCATGTTTTGTCTAAGTCTCTGTCTGAATCTTCCTTTTGTATAGAAGAGATCCTCAAGGACACTGCAAACTTTGTGTCTTCACACGACAAGCCTATGCCTACCATTCATTTGTATATTCCTTATATAAACACCACAAATACCATGTATCTCATTTAAGCTTTTATTTGGGTATTTTCAAGTTAAGTTGCTCAAGTCCATTTTCCATCAATACAGACACTAAAAATTGAGATCAACATTTAAGGCAACATTAGCATCCATGCCAAGCTCAATATGCAAACCTTATTGTCTAAGCACCACGGCATCCAAGAATTGTCACAGGTCCCCTACCTCTGTCACACATTCCCTTTCCATTTTAGCTTTTCTATCCCACACTACACTCAGTAATTCAATTTAGATGCAACATTCTCAAGTAAAGACCTTGTCATTTTTTATATTTTATTTCTTATGAACTAGATCATTTTTGCATACGGAGATATAAAAGTGAGATACGTTTCAGGGTGAAAGTATGCAGCTGACTTGCGTTGTGATACTACATAGGATTTTTTAAGAAATATATTTAACATTATTATTCAATGACTTAGTACGAACATTGTATGTATTTATCCTTTTAGTAAAGGCTATACATTGAGACTTGTTAGAATTATAATTTTGCTTTAAATTCTGATTTCTTTAGTGTTATTGTAGACAAGTGTTTGAGTTAAGGACACTCAAGTGCAACTTCTATGTAAGAATATTTACAAGTATACAAAAGACCATACAGTTTTTAATACACCCAAGTCTTAATACAGGGTAAATAAGGATTTGTCTTGTGCCTGTGGAAGTATTTCAACCTGTTGGTCTTGCCTTTGTGTCTTTTACAGTAAAAGAAAAGGTTTTACTTTTCCTTAAGAAGTGTGTTTATTACAAGAGGGTTAGCATACATATATCACATAACATACAAGAGTTAATTTTAACTAGTTATAAAATAAGCAGTGGTATGTATATTTTCATATAACCTAAAAACAAGATCAGTATTTTACAAAGTACATATAAAAGTACTTCATATACAAAGAAAAATACAAATGTGCAAATACCATTGTCTCAGGTGGAAATTTGCCAATTGAAAAAGGCTAGAAAAATCCTTCATATTTTTTCTTTGAAATTGCAAATACATTAACACCAGCTGCATTTCCTGTTGTGTGTGGTGAGAAATTTATGTTCCTCTCTGACAAAATACAGTAGTTATAAAAAAACCACAAACAATTTAATAACTGAAAAAATCTTATAAGTATAGTCAGTTTGGTTAGGCTGACATTAAATTACAAGCAGAACTTCTGGAAAAATGAGAAAATAGTGAAGCATATATACAAACCTTTTGTAATATTAGTGTGCTATTTAACATATTAACATTTCAAATTAAAAAAACACTGGATTAATTACCTACATACTCTACTCAATTTCATCAATATTTGTGGACTGTAAAATTTCTGCTAATTTGAGGCTATTAAAATGTGTCACCAGGATTTTACGATGAACAAACACAATTTTATCAAATGTAAAAATCTATAAACAGTCTTCCAATTCATGTGCAAAAAATGTTTAAAAGTATCAAATCACGACACCAAACCTGACTATGTACATATCTGTAAATATTGTTAAGTAGTTAGTATTGTTCTGCTATAGATAACTTACCTCTGTCCTGCAAAATGTCTTCATTTTAAAGATTTCAGTGCAAGTGCTTGCTTCATTGTTTAGTGCATCATCATGTTTGTTATTTTGTATTTTACAGTGAGCAGAACAGCATTCAGCATTTAAATTAACATATAAACCTCACACATAAGAGATCTTTCTTCTACTGAATTCCTAGTGTGTTGCTTTCCATTTCTCCTAGATAGTGTTGGTCAGTTTTCTTTCATTTGTCCCATTGTAATTGCAAACAGAATCTAAAATAAAAGTGCCATCATCTTCAGATAATCCCTAAAATTTGAAATTCTGTAGCAACATTGCAGAAGCACTCTGTCGAGCACAAGAAAAGAGAATGATCTGCACATTGAGAAGACACTTCAAAGTCTGTTATCAGGCAATTTCACCTTTTGGTCTTTAAAAATATTAACATATAAAAATTTGCAACCTGATTTATATGTAACTGGACTCACAAGCTGAATTTATTTATTTATTTTTAGAAACTGTAGACATGTTCCCTCTTATTCATGACAAGCCTGAAAATAAGAACATTCTGTTTAAAAATATAAATAAAATGAAAATACACTTCCTGTTGGAGGGAAATTGTCTACAATCTCCTTTGGACAGGCTTCCTAACAGAATAGCTCTGAAATGAGAAAACTAGGATTAGATGGTAGTGCAAATACAGCCCATTTCTATAGCTAGGAATCGTACTGAAGAAAGTGGAAATTCAGGATAAATGGATTATTATTTTTCAAAGTCTCCCCTGCAGAAAAAAATAGCAGTTACAGTGGTTATAATTATTAAACAGAAAAGGAACTTTAGCATATTATGAACTTCTGTGGCTGAAATGTAAGGAAGGCTGTTTGTCTGTCAGTAACATTTCAGAACTTAGCTTCTTACAGGAAGAGGTGCTTTAAATGGAATGTTTTTCCTTTCTAAGCATCTGAAATGCAACTCTGGATCCTATCCATCCACTGTTGAGCACTCTGTGCATCTTGGGCACAAAAATTATATACACGTTTATTTGTCTTCAACTGCAAAGGAAAAATAAGAATATGAAGACAGACAAATCAACAGACAAAACAGAAAAATAAACATGTTAACTTTACTTTAAACTGTAATACTCAATGTACTAATTGGGTCTGAATGTAACGATTTTTGTACTTCTGCTGTTGAGCGTGAGAGCCAGATGCTAGCTGTGTAAAAACTCTTTGTCTTGAGTTGGCATGACAGTTCCTTCCTAGCTCACACCTTCCAGCAGGACTGAAAGTAGCAGGTTAAACACACCAAGAAAAGAAAGTTTCACATGTAGATCAAGTAAAGACCAGATATACTTACATCAAAAAATGCTTTTTCACTTGCATGTTTTGGGGCTCCAATTGTTGGAGAAGCAGGAATCACAGTTTCTACTTCTGCAAGGTCTATGTGTCCCTTACAGCTTGTATCCTCACCAGAATCATAGTATCGCAGCTAGAACACAAGAGAGGAAAAAAAAAATCTAATTATGCTACTTAGATGGATGTTTCATTTCATCTTCCCTTTTCCTGAATACAACTTGGGCGCATGGAGGGGTAAGGGTAGGAGGCACAAATATTATTAGGACCTGAGGATGTCAGACATGGGAAATCTCTAAGACACAGCTGACACAAACTACAGGTTTGGTATGTACAAAATGGAGGAACTAGTGATAGCCCTTAACTGGCCAGTTCTCTGTTTGAAATGTCTGGATAACAGCAAAGTCTCCATCATCTGCTTCTGTGCAGACATGGATTTTGTCACTAGAGTTTCAGAGCAGAGAAGCTTCAAATAGTCATGCACTGCTTCTGGGCAGAGGATGTGTGAAGGATGAAAGCAGAACCTGGTCTTTAGGATTCAGCATTCCTTATCAGTTTTTCTAACAGAAACCACTTCTTCACTGCTCATTACGTTGAAACTAACACATAAGCTTTACTTCACCATGGAGTTAACAGAACACTTCTCTATATTTTAAGAATTTAAAATGATCAGCAAAAATCTAAGTCTGATTTTAGAAAATTATGAACTACATAGAAAACTCACATTTGCCTATACTACACTTCGTGGTTGAATGAATCTTGCTTTTTTTTTCTCCTTGCAAAGATACTTTGATATGAATGTTAACCACTATGTAAACTGAGTTTCAATATGCAAACAACTTCCAGAAGAGAAAATCTGATACTTGCTTTAAAAAAAAAAAAAAGAAAAAAAAAATTCCACAAACCAATGCAAAATAGTAAAGCAAACCTTCACAGCAAAGGCCGAACAACAGAATTCCAGCTAAAATTGACCTGTATTACTCCTACATCTATGATACTCAGGAGGATATCTGGATATACGAAGAATGTTAAAAGTATTTTTTTGTTCTGCAAAATGAACCTTTTCTCCTGTATGTCAGAAAGAATAATTGTAATCAGCACATTTGTTGGTATTTTGCTACACTGATCTAGAAATCCTCAATTAGCATTTTAAAAGATGATTGTCTTTATATTACATATTTTTTAAGTGTATTGACTACAATAAAATAATATTATTAAACAAAAGCATACATGAGTCTCGGAGGTTACAACCCACACTGTGTGGAATATTTAGCTTAATGAAGATCACTGCCTGATTACCCAACATTATTTAAAGTACATGAGACCACAAATTTCCACTGCAGAATTCCAGCATGCATTATAAATTGGATGAAATGTTTAGACTAACAGATGTCCTCTGGTTTTAGTGTTCCTTGCTGTACAATGATCTGTCAGAATACTTATGAATAATTTTGCTACTAAATTTATGTCACTATGACTAATCTAAAATACTCCTATATATGGCACCTGAAATTATTGTTCAATAAGGAACTTGGCATTTCAGGACTTTTAGAAATACAGATTTAAGATTAAATTTTAACTCATTTTAAGTAATTTACAAAATTCAAACTCATTTCAGAGTGATCTGTGATCCTGTTCTCCATGTTTGAAAATACCTTCATACACAGATTCCAGGTCAGCTTTCTCAAATACAGGTTACAGAAAAACACTAAAAAGTCAAGTAAGGTAAACGGATTTTTCTGCTGAAGCAATTCACATTGTGATTTTCCAGAGTATATCACGTCCTTTCATTTGCAAAGAAAAATGCTCATGGTAAAGTGCTTGTGGAACAAAGAGGCTGTAAAATACACACTGAGCATATAGTAACTACTACAGTTTCAATATGAATGCCTGAATTAAACTTGCTATCAGTTATGATACTATCTCTCAGCATCCCAACCGCACTTGAGGAAATACGTTCTAAGTTTTTCAGTCTCTAGTTCGGAACGAGTTTTTAGTTCTTTTGGAAACTAAAGAGGTCATATTAAAGGGCAAATTATGCTCACCACTTAATTGCTTAATGGCATTCTAGAGCTAGCAGTGCTTTAAAAAATTGTTTGTATACCACAATGCCCAGAAAATGTCCTCGGGCACTACGTGGCTATTTTCCCCTGAGTTACGAAGCAGGCAATAAATGTTTGGGCCCAAACAAGAATGCATGACTTCCAGTCCAAGAAGTCTTTTATGATTATAGGTTAAACTGTTATCACTGTTTTAAAAAAACCCAAAATACTAAAAAAACCTCTGTCCATTCAGAATGCTGTATCAGCTACAAGATGAACATGATAAACATATATGTATGGTCCATAATGATGTAATGCACACACTGCACCTGAAAATAGTAATTATTATTTGTAAAATCAATTGATACAAATCCAGTAAATAAAAAAGCAGCAAACTAGTCATAAAAACATCCATTAACTGAAAAGGTTTTACCTGGTGTTTTGTCACATCCAGCACAAACCAGCGAGGTTTCCAACCTTTTAGTAAAGCTCCTCTTTTGTATAGCGTACCTTCAAAAGATCTGAAAGGTACAGAAAATGTAAATGGCACATGATTCTGTAATATGCATACTGATGATATATAGGAGTCCCAAAATGACTGCATACATATTCACACACTTCTTTTACTGCGGTAAAACAAGCTGGTTTTAAACCAATAGTTTAGTTATTGGTAACTGTGATACACTGACAAACATTCAGTCCTTTGGATGCATTAAATGTGCAGCTACAATTTGCTCATGCATATAAAGGGGAAGATTGAAAGATACTGCTAGGAGATAGAGGCCCACCCATCAAGATAACTAAATGTAATCAAAACCACAAAGAAGGAATAAAGTAGTCACAAAGTATTCTGTGCATATAAAAATTTCTTTTTTCCTTCCAAGGCAGAGACTTCTACCAATCTAATACAAGGTTCATAAATACTCCGTGATTATTCAGTTTACCTATTTTCATCATTCTTTGATGTGAAATGATTGTATAGCGTAGTTGTTCTTCTGTCTACTCCATTAGAGGGAGAGATGCTTGCACTCTGTTCCTCACCCAGGCCACTGTCAGGTATTTCCAACAAAGACCTCTTTTGATAGGAATGTAGATTAGCTGACATCATCCCTGAGGAGCCAGAAGGATGTCTCTGGAGCTAAAAGAGATGAAAATAAAATTCAATTCAATCAAAAAATCCTCTGCTTTGCTAGGATAAAACCTCTTTCATCTTGAATTTGTCTAGGGTATGAAGGGAACTTGAATGACTCTGATAGACATAAAGTACATTGCTTTCCGGAGAGCAAAGGACCAAAACTACCAAGTAGTGCTGTGGACTAACCATTCAATGGAGGCTAGCAAATCTGAACAAGCACATGAAGCTGAAGAGTTAGGGTACAGTCTTGAGCTGGAAACTTACAAGTTCATAGGCAAAGCTCACAAAAAGCAGCATCGAACATTCTTCCTAGTGCATGCAATAGCTAAGAGGCAGCCTTTGATGAAGAAAATATCTGTATTGTCAGCTATTCTTTTTACCACACTCCAGAATTGGAAACCCAATCATGAACACTTCCTATCTTTACCAGAACCTACAGTTCCAAATTCCATTTAGACATGGAAATATCTTTACTGATTTCTGAAACTCTGTAATGCCCCTTAGGTACTTTCAGGAACTGAGTTTTTTTGTACTTCAAGAAACTATTTTATATATTACATATATAAAATCATATATTTGTGTATTAGTAAAATGCTCACGCTCATGTTGTCTGTATGCCTTAATTTAGTCTGGAAAAGCAATTAGACAAATAGAACAAGTATACATATATTTTTCTACACTCAGAAATACAGAGCCAGAATCATGGGTTAGAACAACATATTCAGTATTTCAAAAGCAGTATTTTACTCCAAGAAATACAGTGATTTTTTCAGTGCTCCAGGTTGCCTATATAGCAGGAATGGAAATATTCTACTGGATAAGCTCTTTTACTACTTACATTGTCTTGTCTGGTGTCATCCTTTAGATTCATTTTGACCCTTTCCCACAAAAGCTGCCACCTTTCTGGGCTCTGATTTAATTTATTTTCCAACCTTTCGATTTCCTGAAACAAATAACATGGGTTTTCTTAAGAATAAACATTTCTAACTGATCACTTCCTGGCAATCATACAACCATTTCCTAGTCAATATTTTTTACACAGGGAACTTTTAAGCCATGTTGCATAGCAAAGCACAAAAACTTCTGTCAAACCAGCTATAAACTGAAATCAACCAGACTCAGGAGTGAAGGACAACCAAGTACAGCATCAGCCACGTCATTCTTCTTGCACGTCACAGGTTGGAGAAGCCACTGTGCTTTCAATTCTCAGCCAGTTTTCCTGAACATATAAAATTCAACACCAATTGCCATAACAGAAACACAACAATGATAAGGATAGGCTATATTTTATAAAAATATTTACAAAGAACAAATTCTGTGCTGTGACACCAACACTGCACATTGCCAATATTAACATTTACCTTGGTTTATAAAACGTGACACAAAGCTGTAATAAAAGAAGGGAAATGAAACAGAAAGATTTATTCAATCTGGATGCCCAACTGCAACAATATGTTCTTGTTGTGGAACTTGGGAATATGACCTACGTCAATTACCTCCAGTTAGGGTTATTTCCTCTTAATAAGACAGTACACACAAAGTTAAGTGAAAAGCGACAATTTCATTAGTTTATGTTTACTCCTGAACATTCATTGATACATTTGTCTTTACTTTGATGTGTGGTCCATACTCCTTGCCATGCTTCCTTTCTATATTTTTACTTTCAAAAAACTATATTGCTATAAAAACCTGATTCTTAATGAAATCTAATTAAAAACTCAATTTTGCAAATCCAATTAAGAATTGATGATGGAACAAAAAATTATCATAGGACAGAGAATTCCCATGCTATATAAAAGCCAACTAAAACCCAAGACCTTTATTTTCAAAGTAGAGACAGTTAAGTTTCTGACTTTATTTCCTTCTACTATACCAAATGATTAAAACAGATTTCGTAATATTCTGCAGTTCCTATTGGTCTTCGAAAATTACAGTTTCTTCAGGAAATTATTATTGATTGAAAGACTTACAGAAAATGACTATACTTTTAAGGTAAGAAAACATTTTGACCAGGACATTAACTCCTGAACTAAATTTTGAATTCTGAAGTGAAAATAAAAAAGGCAGTATCTGACAGTGTAACAGGAACAAAATATTTCTACAGTCTTCCATGCTGAAGGTAAATTAGAGAACTCAAAAGTGAAACTAAATATAAGAAATCTGGCTTAACACCAAGAATCAAACCAGAAGTTTTAAATACTGAAAGTAGGTGAAAGCCATGTATACATTAAATATTATGGGGCGCTCTTCCTGACAAGAAATAAAACCAGAATAGTTTTGTTTGGTAGATACAAAAATAAGGAATGATGGACACAAGCCAGACTAAAAGCTTCTCTAGATTACTTGTTCCTCTTTAAAACTGCTGAGTGTAAAACACTTACTGATGGAATACATACGACTGAATCAATTTACCAAAGACGTTTTAAGTAGAAGCCTTTCCAGATTGCTGCAAAAGGATATAAGCTCTTTAGTGCTAAAAGTTAGTCAGGTTTTAATCTGATCATTCTCTTTCTGCCGTAGTTTTGACTTCTGAGTATGACTCTTTTTCTGCAGATTCTCGAAGTAACTGAAACTTGTTACTTAGCAACTGGGTCACATTCCTTCTTTTTTGGCTCCATAATGAGTAGTGCTTCCAGAACTTAAAATGAAAAACTTTCAACAATTCCCTATATGTAACTTGAAAAGTTAGCAATAAATTCTCCTTTAATAAACCCCATGTAAAAAACCTGCATGTCAAATAAATCACTGAGATTTACTCTTGCCCCTTCGGTTTGAAATCCCACTGAAAATGTCAGATTTTTTTCCTTACATGTGTGGAATGAACTATGCATAGCTGCATTTCCTTGAAAGAAAAATTTCTTAAATCTATCTTTCTGATTCATTGCCTGCTGCTTAGACTTACGGGAGCAGAAATCAATATGTATAAAAAGAGAGGTTATAACAAATACAATTGTATGAATATCCATTTCCTGAAATTAGTAATTACAAACAATTAGCACTACTGTGCCTTTCAAAAGATTTATTTGCTCAGTAATCTGTTTTGCAATATTTGAATGGTACAGATGAGTTAACTCTGCAGACGCTACAGAACTGCAGAGACTGACCACCTCCTTTGTATCCACAGTGTGTTCATGCACACACAAAACAACCTGGACAAAGTCCTACACTAGTGAACGGTCTTGACTGTGACAGAGCACCCTGTTCTGGCAGTCCTTCATTGTTAGTATTTTCTCTTCAGCTCCTGGGCTAGAGGGCTTCTGAGACTTTGACTACAAATGGAAAGATGCTGAAAGTGTATCCAGTGGTGGAATTGCTGCCTCTGTCAAGTGTCCAGACTTGTGTTTGCAACAAATTGTACGTGACTGGTTGCTCAATATTTAGAACAAAATTTTTGGTTCAGGGTCCATTTTGATGGATCAGTCTTATTGGCACATAACTGAAAGTCAGAAAAGAGCTCACAATCAGAAGTGTTATTGTTATTGTTTTGCTAGTTATTCATTAACTCCTAATATAGTTTTAGTTCTTTATGGTGTATATTTACAGCAGAGTTAATTCGGGTGACTGACGTCCTGAAGTGGCATCTTTGAGTCTGCCAAACTCTCTCTGAGAAATGACCGTCTAATGTTGTAAAGTGATGTAACTGCTTATTTGTAAGAATAGGACATGTAGGGTCATCTCTCACAATTCTTAAAATTACCAGAATCTGAGCCACTCCCAATGAATTATGGGGACTGAATACCTTTTTAGGAATGTTAGCAAATTAGTGGGAAACAGTGGAGACGTGTCTGCCCTCAAGGATTTGACTTGCATTTTCACTGCAGTACCAGTAGATTACTACCTCTAATACAACCAGCCACCAGGCATGTATCACAGAATGGCTGAGGTTGGAGGTTACCTCTGGAGGTCATCTGGTCCAATCCCCCTGCTGAAGCAGGGCCACCTACAGCCAGTTTCCCAGGACTGTGTCCAGATGGCTTTTGAGTATCTCCAAGGATGAAGACTCCACAACCTCTCTGGGCAACCTATGCCAGTGCTCAGTTACCCTCACAGTGAAAAAGTGTTTCCTAATGTTCAGATGGAACCTCTTGTGTTTCAGTTTGTGCCCACTGCCTCTGGTCCTGTCACTGGGCATCAATGAAAAGAGTTTGGCTCCATCTTCTTTACACCTTCTCTTCAGATATCAATATACATTGATAAGATTCCCCCTTGAGCCTTCTCTTTTGCGGGCTGAACAGTCCTACCTCTCTCAGCCTTTCCTCATACTGAGAGATGGTCCAGCCCCTTAATCATCGTTGTGGCCCTTTGCTGGACTCTCTCCAGTAGCCTCATCTCTCTCTTGTACTGGCGAGCCCAGAACTGGGCAGACTACACCAGGATTTGCGTTAGCAGGGCTGAATAGAGGGAAAGGATCACCTCCTTCAACCAGCAGGCAACACTCCTAATCCAACCCAGGATACCTCTAGCCATCACTGCTGCAAGGGTGCATTGTTGAGTCATGGTCAGCTTGCTGTTCCCCAGGACCGTTTCTGCAAAGCTGTTTCCAGCTGGGCACCCCCAGCATGCCTCGGTGCTTGGGGCTGTTCCTTCCCAGGTGCAGGACTTTGCACCTCCCTTTGCTGAACGTCACTCAGATAAGTCAGCTCATTTATAATGTATCACAACATATTCATGTAAAAGGATCATTTGAAGAGCTAGTCTTTATGAGAAATATCTAACCCAGACCTGTACTGAAGGCATGGCTCTTGGCTGTGCTACACTGTGGTATAATCTTACTGAATTTTACAAGCAAGGAAAGCAAGTGCTTTTTAAAAAAAAAAAAAGGCAACGGGAACCTCAAAGTTCCATGAGTTCGTTTTGAGTTCTGTGGAGAAATCTACCTTTTTCAAATGGAGAAATTCTTTTAAAACTATTTGCAACTAATCTCTGCAAGAGAAAACAGAGGCATAGGTGTGCTGTTTCACAATCAACTTTCATTTTATTTAAAAAATGGATGCGTAGCTACTCTTACTACCGGTACCTTGTTTCTGATTTCTATGACACAGAAAGGCCATCAGAAAATGGTCTTATAGGGAACTACCTCTGTTTGGACCTGCTTTTGAACATTCATATCTCCAAAGCACATTTTCGAGAATTTAAGATTTTAACAACCTAGCTCACATTTGTTGGCTGCCTTTGATGCAGCAGAAGTGAACTGAGAAGCTCTATACAGAAATCTGTATTTCAAAATGCATTTTACCATCTGCAATCTTTAGAAGGCTTCATTTAGGACTAACTGAAGGAAATGTGCAGATCGGTTAACTTGCTAGAACTCATAACCGTAAGGATTTATTGAAACCACAGAGCCATCACACATATCTGGTTAGAGGTGGATTGTTACATACCCAAAACACATTAGAACATTTACTGATAAAAAATTACACCTTTTTGCTCTTTATAGAAGAGCACCACATTCCACCAAGGAAAATTCTGAATTAAGACACTTCATAACTGCTCTGTTTCAGCTTTACATCCTAAAGACCACTATCTAGTTTTCAGCTGAAAAATATCTTTAGAACATTTAGAACATTTGGGCTTATCATTATAAACTAAGGGAGACTCAGTCTTCCCTGATAATTTACCATTGCTAAATATGGTCTCAGTTCAAACATTTTTTGGATACCAACACATTCTCAATGCATTTATGATTAAAGAGAGGTCTTTCTCCTACATCAGCAATAGCCCTAAATTAACAACTTGTTTTAAAAGAAAGTTCACTTTGCTTTTTAATCTCAGAAGAATATTTTTGTAACTCTTATACAACCTCTTCCAAATGTTGCTCTCCACTGGTATCTTTTATTACTATAATCTAACTCACAAATAACATTTAAACTCTGCAAAACCTGACCCACATATCTTTGGAATATAATATGGCTACTTTCCCTGTTATATGGCAGTTTTTCATAGTTGTGGATATGCATAGTTTGGCATCCACCCCAGGAGAAAATGCAGAACATTGTTGCTGTATTCCTGATGTACTTCTGGCCTCTAGTCACCTGATATGAATGTGTTTTGGTTTTTTTGCTTAAGAATCCCTGATATGACCCCTGCTGGGACACTGCTCTTTCTTTGCATTTGGAAAATATAACCTCTAAGAAGTTCTGGCTATCTTATTTTGAGTCAAGGAAGAGTTTTACAAGTTTTTGTTTTGTTTTGTTTTTAATTTGGCATTGTTCTTCTATTTGATCAATTATGATTGGAAGGAATGGACCAAATGATGAAATGTGAGCAATATGCCAGAATAAAGCCAACTCTCTAGCAATAGCAAGTCTATCTTTAAGGTCTCAAATCCATTCAGAAATTTCCTGCTTTAAGACTTTGCTAAAAATCACCTTTGATTCAAGGGAGTTTGGGGACCAACAGCATATTTCAATTTTCCAAGCACTGCAATATTAGGCTCCCTAATTCCAGCTTTAATATAAGGTAACTGCAAACAGTTTTAAAAATAAAAAACTGTACATAGTGATGCGTATCTGAATATGCATGTGGCTTAAAACAATAGCTCCAGGAAGAGAAAAATGTGCTTGTCATTTTCCTGCGCTATCAATTAAGATTATAATCTAAATATTAGGACTGTTAACTAATAATAATCAAACAACAAACGTTTAAGAAAATAGACGTTAAACCATTCTAAATAATTGTAACAAATATGATAATGGGATCCTTTTTCATCTTCTAATGAAGAAAGGACAAAACCTAAGCAGCCTATGCGAGCCCAAACAAGAAAAAGACAAAATGAAGTATCTATTTCAAGTACCAAAATATTCTGAAGAATCTAAATTTATGAGTTCAGTCCTAGTAAACATGAATAAACTAAGAGCAACCATGAAAAGCTTTTTTGAGAAACTTCAGCCAAGACGTTCTCTTATGTTTGTGTATCTGCCTCCCACTTGCTAAAATCAACAAGTGTCAGATTCTGTTTTCTGATATGTCTGGAAATCCGGGTCTTTGTCATTTTACCACACACCTACTTTAAACTGAGTAGAAAGAGGACAAGAAATCTAGATTCAGTATTTGCCCAAATTAAAATAACTGTTCCTGCATTTCTTATAAAAGATAACCTAAAGATTTATTATGCTACCTACCTTATTATTTAAAAAAGACAGTGAAAAAAATAACCCATGACTGGCTTTCTCATAGTTATTAACTCCTATTAAAGTGTACTCCCATAAAAGTATTCATTTAGAACAACACAAGCTTTGCAGGAAGCCCGACTGATTCCCAGACCAACCATCACTTCTCAAGATCAACCAAGTCCATTTTACTAAATACCTGTTTTGACATCTATCACGATCCTTTTAATAACAGTATAATTGTAAGACAATAACTTAAATAGAAAGTAATATGAATTTCATGAGCATAAGAGAACTTACTGTTCTGTGTAACACATGTACTTACATTCAAAAGACTGCTGATGGCATCAGGTTGTATTTTTTTGACATCGTCATAACATGGCCATACTATTTTCCTCTTAGACTGAGAAAATGAGCCATTCATTTGGTCGGTTTCCTCTGAAACACTGCATTTTGCAGTTACCATGGTCCAATCATAGGAAGGACCTGTAGCCAAAATCTCTTCTACGTAATAATCCCACTTTCTGAGGCTGGACATACTCACATTTGGCTTCAGTGCCTATTCGAAACAAAGTTTTATTACAATGACAGAAAGGAAGTATTTGAGTTTCAGATTTACAATACTTACATTTTCTAGATTACTTAAAATTGAACAGAATATTGCACTGGGTGAGTAGTGCTGCAGTTTGGTAATTTCCACAGGAAGATCTTGGCTTATTCAGATCAGAACTGAAAACTAATACTAGTTTTGGGAATACACTGCTCATTTTTACCCTCCTCCTAAACCAGCTGCCTACCAAGAACTCGAATTCAGCACATGCAGTTGGTACCCTCAGTCTTTGCACCTCCTGTTAAAGATACAAAAGGCACTCAACAGCAATCACCTCTGTTTTTCTCAGCAGAAAATCCAAGACCCTTTACCATTAGAGAAAGGAGACAGGCTGTATAAAGTAGGTGGACATGCCACTTGGAAAAAAAATAGTAATATGAGGCAGGCAGCCATGGAACATAGATCTTTCAGAGTAGTTTAAAACAGTTCACTTTTTTTTCTTTCTTTCTTTTAAAAAATAAGGCAAGATATTCAGTTTGCATGCATCTTACTCGATGGCAATTACTGCGTCAGGAGAACGGACAATTTTAAAGTCTGAAGAGTGATGGTCAGGCATAATGACTAATTCTGCTACTACAACACCACTTCATATAAGGAAAAATAGTTTCTTCTAAAAAAGAGAAAGAAAACACTATCAAAATATCAAAAGCTACTCTTGATTGCTTACTAATAAGGCTACTGCTTACAGCAAAATGGACAGAACATACAGTGAACAAGCAGCCCATCAAGCTCCAAATTCACTGCAGTGATGGTTCTACAGAGAAAGTATAGACACTTGTCTAAAACAAAAACAGCTGAAGCACTTTCTATCCACTGAATGTTACCCTCATTTTCTCTCTCCTCCCTCTTGCACCACCACTTTATTGGACAAGTGTAAGTGTGTATGCATGTGGTGCATGCATGTGGGTTGAAGGGGGCTGCACTGTAGACTGCAGTAGTGATCTGCTACAGACTCAAAATACCTTAAAGAAAATCACTTTTTTTTTTCTTTTTTTTAAATTAGGTCAGTTTATATAGCAGATTCAAGTGCAAGGTGCTATGTATGCTGAGATACAATGTGCTGAAACAACTCGAGGAAAAAGGAAAACCAAGACACATGAACAAAAGTATCAGTGGCACCACGGCCTCTGAGACAGTGAAGACTGTCCCGTCATTATGTTTTCTGGTCACCAGCAGTGGACAGATATGCAAACAAAGGATTTATCAGGGTGAAGTTCACTGCCAAAGCAGGATTGCGCAGCACAGGAATGAACATCTGTGGGCAGTGGATGGCAGGAACATCTTAAAACAGCCTTCTCTCCAGAACTACAGTAGGAACAGCACCCTTTTCTTGCAGTTCCTGAGATATCTTGACTGCTTCTTCCCCAGCTATTGCAGAATTCTATAATGGTGAGTGTATTGTGAATTTTATATAATTGTTCAAGATACAGTCCAATCTAGCGGACATACACTATCATACGAGACAGTGATATAGGTAATGTGATTCAATCAGATCGTTATGAAATGTACCCCATTACGACTCTAAGCTCATTTCTCCACAACTGTGGTTTGCAGTATGGGGTTTTTTTTTTAAAGCAATCTGTGCAAACTTTAAGATCATTTTAATAATCATTCATATAATTAAATGAAATCAAACAAAGATCCTAGTTTACCTCAATGGGATACATAAATACACGTTCTAGAATTTGGCCCTTTAAATGACATTTCCATGACTAAGATGACTGAGAATATAGCCTGTGAGACACTACTCCAATCAATTAAGGTGGGTCAAGGTTGTCCACTAAATGCTTAATTCAGCTGAGAACAATTAAGACATCAAAATGTACTCAAGGAATCGCTCAGAATAACAAATCACCTGTTTTTTTTTTAAAATCATACCTCTATTTCAGCAGGGGCATAGAGGTAATTGAAGAAAATGGGGCTCCTTTTGTGCATCTTTTCAATACATTCCCAAATACAAATTCCTTTTTTGGCATGTTTATCTCCTTTATCTTCAAACAATATCCCTAGGGAAAATAACAGCAGCAAAAAGATAGCTTTATGATAATACATAACAAACACTAAAGCATAGCCAAAAGGAATTTCACAGACTAAATGTATACTGAAATATACTACCAAATGCCATTGCAACGAGATTGTATTTGATGAAACAATTGCTGCGCTTTGCAACTGCCACTCTGCCACAAACTTGTAGAAAATCAATTTTGTATGAAAAAGTATTCAACAGTGTTCTATTTATAAACCTGTTCTGAAATTTACTGAAATACTTGGGTGTATTTATCAATGTCTCTTTCTGCCTGCAGCTATGCTGACTCAGCAGACCACCAAGCCCTGCTAACTGATTCTGCACCCCACTACCCGTGGTTACCAGTCCTTCAATCTGCTGGACCAGCTGCACCTGAAATTACTTGCCAACTCATTTCAGGGAAAACAAATCAGCCTAGCATAAGCAAGCTAGCCATTATGCTATCTGAAATGATTTTGGAAGCACATAGTGTTTATCCAAAGACTACTGGAAACAGGATTTTACATTGCATTAAATGCTATTTGAAAGTACTCTACCTTAAACAAACACCCTTCCCCCCCAACTGTAGAACCTTGTAACAATCCAGGACGGAAGGAACCACAGGAGGTCACTGACTCCAACTCCTTGCTTTTGTTCAAATTAAAGTAAATAATGGAAACTAACTTTTTTTTGTTGAAATAAAGTGGTTGGTCAAGTTTAGTCTGTTCCACAGTTACTACAGTTTTCAAGAAAAGCATTAAAATTGACCACATACCACGAGCAAAACCCTATGAAGCAGTGAAATTCAGAGCACTTAAGTGTTTTACTTAGTGAGAAAGTTCCAAGAACAGCCTCAACTGTGGTTGCGAAGTCTTATTAAGAAGGCTTTGAGGGTAGACAAGGTCTTGGAACCAGTAAAGCTGTACACGATAGGTGGAGTAAAGAGGAAATATAAAAGAAGAGAAACACTCAAGAGAATATAAGAGAAAGAAGTGAGAGAGATAATAGATGGAAAGGTTTTCCTTTCCGGAAACCTCACGCACTCTCTGAAGCATTCCCCAGGACTTTGTTTCTGTTAAAATAAGGGATTTAGTAGGGGAAACTGAACCACGTGGACAAATTGCTAAAAAACCCTAAGGCATGGCACTCATTTCTTCCACTGTCTCTTAGTCTCATCAGTGGCATGGATCAGGAATTGTTCATTTCGAAAATTCTACATGTTCACCTCCATTTTTCTTTATATTGCTGAAACGGAATTCATTACATCATCACCATGCAATTACTGGACCACCTCAAAGTAGGCAAATTTTTGTAGGCCAAATATTGACGCGAAAAATACCACCAACAACAAAACCAATATGCAATAAACAATCATCACACATACCATGCTCTAGTCTTTCGTAGTCTGAATCCAGAAGAAATGTTTTAAATCGGTTTGATATGTGATGAAAAGCCAGAAACTTCAGATAATATTGATTGAACTCAAACTCTGTTGGGTATTGGTTATGAATCTAAAAAAAAACCAAAAAAACCCAAAAAAACACCAAAACAAAAAAGAAGGTAAAAGAGGGGATATTGAGGTATAATACAAATAGGTACGTAATAAATGATAATGTGAAATACGATAGCAAAATAATTCCCCTGTGAAAGCTGACAACAGATACATCCCTAGGCAATCGTCTTCTCTATACACACAAATCCTTCTACATTTTGTCTAAAAATATTTTAAAGCTAATTAAATTAGTGTATTGTCTATGCTGCCAAAATGTGTCAGAGCAGATAGGGTGTACTGTATAATAAGCACTATTATACTCTATACAAAATCCAGGATTCTTCAAAGGAATCACATTGGATATAAAACTTTTGTGATAACTCATGAGACACCATGTAACTGCACAGGCTAAGATGCTACTCCTGGATGCAGCTGGAAATCAAACTTTAATTGTAAGGTTTTTCAGTGGACTTCTTGCTATTGCTCCGAACCCAATTTAGCAGACATGTACAGAGGTAATGCTGCAAGTGATAATCCGTCTACCATTACTGTAACAGATAATTTCTGAAGTACTTGCTAGTCTTGCTTTTCAAAATATGCACCAAAATATTACAGTACAAAAACAAAAAGTGAAACATACTGAGGAGGTGTCTTGCCATTATTCTTTTAAAACAGTAAAAACAATGTAACACCTTAAATTGTTATCCTCAGTTAGGCCTAAGATCTAATCCAGTGAGTGCCTCCAACACAAGTCAGGAGTAGATACTTAAAAAGATAATACAAGATTATCAGAGTACAGCAATGTGGGACAGTTGGCTCTTCACAATTGCTTCCTCTTGAACATTATCAGAAAGAGCCTGCCATTTTCACAGCAAAATTTTTAAGCATTAATTGTTGAATGATATTTGTACTTGATATCCAAATAAAATTTGAGGTTCTGAAGTTAAGCTTGAGATACTGCTCACAGAAATTTCATGTGTTAATTTCAAATTTAAAAACTACTCTTCAAATAAATTTATGAATTGTGATCTTTATTTTCAGAATTAAGCACGGTCATTAACTGAAAAATCCAAATTACAATGGAAATAAGTAGTTCGCAATCAAAAATTAAATTGCTGATTGAATTTCACATTTGAAATATGTCCCACTGTGCTTTATATAGCTTCACATCAAACTTGTAAAATAGCTTTAGCTCTGCTATCTCCCTGTGTTTTGTCTTTTGCATTCCCATCACTCTCATTTTCCCATTCCATCTTTTCTCTCTAACCTCTACTTACCAGTTCCTCGACAGAGAAAGGTTTTTTATAGTACTTATAGAAACTAGTATGATACTACGTGAATCTCCTTGATGTTTAGATTTTTGCATGTGCCAGCTGAGAAAAACCCCAACCGGCTAAATAAAGAAAACAAATAAAAGCAAGGAAAGGTTATGTACCGAATCTACAACAGTGACAGTAAAATCCCTTGAAAGGATCTATAAATACATGGCATTTCAGTCAGAGGATTTGTTGTTATCATATCTCAATATTAGCTTGTGGTTAGGCATTTAAAATGCTAAGATACTTTAAGATATCTCAGTTCCATACACTCACACTTACTTTATTCCTACTTCTCCCCCGAAAAAAACGACTACATTCCTGCAGTGTTTTATAAGAATAAAGCTAAGCAAATTTTTCTTTATAATAAATTAAAGAGTTCAACTTCATAGACAAAGTTAACTTCTCTCCTTATAAAAAAGAGGTTTTTTTTCTGGGATATATTAGATTAAAATATAATTAGAGTCCAATAATACTGTTCAAAAATGACATAATGTACTTTTGTGCTGAAATCCAAAAAGCTCTGCCTGTATGTGTGTATTTAGACACATATATACACACACATACAAATAGGTTAGGATACATTTACCACCTTGTGTGAGGAAAAGTTTTCTTTAATATATTGTAAGAAGGAAAGGATACATCCTGCTATTTGACATGACTTATACAGAGTCCTAGTTTCTACTTATGGTCCAATAATTATTTTAATACATTTGAGGAGTTACAAGAGTAAGTTGCTGCTAATATCCTGTCATGGATCTAGGTGGTGTGAGTGATCCCATTTCTAAGATCTCTGCAACTATAAGTAACTAGAAGCTATAACAATATAATTTACTTTTTAATCAAAAACAACTAGCACCTAAAACATTTCTTTGGTAAAGGTCAATATTGTAGTTATTGTTATTGTCTGTGTTTTAATGGTTGTGGCTGACTTCAGCACACGTGGAGATGGGAAAGATTCTACAGCTATGTGAAGTGACTACTGTTATTGATGATTTGTTTAGCTGCAATTTAGTCTGCAAATTTGAAAACATGGCTGAGCTATGAGGGAAAAAAGCTCCTGATAAAATACAGCTCCAACATCAGAAGTGATAAATTGGAAATTTAACATAGGAGAAAAAATTTGTATTAATTTAAACAATTAAAAAGAAACATAAAAGAGAGATTTTTATAGGCAACGTAACCACTTAGGTTGAGGTTAAATATAGCTGGTTTCTCTCTGGTAACTCTTCAGTGCCATTTCAGTTAATTCACTGATTTTATAAGGGATATATTAAAAATTTACATGTAAATTAGAAGCAATGTTTTATACTTTACAATTTTAACACATACCACCTAGAAAGGCAAGTCTACAGGGACAGGGTATCTTTGAAAATTAGAACTGCATCATCTTTTAAAATGCTTAATCTCCATAATATATGAACATCTAAAACCTGAGTAAATTAATAGGTGTTTCTCATATTATGATTAGAGAAACTCAGTATTTTAGAATTCTTCTTCAAATCACCATGTTCCAAATTAAATATCTCCTAAATGTATTTAATAATCTTACAGTTCTATCAGCCTTCCTTGGTTTTCCAATATGTTTTGGTTTTGTAATCCCATTATTTATCAATATTTACTTAGTTTAAATAAGAAATATAGTACTCCAAAATGTCCCGTGCTAGTAATCACTAAGAGACTACTCCTGCAAACACTGAAATAACTGAATATATCTACCATGGGAGTAGCACACTCACCTCCTCTTACACAGGGTGCTGTAACAGAGCTCCTTATTGAGCTTAAAAGAAGCCAGTTCTAGAAAATAATTCAATTTTAATTAAATCTAATAAGCTACCAAATAGATACAGAAGAAAAGTAAGAAAAACTTCCTGCACTGACATCACTTTCATAAACTCGGTGACCTTAGAAGCAGAGAGTATGTGCCAGATGCTGCTATTGTGAAAGAATGATTTTGCATTAATAATTCAGCTGACACCTGGAGATATTGGCATAAACAATGACTTTTTACAAGATGATGCAGTTCTAATTTAGGAATCACTGCTTCATTTGTTTTCTCTGTATCTTTAGTTTTAGCCATGACATTTAATGCACATAATGGCTCTATGGTGACTTTCTTACTGCACCTAGTCTGTTGAGACTATAATGGTTAAAAATATTTTGAAAGGACCAAATGTTTATTTCCAGTGAATGGTCAATTTTTTAAAACTGATCATCGTATATTACACTTCAGGGTCAAGTTTAAGTCTAGTTGGATCCTGTAGTAGTCTAACAAGTTGCACAGAAGCCAATGAAACTTAACAGAAATGTTCAAGTACAAATGTTGAATAAATTTTTTTTCGTAGTAAATTCCTATGAAACTTCAACCACTAATTTGACTTCAAAAGTAATGTCCTTAAGAGTTTACAACCACAGTGTTAGAATTTGGTAAGTCATTACTATGTCACTGTGAGTTAGAAGACTAATCTTCATAAGTCTATTCCTAGAAAACTTACCTAGAGTTGCATTCAAAATAGGATTGTAAGTCATTTAGCTTAAAGATTTTTTTCTAATAACAGACATATCTATATAATCTATATTACACTGATTATACAGTAAAGCTGTGTGTTCCCATCTCCTTTCCTGGCTGAAGATAACATTGGCTGAAAAGATTATAACCCCTACACAGCCCTATCTTTCCTCACGAGAGGTTACTGCCTCCTCCAGACTGACCTGCTGCACTGCTTCTAAATCCACACCCATTGAAATAAGATGGTCTTTTCTACCAAACTACTTCTACCATTTTAATTGGAAAAGGCAGGCAGGTTCACAGGAACCTTAGCTAACAGACTGGAAGGATGGTATCTCCACCAGACGAGAAGTGATGAATAGCTCCAGATGGCCTGCAGGAGGTAATCTTTCTGCTGATATAGCTGCAGCTGGGGCATGGGGACACAGCTTAATACCAAAAACCAGAAAACATACATCTTTCTGTAAAATGTACCTGTTAATAACTTGTATGCTTTATATTGCCTCTTAAAGATAGGAAAGGGGTAGATACCTAGTAACATGCATCAAAGCTGCTGAGACGAATTACAAATGCAACGTTCTTCTATTTCCTTGACATGTTCACATGTATAGTAGGAATATTTTAGGCACCTTGCAGCTGGAAGCAAAATCATACCTGACAATTGTTAGCAGCAGGGATTTATCCCACTTTACATTTCATCCTAACTTTTAAAGCCAGGATGATTATACTCCAAAATTTCATGTTCTTAGGACGGCAGACTGTGTTAAACATAACTTAAAGAAAAAACCAAGAATTTTGCCATCAAGAAAAAGTGATACATTCAATTTTATGACAATAAACCAAAATACTTAATTTCATTTCTCTCTTTGTTCTGGATAACCCATTTGTTTTCTTGTTTTTCACAAGATTGTGTGATCTCTGGACTTGAGAAAAAAAATACTGTACAAGTAGGTGTGGATAATTTCCTTGCTTTTCTTTACGCTAACTTTCTAAGATTTATTACAGTAAAACTGGAGCAAGGTATTTCCAGGGTCAGAAACAGGATGTAGGATATGTCTACATTAGCAAGTAATAAAGAGCAAAAGGAGCAGACAAACAGGCTGAAGCAGCTGGTGCTGAGGTCCCTGCAGCATTTATTCTTTTACTTTGCACTAGATTTAGTCCAGTTGAATTGAGGACGCCATTGTACATTGATGATCCCCACGGTTTTAAGCTAAGTGGTGAATCATTGGTTCAGATCCTTTTAAGAGCTGGTAAGTGTTTGGTACATACTTGAAGCAGAACTTCTGGGTTACATTCTTCCAAGAAAAATCCAGTACACATGCACCAAAACAGCATCAACAAATGGCAAAGGGAGATGCTGGAGGGATTCACTTCAAAATTACACTACTGCTTGAAATCAAATGTAAGTTTACTCTATTCTACTAACAGACAATGTTAACCAGTCAGCTCATTAAAGCTAGGAGTAGTCACCTGACATCAGAGAGAATACAGCACCAAACAAATGATTTACACACAGAACTGAATGAACCACCAAGCAGATGGGTTTCAGTATTGGAAGATGCGGCTATTCTGTCCTGTTCTAGCCATTGCAACCAAGACTTTGTTTTTACTACTTCAGAAACGGAGCAATAATCTTAAGCTATTGTAAGGAATAGTTAGTGTGACAACCGGACAGATTAACTTGTTTGAATGAAAAATACAGTACTGATTTTCTTTAGAGAAATGTCCCCATTTCAAATAAAGATTAACCTGAGGACCACAGCCATAGGGAACAGACCTATGAAACAGGAGATGTGACAAATACTTCTAAAGTTTTCTGATGGAGAATGCTGTAGGAATTGAACCAAATTCCAAGTATATGACTTGTTAACTTGCAAGACACCAATAACGATGGCTGTTGTGTTTAACGTTGGGATATAAACAAAATTCGTCTTTTCTGCAACATGTTCTTCAGTCAATCTTTACTCATCTTCTTATAAGCTCATTCACTATCAGTCTCCCATAGATATCTAAAGATCGTTTTTCATTGGTTTAGCAAGTTTTTTAATCTGTGGATTTTGCTTCAGGTAGCAGAGTAAGTCTACTTGCTGACTTCTCTTTCAGGATCTATTTCATGCAAGTATTCACTATGAACGTTTGTTCCCAGTAAGAAGGCTGTTGCTTTAACAGTCATTAACTGTGAGACACAGTCATCCATAAATTTTAATATAGGTTAATAATGTCCAGGAGTCTTTTCAACAACAAAAATGAGAGAAGTGGGAAAAGAAAGACATATACAAGAGGAACTATGCAAGCTCCTACCTTGTGTTTGTATACACAGAGACTCTGAAAAGCATTTACATTTACTGGTTTGAGATGAAGAAAAGGACAGACCTCAGAATTAACTTGAAATGAGTGTAATATTCTTAACCTAACTTCTTCCTACATGATGTAACTGTTGGTGTTCATCTTCTTCTGAACATGCAGTATACATAAAAATAAGAACATCTCAGGACCCCCTGGTTTATAGCTTCTTGTTTCCAGAAATGGTGGAGTACACAGCCTCTTCAAAGCTCACCATCAACCACATGGAATTAAAAAGTGTCTCTTCACTGTACTAACAATCAGTCAATTTCTTCTTCTGAATAAAGGTACTCCAGAGTGCCAAAAGCCAGTCTTAAGCTTAAAAAACTTCTATGTGAAATCTCTGTATAAATGACCTCAAAAGATCCATAACACCAACCATCCCTCTTTGTCTGTTTTGTGTGGATGGGTCAGTCTCCTCCAGGCAACCATTCCAGCTCTTCTTGAGGTGAAATCCATTCACTTTAATAAAACCTAGAGAGGGATGTTACTAGTCTTCTCTCAAACCATGATCTATAACAGGTGAAATAGTGGCATCTACGCACTTCTTTATGAACTCTTCTTGTAAGCTAAAATTACATAGAGACTGACTTACCTGATGCACACAGTCTAAGAACTGTAAGAAAACAGGAGCAAATCCACTACCCTGACAACTGAGAGTCAGATTACTCCGTTGACTGAATTTATGACCAAAAGAGAGCCATTCTTTTTCCACCAGCATTCGGAAGCCTTCAAGTGTCCTGTAGAAGGGATCACTGAGTAATTGCACCAGAGATACTACCTAGATCACAAGGCAGGATATATTGTGTTAAGAGTGACAGAAGTTAGGAGAACATTTTAGTCCATCAATATAAATATCCCATAATTTGTTTATAGTTCAAGGAAGCAAAAGCTTTAATATAAACTCAATTAGAAGTATTTTACCACATACGTTAAGTATTTTTACAAAACAAACAAAATAGTATCTCACATGAAAAAGCCTCAATTAAATTGAGACGTTCAATATCTGTAAAAGTAAAATCTGAGCACCTATAGTCTTTGGAAGCCATTATAGTGCTTACCACATTTAAATGACATCTGAAATAAAACCAGTTTTATTAATAAAATAAAGTTAGTAAACATTTCTAAAATGGTATCGGTTACCTCAGCAAAGAAAATATTAAAGAATTGGTCCTGAGGGTGACTTCAGAGTTTCTGCAGTGTTGCTATGCTATGGTGCTCACTAGCCAACTTCAGCCTGTTTTTATAGACAGCATCTCAGGAGACTTTGAAATACAGCACAGACTTCTTTCACTTCCAGCTATGTATGTCCCCTTCTCTATTCTTCATTGTTTGATAATGATTCCAATAATTATGTTAACATTCTTTTGTGGGTTTGTTTACCTGGTATCAGGATGCTGGCTGCACATGAAGTTTTTATTTACTAGAATTATTGATATCTGCGTTTATCTTCTGAATTATGAAGCAACTACATGGACATAATGCATCTATTAAATAAGGCAGTGGGTCTTCATTCACCTAATTTATAGTTTGTTTCACAAAGTTCTCTGTTCTGGCTATCTGTCCTTGTAGCAGGTGTTACAGTCACTTTGGCACAAATTTAGTTTTCTCGCTGTGTGTGGTCTTCTAACTTCATTTACGGAAAGTGAATGTCGAGAAAGAATTTCTCTCCTTCCCTCCTGTGTTTAAAGTGCACTATGCTTACAAAGATAAATGATTTGTTCCAGCAACTTTCAGCTTTCTTTCCTACATATGGTCAGGTGCAGGAATGCAGATTTTATATCTAAGGCTTGGAACTGCAAGTACACCAGGAATTTTGGAAAAAAGTCATTTTAAGGAACTCTTTCATGGTGTAAAATGCAAATGAATGCAAGGATTCTTGTTTTATTCTAGTTTATTCTCTGCTGCTACAACACAAATTTATTAATGTTATACAATATTATCAGTCAATTGTGTAAAAAAGTATTGCCTGGTGTTTTTTCTAAATATTTAGCTATTTCAAGGTTTTAATAGCAGCTTACTTGTGCAGTAATATCCCAGCCATCTTCCAAACAAATCATAACAGAAGAACCATTTTCCAGGAGCTCAGAGATAATCACACCCAATTGCATTATCCTGTGAAGCTATAAAGTATTACAAATAAGTAACATAATGAAATACAAGATAAATGTCTAGATATTATCAATAAATAGAATATCTTCATATTTAGTATTAAAATATGTATTCTAAAATGTACATATACCACAGAGAAATGCATTGATGCAACAGATTAGAGAGCTATAAATTGTAACGGTCTCAGGATTTTCATCTGAACTACAATGAAACTAAGGAAAGATTTGAAGATAGGAACTTAGACTATTAAAACTGACGAGTGTTGTAATAAAACAGCTGTCATAAAAAGGAGAATGCGAAAAACACAGTTGACAGATTTATTGTAGAGAAATTACATCCTGGGCCTAACACTAAAATAATTTCCTGTGAAATGTTAAGGTTCCATAAAGTCACTAAGTAGTTTGATGGCAGAACCCATGTAAGCTATTTATAAGATAACATTTCTAATGCTTAGTCTCACTGAAGTTGGAAATTAATGAATTTAGTAATAATAATAATACTAATAATGAAAGAACCAAACCACAAACCTGAAAACAAACACAGAACAATCCTAATTCTACAATCTGGAAATAGTTTAGATAGATTGAACAGTGTTTCTTATACTTTGGTTTTGGGCAGACTGGCTAAAACATACAGAAGGAGGACACATTAACTATCTGCATTCTAATATTCAGATGCAGTGATACTAAAACTCCCTGAGCAGGTGGTTTACTTAATTTCCCTGTGAAGGGTTATTGACTTGAATGAGATTGATTCAAACAAGGTAAGTATAAGCAGGCTAAAAAATTTAGGTGAATTTGAGCAATTTTATCTTACTATGAGACTTCACATCATTTTACTAAAAGGAAAATCTATACAATGTTTCTACCATTTTTGTCATACTATGATAGCATTCTTGATAAGCAACATAATAGACAATATGTAAGCAATTCAGTTTTTCACAGTAGAATGAAACTGCTCTTTGCATAGCACTGAATACAATCCAACCAATAGCAGCAGTAAGAAAAATCAAAGCCTGAAAGAAGGCAGAATGCAATATAGAAAAACAAATAAAACTAAAGATGGCAAGAAACATCTAAGCTCATGTACGCAAGTAAAAAAAATAGTTCAGAAAGTACAGAAGGCACAGGGAAGTGACTCAGGGAGAACAAAAATAAACTGGAGAAACTAAGAGGAAAAAAGATCAACCAAACAACATTCAAACCCTAGCAAATTCATCCTTGTTTAGGGCAGTCTGATTTTTTCCACCTAAAAAACCCCAAGCCTATGAATATTACCATGGAAATTGTGATGGAATACATTTAACTTACCTGAACATGCACATAGTCATTACTTAGAAAATTAAAGAAACTAATTTTCCTGCAATTTTTAATAGGAAAACATTGAAAAGAGCATCTCTTCTTAACCCAAGTGATTTGCTTATTGTTCTATACTTTCTTATGCAGTACAGTAGAAGAAAGGCTGTTTTTCGTCATCTTTAATGAAGAAATTGATATACAATCTGGTTATACAGATTCAATATAAAAAATGCAAAATACTATTTTTATCATTTGTATTCAAAAGATAGGGCAGCACTTCAAATTTCTTCTTATGTATTCCCATCCTTACAAAGAAATATTTTGCCTATACTGTGTTAAAATCAACACTGTGTAACTTCTGTGACCCAGGAGAGGAAAGCTTAATACAATAAAAACACATATCCAAGACGATAGATCTATGGTCTTTCACAGGAATAGCAGAAAATGTGTCGTATGACTCATAAATTAACTTTATCACTGAAGTCATATACGACATGACTTCAACCACAGAAGTGTGGTTTAAATGTCACACAGCCAGTATGTGACATTATGACCTAGTCCTGAGCAAAGAGTGATACACTATTACTTTTCCTCTCAAATATGCCAAAAGAGAGTAACTCCAATGTTATAACCTCCCCTTGATTGCTGTGCTGCTACAGGGACATGTTTATTTCATCAAAGCGACATTCAGTTAATTCATCTACACTTAACTTGCTCAACTACTCTGTGACTGAAAACATTGACACAATGAGGGAGTCAAGTTTTCATGCTCTTCCCACTTCTCCCCTTGCTGAACAAGATGGCAGCCAGACATAGCAATGACCAGCTAACAGGCTCAAGCCCCGGCTGGCAACACAGGGCCAATGCAGCCGCTCCATTGCCCCTCCCACCACCGCGCTGGGCAGGAGAATGGGAAGAAAAAGGCAAAACTGGTGGGTCGGGATAAGGGCAGTTTAACAGAACAGCAAACAAAGCGAACAGTAACAACAACAATACTGATAAAAAGAATACACAAAACAAGGGCATACACAGGGCAACTCTCTCACTGCCCAACGCCACGATTCACCTCCCCCCAGCCAGCTCCCCTACACGGAACCGAGCATGATGTCACATGGTATCAAATACCACGTTTGTTGGGCCAGTTTGGGTCAGCTGGCCCAGCTGTGGCCCCTCCTAGCTCCTTGTGAAAATTAACCCTATCCTGTCCGAAGCCAGGACACCAGGTCTTATGCTCCCTAAGGAGCGATCACACCTCAAGAGAAGTTAAGCCACTCCTCGCAGGGTAGCATGTTTCAACCAGGAGCACATTTTCTGATGCATAATTACTGAAATGGCTGTGTTACTCACATGTATTTCCTCCTTAAGAAATCAGCATAAGTCTATTCTGTTTTCTATGACTAATTGCATTTGAGGAGAATTTATTCAGCAGAGGACTCCAAACATAACATGCAACTGTTAAAAAACATTGACTATACTTAAAACGGTTTTAGATTTACAAAGGTGACTTTCCCACATCCTTCTTAATTTGAATCTTGCAAAGTTATTTCCAGTCTTGCCTTTGTTTGGTTAATCTTTATGTAAGAGAATGTGGGATAGGGAAGTAAAGGAACAGATTCACAGAGAACAGATTAACATACACACAATGCCCTCTCCCCTGCAAACGCCTCCCCATATCCCCCACAACAGGTAACAGATGCTAGCTTATTTGTTAAATACTTGTGTATATAGAAATCCAGCTTGGGAACAAACACGAAGAATAGAACAATGGTTATAAAATCGAAAGGCTCATTTATTGTTCCATACTTTTTCCTGATTTTTAAAATACGTAAAATGAGAAAAAAGCAGTGAAAAACAAGATCATAAATTTATATAGGCAGCAAAAATGGTCATGTCTATTTGTGTACATGTTCTATGTTATAAAAAATGCCTCCTACATTTGTAAATGTTATGATTGTATTAAAATAATAATGCTTATGTAATGACAGAATTGATAGTATGCAAAATAACTACAACGTACAGAGAAGAACAGCTGGTTAGAACACAATGGTTCTCTGTCAGAAGAGCCTGAATTTTATTTTGTGTAAGCAGTACTGCATAAAGATTATTAGAAGTACCTGCCATATAAATTACCTGTGGGAACCACTCCGACTCCCCAAGTGCTTTAAGGAATGTTGCCTCAGAATCTGTAGGAATAGTGCTGGGAACACAAGCTCTCATCAGCTTTTTAAAGCTTGCCCTTGTCTGTCGGATGTCACTGAATTCAACAGGAACAAATTCACAATTCAAAGCAAAATCAAGTTTGAATCCCTGTGTGAAAAGGACAACAGCAGATGTAATTTAAGAGAGAACTATATTTTTCACTGACAGTCTCATGAAATCTCAAAGTCTTGTCTGCTTTATTGCTAAATACATCCAGTTCCTAATTACAAATCTGTTTAGCCCAGGATAATAAAAACTCTTACGCCACTTGCAAAATGTACCATAATAAAGCACCCATCTACTACTCGTAACAGCAGAATGTACTGCATGACAGTTGTATTTGTAATAATAATAGTAATAGCAGTAAAAAAACAAAGTTCAGTGATAAATCTGTTGAGTTCTTTATACACAACATAATGTGCTTGCTTTAGGATTTTTAGCGCAAATTAACAATAAATAAACCAAACAACTGTATGGACGACTTACCAACCATGCACGACAGGTTTCAGTAGCTCAGTAAAGCAGAAAAAAAGTAAACCCCAAATCCAAAATGAACCCCCAAAACTGCACACTAGCGGACTAATCTAAGCAGTCACTACACATTGAGACAGTTATTTGTCTAAAGCACCTAGTTCAAGACAGAATAGCAGTCAGGGAATATCCAACAGAGCTATGTGAGGTTTTCCTAGCAGAAATCTTGTTTTGTTTTACTTACTGCATTTAGAAAACGAGCAATAAGAGAGGAGGACTGAATTAAGAGATCAAGTTAGCCAACTGAAAAAAAAAACCCCTGTGATGGAAAGGGTAATACGGATATCATTATTAACAAAACTCATGTATGAAGATCTTCAGATCTTCACAGCAAACTTTTTCAGTTTTCTTCAAAAATTGGTCTTTTATGGAATTAAACCTGGCCTGCAAAAAATCGTCATTAGGCTGCTTCACAGCATGCCAAGTGAAAATGTTAAGAAAGTGAAAGCCCACATTTAGTTCTATTTATATTTTGGCATGGTTCAAAAATAAATTTAATAGCTCAACTACCAAACTTGTCTTTTTAGAATGCTAAGTTGTAATAATGTAGGATAAAAGCAACTGAGAAAAGTAGCACAATTTCCTTAAAATGTTTTACACTTCTGTGTGCATCATCACTTTATGTGACCTGGTAAGAATAAAGCAGGTCCTTATAGGAATCAATATCAGCAATAAATGCTCTGCCAAGCCCTTTACAAAGCCAGCAAATTCCAAGTTAGCAGGATCCTAACAAAAGCTAGGAAAATATTTCACAATCAAAAGTGAACAAGATTTCTTTATACAAAAACAGAAGTTGAATTGATCTTATAGACTAGATACAAATCAATGACAGCAGGCTCGAAACCATCACTTTATCAGTATATAATTTTCTTCTTACATTTGTTAACACAATACACTTTCCCTTAGAAATTCCTAGAGATGACTCATCTTCTGCAAAATTGTATTATTAAGCAAATAAAAAGTTAAAAACCTGTAAGCTCTAAATCAGCAAGGAAATCATCCAGCATAATGTAAGGATGATTGAAGTATTGATTTTTAAACAATTTCCGAATTATATGCATGCTACTGGACTTCAGACTACTTCATGTTGATTTTGTCCAATGCTTTTTGACTGTGCATCCAATACTCAGCTCTTTTCATATTCTGCATAATAATACACACCTGTATGATAATAGGACAAAAATGCTTTAATCTATACCAAGCACTAACATATTATCCCCACCTAGTTTGTGACTGCTGATAATTTATATGACTTCCTTTTTTTCCCCCAAGTGATCTAAAGGGTCACTTCAAAGTAGCAGGCTAAAGATGTTTCTGCTACATATCTTTAGATGCATGACTAAACTCTTCACTTAACGTTCATTAAGAAATCAAACAAATAGAAACATGAATAATTGTTACTATTTGATTATAGCAATTCAATTCTATGTAATCGTTTCTCTTGCATTACTCTTCCTATAACCATTTTCATTGAAGTGTCTCCTTTGCCAGAGCCTTCTGGGGCTTACATTTAAAACAGAAAACTGAAAAAGATGAAAAACTGTTAAGAATAGACCTGTTTGAAAGCTTTGGGAAGAATGTTCTCCAGAAAAGCAAGTGAAAATGCCAACTCAATAAAACTGAAAAATTTTGCAGGAAAATAAACAGATCTGTAACTGTTTAAAAGAACAGTTTGTTCTAATAATGATTAAATTATGTTTACTTTCAAAATTGCCGCTGTTGAATGAGGCGGGTGTCCTGGTGACAGAGGATGCCGAGAAGGCAGAGCTACTGAATGCCTTCTTTGCTTCAGTCTTCAGTGCCAAGGCAGGCCCTCAAGAATCCCAGGGCCCCGGAGGTAAGAGAAGAAGCCCTCAGAGAGGATGACTTTCCCTTGGTCGAGGAGGACTGTGTGAGGGATCGCTTAAGCAATCTGGACGTCCACAAATCCATGGGCCCCAATGGAATGCACCCACGAGTGCTGAGGGAGCTGGCGGATGTCATTGCTGAGCCACTCTCCATCATCTTTGAGAGGTCCTGGAGGACAGGAGAGGTGCCCGA